>Ga0335075_10005009_pt1 | contig 20626 bp, 16 predicted proteins | sample Lox_Sample_24_FD_206723 | JGI IMG/M metagenome (GOLD analysis project Ga0335075, IMG submission 206723) | Soil microbial communities from Loxahatchee National Wildlife Refuge, Florida, United States - Lox_Sample_2.4 | ecosystem: Environmental > Terrestrial > Soil > Wetlands | place: USA...
CTCGCTCCGCTCGCACCTCAACCAGCGTCATGGAGCTCCGCTCGCACCTCAACCAGCGGGTGCGCTGGTTGAGGTGCGAAGGACGAAGTCCTGAGCCTCGAAACCCGGTGAGACGACAGATCGCCTCGATCGACGTTGGTCCTTGGCAAGACGGGTTTCGAGGCTCGCTCCGCTCGCACCTCAACCAGCGTCATGAAGCTCCGCTCGCACCTCAACCAGCGTCGGTGAGGTGCGTGGTCAGTGGCCCTCGGCCATCCGGAAGCCGACGCCCTTGACGGTCTCGATGTAGCGCGCGGAGGCGCCGTCGTCGCCGAGCTTGCGGCGGATGTTGGCGACGTGCACCTCGACGGAGCGCTTGTCGGCCTCGTTGACGAAGTACGACGTCACGTACTGCTGGCCGCGCATGGTCAGCACCAGGTCCGCCTTGCTGCGCACCCGGCGACCGGTCTCCATCAGCGACGCGAGCAGGTCGAACTCGGGACGCGAGAGCTCGATGGCGGCGCCGTTGAGCGTCGCGATCCGGGTCTCGGCGTTGACCGCGAGGCCGTGGTAGCGCAGCCACCCGTCGCTCGCGACCGGCTGCTGGGGGGCCGACGGCTGCTGCTGGACCGGCGGAGCGGGAGCCGGGACCGGCGCCGGCGCGGGCGGGGCCGGCGGCGGCTGGTACGCCGGGGGCGCAGGCGGGGCGGGAGGCGCGGCCGGTGCCGCGGGCGCGGCCGGCGGGTCGTACTGCTCGGGCGCGCGACGCTTGCCGGCGCCGGAGTACGTGCCGCCGGAGCCCTCCGCGATCTCCCGGGCGGCGGCGACCGCCCAGGACTCGGGCTCGGGCGCGGGCGGCGGTGGCGGCGGGGTCGCCGCGGCGGCCGGGGTGGGTACGCCGCCCCGGGCGCGCGGACGCCGCAGCATGGAGTCGGCGCGGGCGCGGAGCTCACGCGGGCGGAACGGCTTGACGAGGTAGTCGTCGGCCCCCGCCTCGAAGCCCTGGACGACGTCGATCTCGTCGCCGAGCGCCGTGATCATGATGAGGTACGTCGAGCTGAACTCGCGCAGGCGCTTCGCCACCGCGAACCCGTCCATGCCGGGCATGTTCACGTCGAGGGTCGTGATGAGCGGGTTGTGCGCCCGGACGGCGTCGACACCGACGTGGCCGTTCTCGGCGACGACCGTCTTGAATCCCGACTGGGTGAGCACGATGTCGATCAGGTCACGAACGTCCGGATCGTCCTCGATGATCACCGCGGTCCACTCGCTGCCCGCATCCATGGCTGGAGCCTAACAACGCACGACAGCGGGAGGGCTCATGGTTCCGGCTCACCAGTCGGCGGCGCGGGCGAGCTCGGTGGCGCGGGCCGGCCAGAACGTGCCGGCGGCCGGGCCGCCGTTGCACTCGCCGTCGCTCTCTCCCGGCGGCTTGACCCACAGGTACGCGTCCAGCCGGGTGTCGTCGTCGACGTACCCGGGCGTGATGCCGAAGGCCCGCCCGGGCGGGTTGCACCATTCCTCGCCGGAGGCCCCGTTGCCGTTGCGGCTCCGGTCGATGACGTAGTGGACGTCCCCGCCGAGCAGCTCGACCAGGGACTCGGCGTACGCCACCTCGTCCTCGTCGGTCTGGAAGTTGGACACGTTCGTGGCGAAGCCGCGGACGTCGGCGATGCCGACCTCCTCCAGCAGCGGGGCCAGGTCGGCGGGGCTGATCCAGGAGGAGTGCCCGCCGTCGACGTACGTCGTCACGCCCGCGTCGCGCAGGCGGTCGACGGCGTCCGCCAGGAGCTCGACCCGCTCGGCGCGGCTGTCGCAGTCGATCGCCGAGGCCAGGGCGTCCGGCTCCAGGACGACCACGGCGGAGTCGCCGGAGCCGGCGGCCTCGGCGATCTCACCGACCCAGGGGCCGTACTCGTCGGCAGCGAGGCCGCCGGCGGAGAAGCCGCCGGTGCAGTCCCGGTCGGGGATGCCGTAGACCACGAGGACGGGCACGTCCCCCGCCTCGTCGGCGGCCTCGGCCAGCCCGCGCACGTGGTCGCCCACCTGACCCGCGGGGAACTCCTCGGGCGTCAGCCAGATCCCCTGCGGCACCTGCGCGAGACGCCCGAACAGCTCCGCGCTCGCGCTGTCGCCCGCGGCCGCGGCCTGCTGCGCCGCCTGCTCGGCGGTGTTGCCGGGCTCCGCGAACTGCGGCCGCTCGGCGAGCGGGTTGTGCCGCTGCGGGTCCGGGGCGAACGGTCCCCACTGCTGGGCACGAGCCACGATCACCACCCCCAGTCCTGCGACGAGCACGAGCGCGACGGCCCCGGCGATGATCCGAGGCAGGCGGGAGGGTCGGCTGTCGGTCCGGTCCACGCGACCATCATGCCGGGCGCCGCCGCGCAGGCTCAGCGGCGGGACGGCCGCCCCGGCGCGAAGAGCGCCGCCACCAGGGCCACGCCGACCGCCGCGGCGCCGGTCAGCAGCGCGGGACCGACGGCGCCGTCGTACCCGACCGGGGAGATCTCGCCGCCGTTGCCGAGGAACACCGCGGTCAGCAGCGCGACGCCGAGGGCCACGCCGAACTCGCGGATCGTGGAGTTGGCCGAGCTGGCGATCGCGAAGTCGCCGTCCGGCAGCCCTTCGAGGACCGCGGTCGCACTGGGTGCGAAGGTCAGACCCATGCCGATGCCCGCGAGCGCGAGCGCCGGGACGAAGTCGGCGTACGGCTGGGCGTTCTCGGTGAGCCACGCGAACCAGACCAGGGACGCCGTCTGCGCCGCGAGACCGGTCACCAGCAGCGCACGCAGCCCGGTGCGCGGCGCGAGAGCGCCGGCGATCGGGGCGACCACCATCGGCGCGGCCGTCCACGGCAGCGTCCGCAGCCCGGCTTCGAGCGGGCTGTAGCCCTCGACGACCTGGAGGTACTGCGAGAGCAGGAACACCGCCCCGAACATCCCGATCGTGAAGGTCAGGCCGATCGCGTTGGCGACGGAGAAGCCCCGCGACGCGAACAGCCGCAGCGGGAGCACGGCGTGGGCGCGGCTCCGCGCCCACCCGAGGTACGCCGGGACCAGCAGTGCGGCGACGACCAGCGGGCCGAGCACGGCGGGATCGGTCCAGCCGTCGTCGTTGCCATGGACGATTCCCCAGATCCCGAGGAACACGGCGCCGCCGAGCAGCAGCGTCCCGACCGGGTCCAGGCGCACCCAGGTGCCGCGGGCCTCGGGCACCGCCATCAGCAGCAGGGGTACGGCGACGGCCGCGACCGGGACGTTGAGCCAGAAGATCGCCTGCCAGCTCACGCCCTCGACGACCGCTCCCCCGACCACCGGGCCGAGCGCGACACCGAGGCCGGCGACGCCGCCCCAGATGCCGATCGCGGCGGCGCGCATCGCGGGCGGCACCGCCGAGGCGAGCAGGGTCAGCGACAGCGGCATGATCGCCGCCGCGCCGAGGCCCTGGACGGCCCGCGCCGCGATCAGCGCCTCGCTGGTGGTGCTGAGCGCGCTCGCGACCGAGGCCAGCGTGAACACCGCGATGCCGGCGAGCATCACCCGCCGGCGACCGAGCCGGTCGCCGAGCACCGCCGCGGGGAGCATGAAGGTCGCGAAGGTGATCGTGTACGCGTTCAGGAACCACGACAGCTGGGCCACGCTCGAACCCAGGTCGGCACGGACCACCGGCAGCGCGGTGGTCATCACCAGGTTGTCGAGGGTGGCCATGAACATCGGCAGCGACGCCGCGACGACGGCGACCCAGGCGGGAACGCGCCGGTACGGCGGCGGGGTCCGCGGGTCGCTTGCCCCGCGGTCGGGGGCGGTGGCGGTGACGGTCATCGCGGACTCCACTCTCTGAGCACCAGAAGGCATTGAATGATTACTTACGTGGACGACGCTAAGTAATCGAGTGATAATCTGTCAACCATGTCGACCCGGATGAGTGCCGAGGACCGTCGCCGACTCGTGCTGGAGGCGGCCACCCGGGCCTTCGCCCGGGGCGGGTACGCCGGCACCAGCACCGACCAGGTCGCCCGGGAGGCCGGGGTCTCGCAGCCGTACGTCGTCCGCATCTTCGGCACCAAGCTGGAGCTGTTCCTCGAGGTCTTCGAGCGCGCGACCGACCGGATCCGTGTCGCCTTCGAGGAGGTCCTGGACGACGGCGAGTTCGACCCGGACAGCGACGCCGACCGCGACCGCCTCGGCCTGGCCTACACCGCGCTGCTCACCGACCGCGACCTGCTCCAGGTGATGATGCACGGCTTCTCCGGCGGCGGGAACGACGAGATCGCCGCGGCCGCCCGCCGGTGCATGACGCGGATCTTCGAGACGGTGCAGCGCACCGGCTGGTCCGACGACGACGCCCGCGACTTCGTCGCCCACGGGATGCTGATGAACGTCATGCTGTCGATGCGCGCACCCGAGCACCTCGACGAGGACCCGGCCCTGACCACCCTCGCGGCCTGCACCTTCGGCGACGGCCTGGCGTTCCTGCGCTGAGCGCTCGTCGCCGGGGCCGTTAGCGTGCTCCCGTGACCACGCTCGTCCTCGCCTCCGCCTCCCCCGCCCGCCTGGCCACGCTCCGCAGCGCCGGGGTCGAGCCCGTCGTGATCGTCAGCGGGGTCGACGAGTCGCAGCTGGCCGGCCTCCCGCCCGCCGAGCTCGCCCTGCAGCTCGCGGAGCTGAAGTGCGCCGCTGTGGCCGCGCGCGACGACGTACCCGAGGGCGCGCTGGTGCTCGGCTGCGACTCGGTGCTCGAGCTCGACGGCGAGGCGCTCGGCAAGCCGACCGACGCGGACGACGCCGTACGGCGGTGGCGCGCGATGCGCGGGCGCAGCGGGGTGCTGCGCACCGGCCACTGCGTGCGCGACACCGGCTCCGGCCGGGTCGCGGCGGCGACCGGCTCGACGACCGTCCACTTCGCCGACGTCGACGACGACGAGATCGCGGCGTACGTCGCGACCGGCGAGCCGCTGCACGTGGCCGGCGCGTTCACCGTCGACGGCCTGGCCGGCCCGTTCATCACCGGGATCGAGGGCGACTACCACAACGTGGTCGGCGTCAGCCTGCCGTTGGTCAGGGAGCTGCTGGCGGAGCTGGGACACTCCTGGACGAGTCTGTGGCCAGCCGCTCGCTGACCGCGCCCTCGACCGGGTCGTGGCCGTCGGCCAGGTAGAGGTCGTTGAGGTTGATCGGCCGGCGGAACACGAAGGTCCGGAACAGGTAGAACCGGGCGCCGAGGCCGAGCACCAGGCCGAGCACGTTGGCCGCGATGTTGTCGGAGACCGGGTCGTCGAGCCCGAGCAGGTCACGGCTGATCGTCAGGCAGGCGATCGGGAGCAGCATGGTGATCACGTTGATCGCGACGAACGCCGTCAGCCCACCGTCGGCGTGCGTGGAGGGCCGGTCGCGGAACGCGTAGTGCCGGCTGCCGTGGTAGCTGATCCCCATGCCGACGGTGTTGGCCAGGACGTACGCCCAGATCGGCCGGTCGCCCAGCAGCGCGGGCACGCCCGGGAAGACCCCGTGGACCAGCACGTTGAACAGCAGCAGCGCCACGAGCGTGGCCAGCCCGCCGACGGCGAGGAACCGGCCCGCTTCGGCGAGGACGCGCTGCCACCGGTTGGACACGGACACACATGCTAATAGGCCGATGTCTTGGGGCTGCGCCGCGGCGTCGCCAGCGTGGCGGCGGGCCGACTCAGGCGGTCGTGCCGGGCTCCAGGCGACTCCCCGGCGCGAGCCGCAATCCCGCCCCCACGACCGAGTCGCGGCCCACGATCGTCACCGCGTCCGGGTCGTCGAGAGCAGGTACGTCGGGGTCCCCGACCGTGGCGCGCTCCTCGACGGTGCAGCCGGTGTCGACGATCGACCACGCCACCCGTGCCCCCGAGCGCACCACCGTGTCGGCGGCGACGACCGAGTCGACCACCTCGGCGCCGGCCTCGACGACGACACCGGGGCCGAGCACGCTGCGGCGTACCGTCCCGCCGACGGTGGCGCCGGTGCTGACCATGGAATCGGCGACCACCGCGCCGTCGAGGACCCGGGGCGGACGGCGCTGGGGCTGCCGCGTCAGGATCGGCCAGCCCGGCACGCCGAGGACGCCCCGGTCGTCGACGAGGAGCTCGCGGTGGGCGCGCAGGTAGAGGTGTGGCTGGCCGAGGTCGCGCCAGTAGCCGCCCAGGTCGTGGGCGACCACCCGGCCCCGCTCGACCAGGCGCGGCAGCAGGTGCTCGCCGAAGTCCCCCAGGCCGGTGTCGCCGGGCTCGGCGCCGATCTCCGGGTCGGCGGAGAGCTCGACGTGGAGGGTGTCGAGCACCTCGACCAGCACCCGCGGGTCGTAGACGAAGATCTCGGCCGCGATCAGGTCGCCGTCCGGTTCCTCGGGCTTGTACGCGAAGCCGGTGATCCGGCCCTCGCCGTCCACCTCCACGACCGCGTGGTCGGAGGGGTCGTCGCCGTCGGGGACCCGGGTCGTCACCACGGTGCACTCGGCACCCGAGCGCCGGTGGGTCTCGATCGCGTCGGCGAAGTCGAAGCGGTAGACGTGGTCGGCGCTCATCACGATGAGGAGGTCGGGCGCCTCGTCGGCGATCTGGTCGCGGATCCGGTACAGCTCGTCGGCGTTGCCGCGGGCGAACCCGTCCTCGTCGAGGCTGCCGGTGCCCTGCTGCGGCATCAGCAGCCGCAGCCCGCCGTGGTTGCGGTCCAGGTCCCACGGCCGCCCGTTCGCGACCTGCTCCTCGAGGGTCGAGCCCTGGAACTGCACCGAGAGCCAGACCTCGGAGATGCCGCTGTGGGCAAGGTTGGACAGCGGGAAGTCGACCAGCTGGAAGACGCCCGCGACCGGCAGGGCCGGCTTGGCCCGCTCCCGGGTCAGCACGTCCATGCGGCCGCCGGCTCCGCCGGCCTGGATGATCGCGAGCACACGGTCCCGGGGCATGCCGGTCGTTACCCGCCGAGGCCGCCGCCCACGCGCCTACTCGACCGGCAGGCCGAGCCCCCGGGCGATCAGCATCCGCTGCACCTCGGAGGTCCCCTCGCCGATCTCCAGCACCTTCGCGTCGCGGTAGAGCCGCGCGACGGCGTACTCCTCCATGAAGCCGTAGCCGCCGAAGACCTGGGTGGCGATCCGGGTGCCGGTCACGGCGGACTCGGTGGCGTAGAGCTTGGCGATCGCGGCGGCCTGCTTGAAGTCCTTGACGGGAGCACCCCCATCCTTCATCGCCGCGGCCTTGTACGTCAGCGTCCGGCTCGCCTCCAGCATCACCTGCAGGTCGGCGATCTGGAACGCCACGCCCTGCTTGCGGCCGATCGGGCCGCCGAAGGTCTGCCGCTCGCCGGCGTACTGCAAGGTGAGGTCGAGGCAGGCCTGCAGGCAGCCGACCGCGAGCGCGGCGATCGCGACCCGGCCGTCGTCGAGGGTGGCGAGGAACTGCGCGTAGCCGCGCCCGCGCTCGCCGAGCAGGTGGTCCTCCGGCACGCGGACCCCCTCGAAGGTGAGGGGATGGGTGTCGGAGGCGTGCCAGCCGAGCTTGTCGTACGCCGGCTCCGCGGTGAACCCGGGCGTGCCGGCCGGGACGATGATGGCACTGATCTCGGGCCGGCCCGACCCGTCGGAGGCCGAGCCCGTGCGCGCGGTGACCGTGACCAGGCTGGTGATCTCGGAGCCGGAGTTGGTGATGAACTGCTTCGCGCCGTCGACGACCCACTCGCCGCCGTCGAGCACCGCCCGCGTGCGGGTCGCGCCCGCGTCGGAGCCGGCGCCCGGCTCGGTCAGCCCGAAGCCGGCGAGCCGTCGCCCGGCGACCAGGTCCGGCAGCCACCGCTCGCGCTGCTCGGCCGTGCCGTACGCCAGCAGCGGGGTGATCCCGAGCCCGACGCCCGCCTCGAGGGTGATCCCCATCGACTGGTCGACGCGGCCGATCTCCTCGATGGCCACGCACAGACTGGTGAAGTCGCCGTCCTCGCCGGCGCCGCCGTACTCCTCCGGGGCGGTGAGCCCGAAGAGTCCGAGGTCACCCATCCGCGCCACCACGTCGACCGGGAAGTGGTGGTCCCGGTCCCACTGAGCGGAGTGCGGGGCGATCTCGGCCTCGGCGAAGTCGCGGACGCTCCGCCGGAACTCCTCGTGCTCGCGGGACAGCTCGAAGGTGGTCATGTCAGGCATGCTAGCCCGGTTGGTTAACGTTTGTTAACCAACGAGGGCGCCGCCCTACACCGCCACGAGGCGCACGCTGTGTGAGATCCGTGACGGCGGCCACTCGTGGATCCCGGCTAGCCTCCGGCGAGCGAGCGATAGCCTGCCCGCGACGAACCAGCCTCGCAGCGCCAGCCTCACAGGAGAGTCACAGTGCCGGGAACGAAGCCTCTGCAGAAGGTCCTCATCGCCAACCGCGGTGAGATCGCGGTCCGGGTCATCCGGGCCTGCAAGGACGCCGGTATCGGCAGTGTGGCGGTGTACGCCGACCCCGACCGCGACGCGATGTTCGTCCGGCTCGCCGACGAGGCGCACTCGCTCGGGGGCGCGACGCCCGCCGAGTCGTACCTCGACATCGCCAAGATCATCGCGGTCGCCGAGAAGACCGGCGCGGACTCGGTCCACCCCGGCTACGGCTTCCTCGCTGAGAACGCCGACTTCGCCCAGGCCGTCCTGGACGCCGGGCTCACCTGGATCGGTCCCCCGCCCGCCGCGATCGAGGCGCTCGGCGACAAGGCCAAGGCCAAGCACATCGCCCAGAAGGCCAACGCCCCGCTGGCCCCCGGCACCAAGGACCCGGTCAAGGACGCCGACGAGGTCGTCGCCTTCGCCCAGGAGAACGGCCTGCCCGTCGCGATCAAGGCCGTCTTCGGCGGCGGCGGCCGCGGCCTGAAGGTCGCCCGCACGCTCGAGGAGATCCCGGACGCCTACGAGTCCGCGGTCCGCGAGGCCGTCGGCGCCTTCGGTCGCGGCGAGTGCCTGGTCGAGAAGTTCCTCGACCAGCCGCGCCACGTCGAGACCCAGTGCCTCGCCGACCAGCACGGCAACGTCGTCGTCGTCTCGACCCGCGACTGCTCGCTGCAGCGCCGCCACCAGAAGCTGGTCGAGGAGGCGCCCGCGCCGTTCCTCACCGACGACCAGGTCACGCGCCTCTACGAGTCCTCCAAGGCGATCCTGAAGGAGGCCGGGTACGTCGGCGCCGGCACCTGCGAGTTCCTCGTGGCCAAGGACGGCACGATCTCGTTCCTCGAGGTCAACACGCGCCTCCAGGTCGAGCACTGCGTCTCCGAGGAGGTCACGGGCATCGACCTGGTGCGCGAGATGTTCCGCATCGCCGCCGGCGAGGAGCTCGGGTACGACGACCCCGAGATCCACGGCCACTCGATCGAGTTCCGGATCAACGCCGAGGACGGCGGCCGCAACTTCATGCCGGCCCCCGGCACCCTCTCCGCGTGGAGCCCGCCGCAGGGTCCGGGCATCCGGCTCGACGGCGGCTACGAGAACGGCGAGACGATCCCGGGCTCGTTCGACTCGCTGATCGCCAAGCTGATCGTCACCGGCCGCGACCGCACCCAGGCGCTGGAGCGCAGCCGCCGCGCGCTCGACGAGTTCGTCGTCGACGGCATGCCGACGGTGATCCCGTTCCACCGCACGATCGTCAACGACCCGGCGTACGTCGGCGCCTCGAACCCGTCCGGCGAGGGCGAGTTCACGGTCTACACGACCTGGATCGAGACCGACTTCGACAACACCATCGAGCCGTACGCCGGCGACTCCGCCGAGGCGGAGGAGGCCGGTGAGCGGCAGTCCGTCGTCGTCGAGGTCGGCGGCAAGCGCCTCGAGGTCGTCATCCCCGCCGGTCTCGGCGGCCTGGCGGCCGGTCCGGCCGCGGGCGCCAAGAAGGCCAAGCGGGCGGGCGGCAAGAAGGCCGGCGCCGCCGTGTCCGGCGACGCGGTCGCCAGCCCGATGCAGGGCACCATCGTCAAGGTCGTGGTCGAGGAGGGCCAGGAGGTCGCCGAGGGTGACACCGTCGTGGTCATCGAGGCCATGAAGATGGAGCAGCCGCTGAAGGCCCACAAGGCCGGCACCGTCACCGGCCTGCAGGCCGAGGTCGGCGCGACGGTCACCAACGGCGCGGTCATCTGCGAGCTGAAGTAGACCCAGGACTGACGGCGGGCACGGCGGGGTAGGACAACCGCCGTGCCCGCTGCCGTCCCCACCCCGTCCCCCGAGGCGGACACCGTCGCCGGCATCGCGGCCGCGCTGCGCGAGGACCCGGTCCTGGTCCACGAGTCGATGGGCAACGGGCGCACCGACGAGGTCCACGAGAGCCTCGGCGAGCTCGTGGACGACCTCGCCGACGCGGGGTTGCCGGCGTACGTCGCCCTCGTGCAGACACCCAACGTGCAGCTCGCGAGCCGCGACTCCGGCGACGACCTGCTGCGGCTGATCCACGCCGAGCTCGACGAGCCCGGCCTGTACGTCGTCAGCACGCCGGTCGGCCAGACCGCGGTGGCGGCGTACGACGTGCCGGTCGACGACGTCCTGGTCAGCCTGGGCCGCTACCGGGCGATGGACGAGGCCCGGTCGGGCCTGCCGGAGGGCGACTTCGTGTCCACCGCCGGCGAGGCCGCCGCCCTGCTGACCCTCGCCACCGACGACGACTACCTGCTGAGCGCCGGCGAGGTCGACGACCTGATGGCGAGCGGCCCGTGGCTGGCGGAGTACGGCGACGAGCCGATGTCGTACGAGCTCGACGACGCGCAGGGCGAGCCGCTGACCCCGCTCGTGGTCGCCGTCGCGTGCGGACTCACCGCGCTGGTCGTCGGGTGGCGCCTGCTGCGCGCCCGCACCGCCCTGGCACGCGAGCGCCGCGGGAGGCTCCCGGCGCCCGTCGACGACCGGACCCCGCAGCAGGCCCGCGAGGCCGTCGCGGACCTGCGCCGCGAGGTCGACCGCAGCATCCGCCTGGTGCCCGACGAGGTGCACGGCTGCCTGGAGGCCGCCGAGCGGCTGGTCGAGTCCTCCTCGCGGCTGGACGTCGTCGGCGCGCTGGTGCTCGCCGAGCAGGGGTCCGCGCGGCTGCGCGGCGAGCGGCTCCCCCTCCGGTGCTACTTCGACCCGCGGCACGGCCCGAGCGCGCGCACGGCGACGGTGTCCGGGGTCTCGCTCCCCGCCTGCACCCGGTGTGCCGAGGCGCTCGCCTCCGGCGGCGAGCCCGACTCGCTCACCGTCGACCGGGGCGACCGGCCGTACTGGAGGGACGACTCGATCTGGGCGGAGACCGGCTTCGGATCGCTCGACCCCGACCTGTGGCGGCTCGTGACGGAGCGGACCCGATGAGCGGCCGGCTGCGCGACCTGGGCCTGGCCCTGCTGGTCGGTGTCCTGGCCGCCGGCGCGGGTCTCGGCGTCTACGACCTGTGGCGCGACCAGGGCACACCGGGGCCCGCGCCGGTCGGCGACCGGGTGCGGCACGCCGCCGAGGCGCTCGCGGCCGGGGACCACGTCTACGTCGCGGCCGACGCCCACGACCTGGTGCCGCCGGAGCTCGAGGCCCGGCTCGAGGACCTGGCGGCCGACAGCGACGTACCCGTCTTCCTCGCCGTGTGGGAGGCCAGCAGCCAGGCGGGGTACGCCGGCGTCTGGGACGCCGTGAGCCAGCTGCAGCGGCTGGTCGACGAGCAGGGCGTCTACGTGCTCTACCTCGGTCCCGGCGACGGGCTGGTCAACGACAACCTCGACGAGCCGCTGCTGGGCGACCTGCCCTCCGACTTCAACGGCGACCCGGCCCGGCGGCTGGAGGAGATCGTCACCGCGGCCGGGCAGACCCGGCCCGGGCCGGAGAGCGACTGGGACTACTGGGGCGGCCCCGGGGGTGCCGTCGCCGCGGGGGCGCTGTTCGCGTCGGGGGCGATCGCGGCGATCCTGGTCCTGCTCGGGCTGGGGCGGCTGGCGGCGGGACGACGGTTCCGGATGGTGGGGGGATGGCGATGAGCGGTCGGATCGGGACCGACGAGGACCTGCTGGCGACGATCTGGTCGGCGCTCGACACGACGGGCGTGTGGGTGGCCCCGGAGGTGTCCGCCGAGATCGACCCGGACGAGCTGAGCGCGATCCAGGACGCGGTCGCCGACTCCCCCACCCCGCTCTACCTGGTCGTGCAGCCGCTCAGCGACGGTGACGCCTTCGGCGGCGAGCCCGCGGAGCTGCTCACCCAGCTGCACGACCGCTATGACGCCGACGGGCTCTACCTCGCGCCGCAGTTCTACGGCGACTTCGAGTCGCTGAACCTCGTTGAGCGCGCCTGGGGCACGGACCAGGACGCCTGGGACGCCCACGCCGTCGCCGAGCACCGGCACGGCGACGAGGAGCGGGACATCGCCGACCTCGGCGCCTACCTGGCCGACCTCACCCGGCTGATCGCCGACGGGGACGCGCGGGCGGCGTACGACGAGGAGGTGGCGCCGGCGCGCGAGGCGGCCTCCTCCACGGAGTCGTCGGTGCCCTCGACGTCGCCCGAGAGCTCGTCCGACGGCAGCGGCGACCTCGCGATCGTCGCGGTCCTGGGCGTCGGAGTGCTGGTCGCCGCGATCGTGGTCGCCGCCGTACGCCGCCGCGGGCCGCGCACCTTCGCGCTGCCCGACTCGGTGGTCTCGCAGGTGCGCGAGGCGCACGCCGACCGGATCGAGCAGGAGGCGCGCGACCTGGTGCTCGAGCTGGGCGAGGCCGTCCGCCGCTCCGAGCTGGACACCGACCACGACACCGGGGCCTGGCAGGCGGCGCTGGACCACTACGACGCCGCGACCCGGGTGCTCGACGGATCCGACGACCTGGAGCTGCTCGACGCCGTCGGCGCGCTCGTGCTGGCGCGCCAGGCTCGGGCGGCCCTCGACGCGGCGACCTCGGGGAAGACGTTCCGGCCGCTGCGGCTGTGCTACCTCAATCCGCTCCACGACAGTCCCGGGCGGACCTCGATGCGCCTGGAGCAGGACGGGCACACCCTCGACGTCCCGGTGTGCCGGACCTGCCGCTCGGACCTGAAGGCCGGTCGCGACCCGGACGCCCTGCGGGTCGAGCGGCGTGGTCGGGCGGTGCTCTACGTCGACTCCGGGGTCGAGCCGTGGGCCTCCACGGCGTACGGCACGCTGGGCACCGGGCTGGTCGGCGCACTGCACCGACGGCGGTGACCCGTAGGGTCGGGGCGTGACCCTGCGCGAGCCCTCCCACCGGGTCAGCCCCCGGGCGCGTTGGCTGTGGGCCGCGGGCGCGCTCGTCCAGGTCGCCGTCGCGGCGGGCGTGCTGATGATCCTCGAGGCGGCCAGCCCGCTCGACCTGGCGTGGTGGGCCTGGGCGCTGGTCGGCCTCGCGCTGGCGTCGTACGTCGTGGTCATGCCGCAGTGGCGATTCCTCGTGCACCGCTGGGAGATCACCGACACCGCCGTCTACACCCAGACCGGCTGGTGGACCCGCGAGCGCCGGATCGCGCCGATGTCGCGGATCCAGACCGTCGACCACGTCGAGGGCGCGTTCGCCCGGCTGCTCGGGCTGGCGACGGTGACGGTGACCACCGCGTCGGCGGCCGGGGCGCTGGAAATCGACGGCCTCGACGCCGGCCGGGCGCGCGAGCTGGTCGACGAGCTGACCCTGCGGGCCGACGCCGTCGAGGGCGACGCCACGTGAGCAAGGTCCCCGACGACTGGCAGCGCCTGGACCCGCGGATGCTGCTGGTGCACCCGATCCGCGAGGTGGTGCGCTTCCTCCCCGCCCTGATCGCGCTCTTCGTCGCCGGCTCGGCCACCGACGGGGCCGCCTGGCAGTACGTCGGCGTCGCGGTGCCGATCGCCCTCGGCATCCTGCGCTACCTGACCACCAGCTTCCGGATCAGTCAGGGCCGGGTCGAGCTGAAGCGCGGCCTGCTCAGCCGGCACGTGGTGGCCACCCCGCTCGACCGGGTCCGCACCGTCGACCTGACCTCGCCGCTGACCCACCGGCTGCTCGGCCTGACCACCCTGCGGATCGGCACCGGCACCGCCGACGACGGCGGTCTCGACCTCGACGGCCTCCCGGTGGAGGGGGCTCGCCGGCTGCGCGCCGAGCTGCTGCGCGAGACGTCGTACGCCGCGGACAGCACGCCGCCGGACGCCTCGCCCGACACCCTCCGGTTCGACCCCCGCTGGGCGCGCTTCGCCCCGCTCACCAGCACCGGCGTGGTCATCGGCGCCGGCGTCCTCGGGGTCGCCGCCCAGGGCTGGAACGTCCTCGGCGGCCCGGTCGTCATCGGCTTCGACGACCTCGCCGACGGCGCGGCCCGGGCCTCGGTCTGGGTGGCCGCGCCGCTCCTGGCGCTCGGCGTCCTGGTGACGATGTCGGCGCTCGCGGTCGGCGGCTACCTGGTCACCTACTGGGACCTCAGCCTGCGCCACCTCGGCCGGTCCTGGCACCTCTCGCGCGGCCTGGTCACCACGCGCGAGACGACCATCGACGACAGCCGCCTCGCCGGGCTCACGCTCGGCGAGCCGGTCGGGCTGCGGCTCGCCGGCGGGAGCCGGCTGAGCGCGATCGTCACCGGCGTCGACCGCGACGAGCGCGGCAGCGCGCTGCTCGTCCCGCCCGCGCCGTACGCCGTCGTGGCCGGGGTCGCCACGCACGTCCTGGGCGCGACCGATCCCGTCGTCGGACCGCTGGTGACGCACGGTCCCCAGGCCGTACGACGCCGCTGGACGCGGGCGCTCGTCCCCGTGCTGCTCGTGCTCGCCGGGGCGGTGGTGGCGGTCGTCGCCGGGGCGCCGCCCTGGGTGGTCGTCCCGCCGGTGCTCGCCCTGCCGGTCGCCGCCGCGCTCGCCGCCGACCGGGTCCGCTCCCTCGGCCACGCCCTCACCGACGGCCGGCTGGTCGCCCGCTCCGGCAGCCTGACCCGCCGCCGCGAGGTGCTCGGCGCGGAGCACGTCATCGGCTGGACCTTCCGCGACAGCTGGTTCCAGCGCCGGGCCGGCCTGACGACGCTGGTCGCGACGACCGCCGGCGGTCGCCAGGCGGTCACCGTCCCCGACGTACCCCAGCCGGAGGCGGTGCGGGTCGCCGACGAGGCGACCCCCGGACTGGTAACTCAGTTCTCCGCACCGTGAGACGTACCTCTCCACGGTTCGGGCAGGCCCGGCCGTCCGGATAGCGTTGCCCCCATGTTCTCCAAGGTGCTGGTAGCGAACCGCGGTGAGATCGCGGTGCGGGCGTTCCGGGCGGGGTATGAGCTCGGCGCGCGGACGGTGGCGGTGTTCCCCTATGAGGACCGTTGGTCCGAGCACCGGTTGAAGGCCGACGAGGCCTACGAGATCGGTGAGCGCGGCCACCCGGTGCGCAACTACCTCGACGCCGAGACGATCGTGGCGACGGCGGTGCGGGCCGGAGCGGACGCGATCTACCCCGGGTACGGCTTCCTGTCCGAGAACCCCGGCCTGGCCGAGGCGTGCGCGAACGCCGGCATCACCTTCGTGGGTCCGTCGGCGGAGGTCCTGGAGCTGACGGGCAACAAGGCCCGCGCGATCGCGGCGGCCAAGGCCGCGGGTGTCCCGACGCTGAAGTCGGTGGAGCCGTCGACCGACGTCGACGCGCTGCTGGCCGCTGTGGCCGAGAGCGACATCCCGTACCCGCTGTTCGTGAAGGCCGTCGCCGGTGGCGGCGGGCGCGGCATGCGCCGCGTGGACGACCCGAAGCTGCTGCGCGAGGCGGTCGAGACCTGCATGCGCGAGGGCGAGGCCGCCTTCGGCGACCCGACCGTCTTCATCGAGCAGGCCGTGGTCGACCCGCGCCACATCGAGGTGCAGATCCTCGCCGACGGCGAGGGCAACGTGATCCACCTCTTCGAGCGCGACTGCTCGGTGCAGCGGCGCCACCAGAAGGTCGTCGAGATCGCGCCCGCGCCGAACCTCGACCCCAAGCTGCGCGACCGGATGTGCGCCGACGCGGTGCGCTTCGCCCAGGAGATCGGCTACCGCAACGCGGGCACGGTCGAGTTCCTGCTCGACCCGGCCGGCAACTACGTCTTCATCGAGATGAACCCCCGCATCCAGGTCGAGCACACGGTGACCGAGGAGGTCACCGACGTCGACCTCGTGCAGTCGCAGCTGCGGATCGCCTCGGGCGAGACCCTGGCCGACCTGGGCCTCTCGCAGGACGGCATCGTGCTGCGCGGCGCGGCGCTGCAGTGCCGGATCACCACCGAGGACCCGGCCAACAACTTCCGCCCCGACACCGGCGTGATCACGACGTACCGCTCCCCCGGCGGCGGCGGCGTACGCCTCGACGGCGGCACCGTCTACACCGGTGCCGAGGTCTCGGCGCACTTCGACTCGATGCTGGCCAAGCTGACCTGTCGCGGCCGCACGTTCGAGAAGGCCGTGGAGAAGGCCCGCCGCGCGGTCGCGGAGTTCCGCATCCGCGGCGTCTCCACGAACATCCCGTTCCTGCAGGCGGTGCTCGACGACCCCGACTTCGCCGCGGGCCGCGTCACCACCTCGTTCATCGAGACCCACCCGCAGCTGCTGCAGGCGCGCGGCTCGGGTGACCGCGGCTCGAAGCTGCTGACCTACCTGGCCGAGGTCACCGTCAACCAGCCGAACGGCCCCGCGCCGGTCAGCGTGGACCCGGCGACCAAGCTGCCCCCGACCAACCTCGACGTCCCCGCCCCGTCCGGGACCCGGCAACTGCTGCTGGAGCTCGGCCCGGAGGCGTTCGCGCGCCGGCTGCGTGAGCAGAAGCAGGTCGCCGTCACCGACACCACGTTCCGCGACGCCCACCAGTCGCTGCTCGCGACCCGGGTCCGCACCCGCGACCTCCTCGAGGTCGCCCCGCACGTCGCCAGGACCACGCCCGAGCTGTGGTCGCTGGAGGCCTGGGGCGGCGCGACGTACGACGTCGCGCTGCGCTTCCTCGCCGAGGACCCGTGGGAGCGGCTGGCCGCACTGCGCCAGGCGGTGCCGAACATCTCGCTGCAGATGCTGCTGCGCGGGCGCAACACGGTCGGCTACACGCCGTACCCGACCAAGGTGACCGACGCGTTCGTCGAGGAGGCCGCCGCGACCGGGCTCGACGTGTTCCGGATCTTCGACGCCCTCAACGACGTCGAGCAGATGCGCCCCGCGATCGAGGCCGTGCGCGCCACGAACACCACGCTGGCCGAGGTCGCGCTCTGCTACACCGGCGACCTGTCGGACCCGGGCGAGAAGCTCTACACGCTCGACTACTACCTGAAGCTGGCCGAGCGGATCGTCGAGGCCGGCGCGCACGTGCTGTGCATCAAGGACATGGCCGGGCTGCTGCGCGCCCCGGCAGCGCACACCCTGGTCACCGCGCTGCGCTCGAACTTCGACCTGCCGGTGCACCTGCACACCCACGACACCACCGGCGGGCAGCTCGCCACCCTCACCGCCGCGATCGCGGCCGGGGTCGACGCCGTCGACGCCGCCACCGCCTCGATGGCCGGCACCACCTCGCAGCCGCCGCTGTCCGCACTCGTGTCCGCGACCGACCACGGCGAGCGGGAGACGGGCCTGTCGCTGGCGGCGGTCAACGCGCTGGAGCCGTACTGGGAGGCCGTGCGCCGCGTCTACGCGCCGTTCGAGTCCGGTCTCGCCTCCCCCACCGGCCGGGTCTACCGCCACGAGATCCCCGGCGGCCAGCTCTCGAACCTGCGCCAGCAGGCCATCGCGCTCGGCCTCGGCGAGAAGTTCGAGCAGATCGAGGACATGTACGCCGCCGCGAACGACATCCTCGGCAACGTCCCCAAGGTGACCCCGTCGTCCAAGGTGATCGGCGACCTGGCCCTGCACCTGGTCGCGGTCGGCGCCCACCCGGAGGAGTTCGCCGAGAACCCCGGCTCGTTCGACATCCCCGACTCCGTCATCGGCTTCCTCAACGGCGAGCTCGGCGACCCGCCCGGCGGCTGGCCCGAGCCGTTCCGCACCAAGGCCCTCGAGGGACGTACCTGGAAGGCCCCCGCCGAGGAGCTCTCCCCCGAGGCCGAGGAAGGCCTCGCGGGCTCGTCGGCCACGCGTCGCCGTACGCTCAACGAGCTGCTGTTCCCCGGCCCGACGAAGACGTTCACCGAGGCCCGCTCGGCGTACGGCGACACCTCCGTCCTGCCGACCATGGACTACCTCTACGGCCTGCGCCGCGGCGACGAGCACGAGGTCGAGCTCGACGAGGGCAAGACGCTGCTGCTCGGCCTACAGTCCATCAGCGAGCCCGACGAGCGCGGCTTCCGCACCGTCATGGCCCTGCTCAACGGCCAGATGCGCCCCGTCAGCGTCCGCGACACCAACATCGCCGCCGAGGTCGCCGCCGCCGAGAAGGCCGACCCCTCCACCCCCGGCCACGTCGCCGCCCCCTTCCAGGGCGTCGTCACCATCGTGGTCGCCGAGGGCGACAAGGTCTCCGCCGGCGACACCGTCGCCACCATCGAGGCCATGAAGATGGAAGCCTCCATCACCGCCCCCCAGGACGGCACCGTCGAGCGGCTCGCGCTGTCCGGCACGCAGGCCGTTGATGGTGGGGACCTGGTGCTGGTTCTGTCGTAGTCGTTCCGCCATTACCGACGCCCCGGCCTGTGGCCGGGGCGTTGGTGATTTCCGGTTCATCCGGCCTTGTTGGCGTTGGCCGGCGAGTCGCTTCGCCGCCCGTGGGTCGCCGCGCTGACCGCCTGCCGCCCACCCCCTCCAGCAAGACGACGGGAGAGCTGTCGTCGCTTCGGCTAGACCAAGACACCCGCGCACGAAGCAGGGATCCGATGCCGGTCCGCGATCAACGCGACCGCGCCATACTCGTTTCGCCAGCGTTTCGACTGAAGGAGTGCGATGACCGACGTCGGGGAGAGCCTGGTCGGGTCGTATCTGCGTCAAGTACGGACGTGTGACCTGGTGCTCTACAACGAGTTCACCGGCGACCAGGGCGAGATCGACGTCGTCGGCATCAAGTTCGGTTCTCGTGCGACCGTCTGGCTGTGCGAGGTCGCGACGCACCTCGACGGACTCAACTACGGGGGCGGCTTCGCTGCAGACAAGCGGAAGATAGAGGACAAGGTTCGCCGAGCCCTTTCGTTCGGTGCCCGGGTCTTCCCTGACCACATGCTCAAGGTCGAGATCTGGGCGCCCCGGGTGGCGGTCGGTCAGATGACGTCGTGGATGAGCGACTTCGCTCTTCAGCAGAGCGAACAGGGACGCGACGTGGCGTTCGTCGTCAACGGCGACTACGCCGCTGCGGTCCAGGAGCTTCTAGACGTCGCTCGCCGCAGCACGTCTACGACCAGCGAGCCCGCGTTCCGCCTTCTCCAAATCTTGACTCACGTGCGTGGCCCACTGCGCCTGTGACGGCCCGTCAGCAATAAGCCGTCCGTCGCGTCAGCCGCCGCGATCACAGCGCCTCGCGCCCCAGGGACACCGTTCCGAGCCGGCCGGCCGACGCCCGAGACCCGTCAGTCGGCAGATCGCGAGGAGGCGCGCCGAGCTGGCGCGTCGACCAAATGGGTGCCGGTGTGGTCGACGAGGCGTTGTAGTCCGTGGGGTGTGGTCCACAGGTAGGTCGTGCGGTCGAGCTGGTCGACGGTGTAGCCCAGGTGGGTCTTGGCGCGGTGATGTCGCCGGGTCAGTGGGGCGGCGTTGTGGTCGCCGGTCTGGCCGGGTGGTCCGCCGGGGTCATACGGGACGGGATGGTCGAGGTCGACGCGTCGGGTCAGAGTCGTGGAGTGCGGGAACGCGTCGGCCGGGACGAGGACTGCGGTGCGGTCGCGGGCGCTGGTGGGGTGCTCGTAGGCGTCCACGGCGATCGATCCGGCGAGGTCGAGGACCGGGCGGAGGGTGACGTTGGTGTGCGCGAGGAGCCGGACCACCTGGTCGAGGAGCAGGGGGCCGCCGAGCTCCTCGACCCGGGCCACGCCGACGCCGGCGTCCAGGGCGGCCTGGTGCAGGTGGACGTGCAGCACCGCGCCCGGACAGCGACGCTTCCGCTCGGCGCCGGACGCGTCCTGCGTGCCGGCGGTGTCGGCGGCGTCCAGGATGCCGAGGAGCTCGGCCAGGTCGTGGGGGCGGGCCAGCCAGCCCATCGCGACGGCCCGCAGCTCGTCCTTGCCCACGTCATCAGGCAAGTCGGGGTGGTGCGTGGCGCGCAGGTCGTCGTCGGCGGCGAGGAGGTCCGCGACCCGGTCGATGGTGGCGTCGACCCAGACCGCGTCGGCGGTCTCCAGGCGGGCGATCAGCACCCGCAGGCCGTGCTCGTCGGCCGGCGTCATCAGCACGCCGCGGTGGCGGCGCTGCTCGGCGACGCGTTCGGCATGGGCCTGGGTGTCGGCCTCGATGATCTTGGCCTCGGCGATCCGCAGCACCCGCCCCGGTGCACACGCCACCGCGGCCGCGACGGCGGCGTCCACGACCGCGACCCGGTGCCGGTCCAGGCCGCGGCTCATCGAGGCGACCTTGCAGGCCACCCAGGTCTCGCAGGCCAGCTGCTGGACCTTCGCCCAGGTCAGTGGGAGCCGGTGGCGCAGGTCGAGCGCGTCGGCCATGGTCGACCGGGTCGACAGCACGTGGGCTTGGCGGGCGATGGCCAGCTCACCCAGGCACAGGTCCTGCACCCACGGCGTCCCATCGCCGCCGATCTCGACGAGCTGGTCGCCGCCGAACCGGGCCGGCACC
>Ga0335075_10005010_pt1 | contig 20618 bp, 15 predicted proteins | sample Lox_Sample_24_FD_206723 | JGI IMG/M metagenome (GOLD analysis project Ga0335075, IMG submission 206723) | Soil microbial communities from Loxahatchee National Wildlife Refuge, Florida, United States - Lox_Sample_2.4 | ecosystem: Environmental > Terrestrial > Soil > Wetlands | place: USA...
GTCAGCGATGCTGGCCTGGTCTGGGACGAGCCGGACCCGTTCCTGCTGGCGCAGTCGATTGACACGGTGGTCCGCGATGCCGGCGTGCGTCGGCAGCTGACCGAGCGTGGCTGGCGTCGCTATCAGGAGTGCTTCAGCAATCGACGCATCGAGCGCGATTTCCTGCACGCCTTGCAGTCGTTGGCGGCTTGAGGTCGGTTAGCGACGCTTCGCAGAAGCGTTGCGGGCAACGACGCTTCGCAGAAGCGTCGCTAATCAGAAGAAATCCCATGTCACGCATCGCCATCGTCAACCTGAGCATCTCTTCTGGCGACGCCGTTGGCAATGACGCCCTGGAGATGCACCGCATCCTGTTGGCACGAGGACATACCGTCGAGCTGTTCAGCTCCCACTGGAGCAAAGCCAACACCTTGACGAAGGACGTGGCGGAGCTGCCCGCCTTTCTGGGCAACGATCCCCGAGCCATTCTGATATATCATCACGCCATTGGCTGGACCGGCGGCATCGAGCTGCTGCGACGGCTGGCGTGCCGGCGCGTGGTGAAATACCACAACGTCACCCCCGGGCGTTTCTTCGTGGGTTTCCCCGGCCAATCACAGCGAATCTGTCAGCTGGGCCGCGAGCAGCTTCGCGACCTGGCGCGGGCCGACTGTGATCTGTACCTATCGGATTCACCGTCTAACCAGGGCGAGCTTATCGACGCCGGCGCGGACGCCGCGCGCTGCGTCGTGGTGCCGCCCTTTCACCACATCGACCGCCTGCAGAGTCTGACGGCGGAAACAACGGTCTTACATCAACTGGACGACGGCCGCACGAACTTGCTTTTCGTGGGTCGTCGCGCTCCCAACAAGGGCCATCGCTATCTTCTCGATGCCTTCGCCGTCTATCACGAGCATTACGAGCGCAACAGCCGCTTGCTCCTGGTCGGCCGCGAAGACCGCACCCTGGTCGGCTACTCCAACCAGCTGCGCGAGCAAGCGTCGCGGCTGGGTATCCTCGATAGTGTGCTGTTCATCGACGGCGTTTCGGACGCCGAGCTGAAGGCTTATTACGAGCGTGCCGCGGTGTTTGTGCTGGCCAGCGAGCACGAGGGTTTTTGCGTTCCGGTGGTGGAGGCGATGGCCTTGCAGGTGCCGATCGTGGCTTACGGCAGCACGGCAGTGCCGCACACGGTCAGCGATGCTGGCCTGGTCTGGGACGAGCCGGACCCGTTCCTGCTGGCGCAGTCGATTGACACGGTGGTCCGCGATGCCGGCGTGCGTCGGCAGCTGACCGAGCGTGGCTGGCGTCGCTATCAAGAGTACTTCAGCAATCGACGCATCGAACACGACTTTCTTCATGCCTTGCAGAGCATCGCCGCCTAAGAAGGGTTGCGCTTCGGAGATCCCATGCCACGCATCGCCATCGTCAGCCCAGCCATCTTGCCGGGAGACGCGATCGGCCACGATGTCCTTCACATGGGCCGCGTCCTCCGCGAGCAGGGCCACGAGGTCGAGCTGTTTTCCACCACCTGGGGCAAGCCGCAGCCGCGCAACGAGCACGATCTCCATGTCCGCGATTTCCTCGCCGACGATCCCTCGGCTCTGCTCATCCTGCATCACGCCATCGGCTGGCCGCATGCCGTGCCGCTGATTGCCGCGGCGAAATGCCGCCGTATCGTCAAATATCACAATGTCACTCCCGCGCATTTCTATGACTCGCTCGATAGGGAATATGCCGCGCTTTGTCGGCAGGGACGTACCCAGCTGCGCGAGCTTATAAGCCATAATTGCGATCTTTATTTATCAGATTCTCCCTTTAACCAACGCGATCTGGTGGAGCTGGGGGCCGACCCGCTCCGCTGTGCGGTCGTTCCTCCTTTCAACGACCTGGACAATATCCTGAAGACACCTCCCGATCCGGAGGTGTTGCGCGATTATGGCGACGACCGCACGAACCTTCTTTTTGTGGGTCGTCGCGCTCCCAACAAAGGCCATCGTCATCTTCTCGACGCCTTTGCCGTCTATCATCACCGCTACAACACCGACAGCCGACTTGTGATGATCGGACGGAGCGAGCCGCGACAGGAGAAATACACGCAATCGCTCCGCGAACAGGTGTGGCGGCTCGGTCTGGCAGGGCATGTCATCTTTGTTGACAGCGTCTTGGACGCCGAGCTGAAGGCTTATTACGAGCGTGCCGCGGTGTTTGTGCTGGCCAGCGAGCACGAGGGTTTTTGCGTTCCGGTGGTGGAGGCGATGGCCTTGCAGGTGCCGGTCGTGGCCTACGGCAGCACGGCGGCGCCGCACACCGTCAGCAATGCCGGCCTGGTCTGGGACGAGCCGGACCCATTTTTGCTGGCGCAGTCGATTGACACCGTGGTTCGCGATGCCGGCGTGCGTCGTCAGCTGACCGTGCGTGGCTGGCGTCGCTATCAGAAGCATTTCAGCAATCGACGCATCGAACGCGACTTCCTGCACGCCTTGAGGACGTATCTTTTCTCGCCTCTCTCCGCTGAGGCGGTGGATGCGATTCCGGCTTGACCCTAGCGCGCGCAAAATGCTATACCCTTCGTAGATCTTGCAACCTCTTCGATGCACGCACTTTTTCAACAATCGGGACAGGAACAATCCTCGACTCTCCCTGCCCATTCTCGCGACGGACGGAACCTTGCGAGGCGCTTCCATGCGCCGCCTCATTCCCAGCAACGGGAGGTAACAACCAGCAATGTCGGTTCGCATGCCAGTCACGGAAGAGATACGTCCCGCGCCGGAAGAGCTGGCCCAAGCCTTGCGCTCCGGCCTGGAAATACGCTGGTCGATACCCGCTCCGCTCGCCCAAGGCTCCAACCCCTTCCCGCCGCGCGGCAATGTCCGTTCGTTTCTGGAGCCATACGCGGATGCCCTCAAGTATCCGCTGCCGCGCCGCCGCCAGTTACTGCACCGCCTCGTTCGCCTAGGGCGTTACGTGTTACGCAAGCTCAGTGTTCCCTGGCTGCATGTCCAGTCGCGTTTTAATCTCGCCACGGTGAGTGTCGTCGAGCAGGTCGAGCGGCGCGTCCGCGAGCTGGAAGCGTCGGAACGAACCCTGCGCGAGACCGTTGCAGCACTGCAACAGACATTGTTGTCGTGTGCTGATCACGAGCCAGGCCAGCTAATCGACACACTGGAAGAGGGGTTGCGGCTGCGCGTGAATCAAGAGCTTGGGGGGGAGGGCAAAATCGGGCAAGCAGGTTTGTGGTTCGAGCCGTCGGTTCACGTCCGGCTCGATCGAAATGGCCCGCGCATCGAGCGCATCAGCGCACGCATCCTTGAGCACATTTTCCTCCACACGCATTTACCTCGCCCACCGGCGCGGCTGCTGGCCCTCGGATGCAGCAACAACACCAACGCCATCGAGATGGCCAGCCTCGGATTTCAGGTAGTTGGCGTTGATGCCCGGCCATTGCCTGTGCGGCATCCGAATTTCACGATGATCCAGACCCACCTCGCCGAGCTGCCGTTCGAGGATGAATCGTTCGATGGGGCCGTGGCCCTGTCGATCACGGAGCACGGCGGCCTGAGCTGGTCTGCCCCGGAAGAGCGCGGTGCATGGGTGGAGGAGCTGTTTGCCGAAGTGTTCCGCATTCTCAAGCGCGGCGGCCGTTTCATCGTCACGCTGCCGTTCGGCCAACAAGCCGACACGCCGATGCACCCCGTTCATGACGGAGCCCAGCTGGATCGCCTGCGCCATGCCTTCCGCGTCGTCGAGCGCGGTTACGGGGTTCACGAGGGAGGCGCCTGGACGTTCACTCTCGATGAGCAGCGGGCCGAGCAGTTGGACGGCAGCGACAGCCTCTCCGCCGTCTGTTTGTTGGTGCTGGAGAGACCGTGAAATGCACTTGCTCATCGACGGCCAGGCGCTGCAAACGTCCTCGTCGCGCCAGCGCGGTATCGGTCGTTACTCAAGCAATCTGATGCGTGCCCTCGCACTCGCGCGACCCGGCTGGCGGATCGAGGTGGTGCAGAACAGCGCCTTGGCCGCGATCGCGGCGGACGATCTCAACGGCTTGCCGGTCATCTCTTTCCAGCCGCCCCTGCCCCAGTGCGTCGAGAGCCGCGACATCAACGAGCGCTACTATGCGGACTGGCTGATCGCGCGCGGTGCCGATGGCGTACTGATGCTCAGTCATTGCGAAGGCCTGGAGGCGGTTGTTCCCACGTTCTGTGGTCCTCGGGCGCGCGTGTTTGGCATCGCTTACGATCTCATTCCTCTGCTGTATCCGGAACATTACCTTGCCGACTTCGCCATAGCCCGCTGGTACGCGCATCGCTTTCGCCAGCTGCTCCACAGCGATGCCTTGCTGGCCATCTCCGAGGCAACGGCCCGCGACGTTCGCACTCTGGGCGGAAGCGAAGCCCCGTTAGTCGTCAACATCGGCGGCGCGGTCGATCCTCTGTTCGCTCCACTGTCGCCAAGCGACCTCGCGCTCTGCGGCCAGCACGTCCGCAAACGTTTTGGTCTGCCCCGCGATTTTTTACTCTATGTTGGCGCTCTGGATTATCGCAAAAACCTGCATGGCGCCATCCGGGCTTTCGCCGCCCTGCCGCCCGAGATTCGCGCTGCTCTCGATCTCGCCGTGGTCTGCCGCATGAAATCCGCTGACCAAGCGACCGTCGAGGAGATCGCGCGTCACGCCGGCATCGCCTCGTCGTTACGGTTGATCTGCTCCGCCGGCGATGAGGAGCTGCGAGTGCTCTACCAGATGTGCCGGCTGTTTTTCTTCCCGTCGCTTTATGAAGGCCTTGGCTTGCCGGTGCTGGAGGCGCTACACTGCGGAGCGCCGGTGGTAACTTCGGATTGTTCGTCGCTACCGGAGTATGCCGGTCCGATCTCCTGGCTGGGCGATCCCTCTTCGCCGCAGGCGATGGCGAAGGTGCTTCAGCAGGCACTGGCCGAGCCGCGCGACGCTCGGCGTCCCGAGCGCGAAGCGTTCGCGCGCTCATTTACCTGGCAGCGAGCCGCGGAACAAGCTTGCGCCGTGATGGAACGCACCACAAGGAGACGCCCTGTCCCGGTGCATCGCCGCCGCCGTCTGGCCTGGGTGATGCCGCTGAGCAGGGACACGCGCGGAATGATCGAGTACGCCGTGCAATGGCTGCCTCGTCTGTCCGAACACTTCGACATCGAGCTGATCGCCGGCTCCGATCCCATTGAGGCGCCGGCGACGCTGTCGCTCCGTTACCTCATCTTGACTGCTCAGGAGCTGCCCGCCCGGCACGCCGCTTCGCCCTACGATATGTTCCTGTATCAGATGCCGCCTCCCGAGCATCTGCACATGCTCGACTTGTTGCGGCGGTTTCCCGGCCTGGTCGTGCTGCACGATTTCTCCCAGACGGTCCTTCGTTGTCTGTTTGAGAGCAAGCTGCTTTTCTCGCATGACTCAGGTGAGCTGCGCCAGGATGCGTTCGCGCCGGTGCTGGGGATGCTGGTGCATTCAACCCTGGCATGGCAGCAGCTGCGCCGCGACTTGAATGTCCCCGTGATCCACCTCGCGCTACCCGGCTCTCACGCGCCGGGAGATGACTGCGCGAGCGAACAGGCCGCCGCCTACGCCGGCTGGATCGACTTCGCCATCAGCCGGTTCGATCGAAGCGACGGACTGTGGCGCGGCTTCGTCGTGGAGTCTCTGGCTCATTGCAGCGATCCAGCAGTCGGTGCGATCCTCAGCTCCTGGGCATCTCTGCGGATGCTCGGCCGCTTGCGGCTTAGAGTCTGTTCCGAAAGGTCGTGGCGGCACGTTTCCAACGTGCCGATTTCCCGAGTTTTTTCGTTCGCCGGCACGTTGGAAACGTGCCGCCACAAACCTTCTGGAACAGACTCTTAGCGGAGGAAACGCGCTAGAGTCTGTTCCGAACAATTCCTCGTTCCCAAGCTCTGCTTGGGAACGCACGTCGGGAAGCTCTGCTTCCCGTCCCATGCAGCGACAAGCCGCGAAGCAGAGCTTCGCCCCCGTGCGTTCCCAAGCAGAGCTTGGGAACGAGCAGGAAAGGATGATTGGATGAGCGATGGCTCGATGCGTCGGTCGGTACACTTGCGCTCGTGCAGCGTGGTCGGCGCCGCGGTGTTACTGCTGCTGACGTTCACGTTGGCCTGGTATCGCTTCCTCAACCTTCCCCGTAGCTTCAATTCCGACCACCTTTATTGTCTGCATTTCTGTGACGATTTGATCCACGGCCGCGACCTGCGCGGCTGGCACCTGCCTGCCGCGCCCTACCTCTTCCCGGACATACTGCTGCTCTGCGCCATGCGGCTGCTAACGTCCGATGTCGCCGGGGTATTTTTACTGTATTCTTCTCTCTATTATCTTCTTCTGTTTGCCGTTCTTTGGGCAATCTTCCGCCAGGTCGGCCTCTCACGGGGCGAGGCGTTCCCGACGGCCGCCCTGGGGCTGACCTTGTTGCTGGCCGCTTGCTTCCACCCCGACTACGGAGTGCGCTGCCTCTTGTTGATGTATCCGGGCAATCACATGGGTTGTCTGCTGGTGGGCCTGGGAGTGGCCGCGCTGGTCCTGCGGACACTCCAGCGCGGCTTCCATTGGCTCTCCGCGATGCTTCTCGTTCTTGCGGCGGGATTAGGCGGCTTTTCCGATCAGCTGCTGATCGTGCAGCTTCTTGTGCCGATCGGCTCCACCGTTGCGCTGCTGGCACTTTGCCGCCTGGTCTCCCGTCGCCGCGCCGTCGGGACGACGTTTTTGTTGGCATTGGCGGCGGTAGGGGCGATGAGCAAACAGATGGTGTTGACCTGGCTGGGTCTGGTTCCCATGCATCTGCAACCGGCTCTTCGCAAACCGGGAATCGACGCCCTCAAGCAGCTCGCCGTCACCTTCTGGGCCGCTTTCCACAATCAACCGCTGATGCTTACCGTCTTCGTGCTGCACATGGCGGCCGCGCTAACCGTGAGCCTGCTCTGGATGCGGCGCTGTCGATGCTCGATCGGAGTAGAGGCCGATCCAGAAGGCGCGGACCGCGACGCGCGGCGGAACGGCCCCGCCATCGTGTTCGTCGCTCTGGTGCTGCTGCTGGCGCCGCTGAGCAACGCCGGGGCGCTGATGATCGCTAACATGGTGTCTTGCTCGACCCTTGATCGCTATCTGTACACCTGGCTGTTGCTGCCCTTTTTGTTCATCGCTCTGTGGCCGCGTCTACTGCCGTGGCGAGCCACCGCGCGCCTGGCTCCGGCAGCCGTAATCGGCGTGGTGCTGGTTCGCTTGTTCACCTTTCCGGATGCCGTCTTCCTTGATCGCTTCAGCTTGCGCTATCCGCCGCTGGCCCGTGCCCTCGACGACATGGTCCGCAAGCACGGCCGGCTGCGCGGCTTCGGCCATTACTGGAGCGCCCGCGAGATGCACTACCTCACCTGCGAGCACGTCGAGGTCTTGCCCACCCTTCCCTGGGGTCAGCCCTGGTTTCACGGATACAATCCCAACGCCTTCCTGCTTGACGATCGCCGCGATCCGACCGTGCCGGACTATCACTTCGCGATTGTGCCGACCAGCGGAAACACGGAAGTGGATGCCGAGCAAATCCTGGCACGTTTCGGTAAGCCGGCCGAGATCATCGCCGCGGGAGAATATGAAATCTGGCGCTATGATCGGATGGTCAATCGTCACCTGGATTTGTTTTTACGCACTCAGGCGGCCCAGCGACTCGTTGAACAAAAACCGTTCGTCAGACCTTACCAGCCTGCCATTCTTGCCCATCCGAAACGCAATCTTACCTCCTGGAACGCGCGGGGCAACGTCCAGCTCCAGCGCGATGCGACGCTCACCATACGCTTCGAGAAGCCCGTGGCCGGCCGGATGATCGACATCGCCGCCAATTACGCCGATGAGTACCTGTTGTGGTTCTACCGAGAGGGGCGAAAGCTGGGCAAAACGCGCGTCTCCGCCGTGGCCTGGAATGGCGCCGAGATCGCTTATTGCGAGCCGGGACTGCAATCGCGGCTCGTGGAAGTGCCGGAGGCTTGCCGTCCCGATGGGTTCGATGAAGTCCGCGTCACGCCGCTTGGCCGTTCCCAGCACTTCGCGATCGGTCACTTCCTCGTCTTCGACGAGTGGATCCCCTACCGCTCCGGCAGGGCCAATCCGGGCGACCGCTACCACCGCTATGAAGGCGAACGAATGTCCCAGATAGACTCTGCCGAGGTGGCGACGGTTGCGGACGCCTCGGCCAGCGCGGGCCAGGCCCGCCAGGCGACGGCCGCCTTCCAGGGATACCTCGCGTATGGTCCCTATCTACCGCTGCCCGCCGGCCGTTACCGCATCGATTTCAGCTTGAAGATCGAAGACAACAGCTTCGCCGAGACCATCGCCACGATTGACGCCTCTGCTTTCGGCGGCTGGCAAACGCTCCAGGCTCGCCGTCTGCGCGGCTGCGATTTTACCTCGGCCAACCAGTACCAGATCTTCAGCCTGACCTTCGACGTGGCGGAAGAGCTGGACCTGGTCGAATATCGGGTGCTGGTTGGCGGCAAGACAAAGGCGACGTTCGATTACGTCGATGTCACGCGTCTGCCGCCGGAGAGAACGAGCGAGACATGTGAGCCGTGACCGCCATCCCAAAGATGGGCTTGACCCTGAAAGACCCGCTGGGCTATTACTCCCGCAAGGCGAGCGGGGTTGCGTAAGCGCCCCTCGCAAGCAGTAGGCAGTAAGCAGTAAGCAGTCAACAAGGAGCTTCTACTGCCTACTGCCTACTGCGCAGCGACCCCGCTCGCTGGGCCGGAGGAGAGAAGACGATGGCCGATATGCCCTGTCTCAGCTTGATCCTCCCCGCCTACAACGAGGTTGGGCGCATCCGGCACACCATCGAACAGACGCGGGCCTATCTGGATCAGCGACACATCGCGCATGAGATCATCGTGGCGGCCGATGGAGACGACGGCACGCGCGAAGCCGTTGCCGAGATGGCCCGTTCCGACCCGCGCCTGAGCGTCCTGGGAAGTGTTAAGCGCGGCGGCAAGGGCCGCGGCATCCGCCTCGGCGTCCAGCGCGCCGCCGGGCACATCATTGGATTCGCCGACGCCGACTTCAAAACGCCCATCGAGGAAATCGACAAATTATTGCCCTGGTTGTGCGAGGGCTACGACGTCGTCATCGGCTCGCGCGCCATGGCGGAGTCGCGGATCGAGGAGCCGCAGCCGATCTACCGTCAGCTCGGATCACAGGCCTTTGCCGTGGTCTTGCACCTGCTTCTCGGCTTATGGCACATTAACGACACGCAATGTGGCTTTAAGTTTTTCCGCGCTCCGGTCGCGCGCGATCTGTTTCGCCGTCAGCGTATCGACGGCTACATGTTCGACGTGGAAATCCTCCACCTGGCCGAGCAGAGCGGCTACCACATCAAGGAAGTCGGCGTGCGCTGGCGCGACGACGGCGACAGTCGCTTGCAGCTGGTGGCAGGCAATTGGCAGAACATGCTCGACATCTTGCGCATCCGCTTCGGCAAGACCGAGGGTGTCGAGCGCTCGCTGCACGAGTGCGGCTGCGAGTCGCCGAGCAGCTCCGCCACCTGCGGCGATCGCTCGGCGGCTTGAACAGACAGGGACGGCGCTGATGAAATCCGAAACGTCAAGAGGGTGCCATGAGTGACACGGCGCGGCAGGGCGGCGCGGCGCTGCGGGTGTTTGTGCCGTCGATACTCGTCGTCTCGCTGCTGATTGTCAGTCTGTTTCTGCTGGTGTGCGGCTATCTGGCCGATCCGACGGCCTTCAATTCGGATAACCTGTTATCCAGCGCACAGTGCGACGATCTGCTACATGGCCGCGACCTGACCGACTGGCACCTGCCCGGCGCTCCCTATGTCTTTCCGGACCTGCTGCTGCTGCTGCCCTGTCAGGGGCTGGCCCCGACATTGCCCCTTGCCTTTCTAGCCTATTGCCTCGTCCTTCACCTGACCCTGGCTGCATCCCTTGCCTGGCTGGGGCGCTTGAGTGAGCTGCGTTGGCAGACCGCGATCGTCGCGGCCGGATGTGGGGCGATTTTCCTCGTGGCCATGTATCTCAACAAGGTCATGAGCGATCGGGCCTGCCTGCTTGTCCATCCCGGCAGCCATGTTGCCGCGCTGGTCGTCGGTGTATTTTTGCTGGTACTGACAATTCATTCGCTGAAACGCCCTTCCTGGATCCTCGCCATCCTGTATCTGCTGATCGCCGGTCTCGGCAGCTTCTCCGATCGTCTGCTCGTCGCGCAATTTCTGGCCCCGCTGGCCCTGGCGCTGATGCTGCTCGCGGCGCGAAGGGTGATCGGGTTCAAACCAGCGGCGATGCATCTGGCCCTGATCGCCGGTTCGTTTCTGCTCTCGTGCGTCCTCCAGCTGCTGTTCCAGCGGATTGGCTTCCATCTGTTAACTCTGGACACAGCTATCAGCCGGCTGCATCCGCCCGACTTCTTCCGGATGCTCCGCCGTCTCTATCAGGGTATCGCCGACGACCATCTGTTGTGTATTCTCATCCCGCTGCATCTTCTTGTTCTTCTGCTCGTCGTCTGGATTTGGTCCCGCCGCGCTGTCCAGACGACCGAGGAGACCGGGCCAAATCGTCCTGTAGTGCTGTTGGCCGCACTGACGTTCGTGCTGTCGCCGCTGTGCATCCTGGGGGCGTTGTTTGTCCTGGGCATGTCGAATCAGGCGGCGATCAGCCGCTATGTGCTCTCGTGCTGGTTTCTTCCGCCCCTGCTGTTGCCTCTGCTGACGTGTTGGCTGCCGGGCAAGACAGCGCGAGCAGCGGCTGTCCTGCTGCAAGGGGCTATCCTCCTTTTCGCACTTCAGCGGGCGGCGGTAGTATTGCCAAACGTTGATCGGCAGCTCTTCGAGCAACCGTATCCTCCGCTGGCACAGGCGCTCGACCGGCTGGCGCGCCAGCGCGGGCCGCTGAAGGGCCTGGGCAGCTTCTGGACGGCGCGTTCCGCAACCTGGTTCGCGCGGGAGAAAGTTGTGGTCAACGCCTTGTCGGCGATGGGCGAGCCTTGGTTTCACGCCTCCAATCCCGCACGATTTCTTCCTGACGACGGCGAGCTTGGCGTTCCCCCGTATCAATTGCTCGTGGTGCGGCGCGGCGACACTTTTGGGCCGAGCGCGTCTGTCCTCGCCCTGCAATATGGCATGCCGGACGAGCGCATCATGGCCGGCACGGATGAAATCTGGCTGTACAGCTCGCTCCGCGTTCCGGCCCTCGATCGCTTTCTGCGCACTCGGCTCGCCGACCGACTACATCGGCGACGGCCGTACACAGGACCGATCGAGCCGGCCTGTCTCGCGCAGCCCAAGGCGAACATGACGCCCTTGAATTCTGCCGGCACCGTCGCGCTGGAGCCAAAACAGGTGTGCGAGGTCCGCTTCGCCCAGCCGATCACCGGACGCGTGCTTGATGTCGGGGCCAGCGCGGAGTCTCGTCTGGAAGTTGAGTTTTACCGCGGCGCGGCGCGGCTCGGCGGCTTGGTGGTGCCGAGCGTACCGTGGACGGGCGCCTGCTACGACAAACCCGGCATTCAGTCGCGCTTGCTGCCGTTGCCGGCCATGCTGTGCGAGCGGTCGTGGGACCGTCTCCTTCTTCGGCCGCGGGCCGACAGCCCAAACGTTTGCCTCGCTCACGTTCTTGTTTTCGCCGACGGTATTCCGGGGTTGGACGAGGAGCGGCTGTTGCCGCGTGTGCCGCGAATCCGGCTGGAAGCTGAGGAATTGTTACCGATCAATCCCGGCACGCCCTTCACCGACGACGCCGATGCGACAGCCAGCGGCGGCCATGTTCGTCGCGCCGCGGTGGATTTGCGTTGCTGTGTCAACTGCACGCCGCGTCTGTTCCTGCCTGCCGGGCGCTATCGACTGGAGTGCGCCCTGAAGGTGGACAGCAATAGCACCACGGACGACGTAATTACGCTCCTCGTCGGCTGTTTGTCGCCGCAGGCGAAGCTGGCGGAACACACCCTGCGCGGCAGCGATTTTTCCGCCGCCGGCCGTTGGGAAACGCATCAAGTTACTTTTGAGGTCCCCGAAGAGATGGAAAATGTGCAATTCGGCATCGTCGATTCGGGCAAGACGCCGATCACGGTGGATTATCTCGAGCTGATTGCCGAGCCGCCAAGTTCGCCCGGTGAGAAAAAGTGAGGTCTTCACCTCTCGTTCCCAAGCTCTGCTTGGGAACGCACGGTTGCGAAGCTCTGCTTCGCGGCCTCTCCAGATGGGAGGGGAAGCAGAGCTTCCCGACCGGCGTTCCCAAGCAGAGCTTGGGAACGAGGGAGAACGGCACGGAGTTTCGCGCATGAAAATGTTCATCACCGGCGGCGCCGGCTTCATCGGCAGCAACCTCGCCGATCGCCTGCTGTCGGCCGGGCATAGCGTGACGGTCTACGATAATTTCTCGACCGGCCAGCGCGCCTTTCTCGCCGAGGCGGCCTCCTCGCCGCGCTTCACGCTGATCGAGGGCGATCTGCTGGCGCTGCCGGATTTGAAACACGCGATGGCCGGGCACGATTTCGTCTTTCATTTGGCCGCCAACGCCGACGTGCGTTTCGGCACGCATCATCCGAGCAAGGATCTCGAGCAAAACACCCTCGCTACGTTTCATGTCCTGGAAGCGATGCGCGCCAACGGCGTTCGCCGCCTGGCGTTTTCCTCGACTGGCTCCATCTACGGCGAGCCACAGGTCTTTCCCACCCCGGAGGATGCTCCGTTTCCCATCCAGACGAGCCTGTACGGCGCCTCGAAATTGGCCGGCGAGGGATTGATTGCCGCTTATGCCACCGGATTCGGCTTCCAGGGCTACATCTTTCGTTTCGTCTCCATCCTTGGCGAACGCTACACGCATGGACACGTGTTCGATTTTTATCGCAAGCTCCGCGACGATCCGCAGCAGATCGAGATCCTGGGCAACGGCCAGCAGCGCAAGTCGTACCTGTACGTTCAGGATTGCATCGACGCCATGCTGTTGGCCATCGAGCGGGCGAACGACCCCATCAACATTTTCAACCTGGGCACGGAGGAATACTGCAAGGTCGAGGATTCGCTCGGCTGGATCTGTTCTCATCTGGACGTGCAGCCGCGGCGGTGTTATAGCGGAGGCGAGCGCGGCTGGATCGGCGACAGTCCGTTCATTTTCCTGGACGCCGCGAGAATGCGTTCACTGGGCTGGAAGCCGAAACTAACCATCCGCGAGGCGGTGCTGCGCACGTTGCAATACTTGCAGGACAACCCGTGGGTGCTGGAGCATCGCAAGCCGCTTGCGGCATAGCGGGCCGGCGAGGAGCAAGGGAATGCGTATCGTCGTCTATGGCTTGTGGCACCTCGGCTGCGTGACGGCGGCCTGCCTCGCCAGGGCCGGGCATGTGGTCGCCGGAGTCGATCCCAATGCCCAAGTGATCGACGACCTGCGGCGCGGCCAACCGCCGCTTCACGAACCCGGACTGTCCGAGCTTATCCGAGCTGGATTGGCGAGCAAGCAATTATCCTTTCACACGGAATCGGCCGCGGCCCTGGGGGATGCCGACATTCTCTGGGTGACATTCGATACGCCTGTCAACGAGCAAGACGAAGCAAATGTCGCTTTTGTCCGCGCTCAACTGGAAGCAATCGGCCCCTATTTGAAGCCGGGAACGCTGCTACTTCTTTCTTCGCAGGTTCCTGTCGGTTTCACGCGTGCCTTGCGGCGCGACTGGTCCGGCAGGGGAGCGCGCTTCGCGTACTCGCCGGAGAATTTGCGGCTGGGCAAGGCGATTGATGTGTTCTGCAATCCGGAGCGCGTTATCCTCGGCATCGAAGACGACGCCGACCGTCCGCGTTTAGCGGACTTATTCTCCCCTTTTTGTTCCCACCTGGAGTGGATGTCGCTGGAATCGGCGGAGATGACCAAGCACGCCCTCAACGCTTTCCTGGCCATGTCCGTGACGTTCATCAACGAGGTGGCCCGTTTGTGCGAGGAAGTCGGCGCGAATGCCAAGGAAGTCGAGCGCGGTCTGAAGAGCGAGGGACGGATCGGGCCGCGTGCTTATCTGTCGCCGGGCGCCGCGTTCGCGGGCGGCACCCTGGCTCGCGATCTGCGATTCCTGATGCAGCGCGGCCGGGACTTGCAGGTACCCACGCCGCTTTTGCAGGGGGTGCTGGAGAGCAACGAGGTCCACAAGAGCTGGGTGCGCGAGCGCGTCGAACAATTGCTGGCCGACATCGAGCAGCCGATCGTTGCCGTCCTTGGACTAACGTACAAGCCCGGCACCAATACCCTGCGGCGATCCTCCGCCATCGAATTATGTCGCTGGCTCCATGAACGCGGCGTGCGGGTGCGCGGCCATGACCCGGCTGTCTTCGCCTTGCCTCCGGAATTGCATTGCGTCGTGGAGCTGACCTCGGGACCGCTCGACGCGCTGAACGGCTCGCACCTGGCCGTCATCGCTACGGAATGGCCTGGTTTCCGCGACCTGCGGCCGGCGGATGTCAACGCCCGCATGCGACAACCGTGTGTCATTGATCCCAACCACTTCCTTGCTGACGTACTGGGGAACGACCCGCGCATCTACTATCTCGCCACCGGCAAGCGCGCCGCCTGACTCAAGGGAAGGAGACGACATGGCCCTTCGCGGCCGTTCCGCCATCATTACCGGAGCGAACCAGGGACTGGGCTTGGCCATCGCGCGGCGATTTATCGAGGCAGGGGCCAATGTCCTGCTGGCTGCCCGCGGCGTCGAACGACTTCAGCAAGCGGAGGCCGAGCTGAAATCCCACGCGCGACTCGGCCAGATCATTATCAGCCAAACGGCCGACGTTTCGCGACCGGAGAGCTGTCAAGCCCTTGTCCGTCGAGCGCGGGAGGCATTACCCAACCTGACGATCCTGGTGAATAACGCGGGTGTCTATGGACCGATCGCCCGCGTCGAAGACAACAACTGGGACGAGTGGGTGCAGGCGCTTCAGATCAACCTGTTCGGCACCGTGCTGATGTGCCGGGCCATGCTCCCCCATCTGCGCGAGCAGCGCTACGGCAAAATCATCAACCTGTCCGGCGGCGGGGCGACGGCGCCGTTGCCGCGCTTCAGCTGCTACGCGGCGTCCAAGGCCGCCGTTGTGCGCTTCACCGAGACACTGGCCGAGGAAGTCCGCGAGGACCGCATCGATGTCAACGCCATCGCACCCGGCGCGCTCAACACGCGTCTTCTCGATCAGGTGCTGGCGGCGGGGCCGGACAAAGTTGGACAAGCGTTTTACGAACGCTCTTGCAGACAGCGAGAAGAAGGCGGCGCTCCGCTGGAAAAGGGCGCGGCGCTGGCGGTCTTTCTTGCTTCCGACGCCAGCGACGGTATCACCGGCCGGCTGCTCAGCGCCGTCTGGGACAACTGGGCGGAGCTGCCCGCTCGCCAGGAGCATCTTGCCAAAAGCGATATTTATACTCTTCGTAGGATCGTTCCAGAGGACCGAGGACAGAAATGGCAATGCGCGTAGCAATCATCGGTTGCGGCCTCATCGGCCATAAACGCGCCGGAGCGCTGCCCGCCGACGTCAAGCTGGTCGCGGTGGCGGACGCGAGTCATCCTCGCGCCCAGCACCTCGCCAATGCGTTTTCTGGATGCGAGGTCGAGCCCGACTGGCAGTCGTGCATCGCCCGGCGCGACACGGATGCCGTTATCGTTTCGACGGTCAACGATGCGCTGGCCGCGGTGACGCTGGCCGCGGTACGAAAAGGCAAGCACGTCCTTGTCGAGAAGCCGGCGGCGCGGCACGCCGACGAGCTGCGGCCCGTCAGGGACGCGGCCCGCGCGGCTGGTGTTGTTGTCAAGGTCGGCTTCAATCATCGATTCCATCCCGCATTTGTTAAGGCACGCCAGCTGTGCGATGCCGGAGAATTGGGACCACTATTGTACGTTCGCGGTCGGTATGGACACGGTGGACGGCTCGGCTACGACCGCGAATGGCGGGCCGATCCCGCCGTCGCCGGCGGCGGCGAGCTGCTCGACCAGGGCGTTCACCTGATCGATCTTTCGCGCTGGTTTCTCGGCGATTTCGTGGACGTGTGGGGCCAGACGGCGACCTACTTCTGGGACATGCCGGTTGAGGACAACGGTTTTCTGGCCCTGCGCACGTCGCGCGGGCAAACCGCCTGGCTGCATGCCAGCTGCACGGAGTGGAAAAACCTGTTTTCCTTCGAGCTTTTCGGCCGCGACGGCAAAGTTCAGATCGACGGACTCGGCGGCAGCTACGGCGTCGAGCGGCTGTCGTTCTATCGCACGCTGCCGCAAATGGGACCGCCGGAGACGACCATCTGGGAGTACCCAGGCGACGACCTCTCCTGGCGCGCGGAGCTTGCTCATTTCCGCGACTGCATCGAAGCGAACCGGCAACCGATGGGCACACTCGAAGACGCCATTGCGGCTCTTGAGATCGTCGAAGGAGTTTATCGGCAAACGACAATCCACCTCTCCCAGACCCAAATGGAGCCGAAGATGAGGAAGGCGATATGATTATCACGCGTAGTCCCTTGCGGATTTCCCTCGGCGGCGGCGGCACCGATTTGCCCTCATACTACGAGAAGCACTCAGGTTTTTTGATCGCCGCCGCCATCGACAAATACGTCTGCATCACTCTGCATCACACGTTTGTTCCAGAGCTTATCATCAAGTATTCCAAGCTCGAACGTGTCACCAACCTTGAGGAAATCCATCATCCCCTCATGCGCGAGTCGCTGCGTCTGGTGGATGTGGATTTTACCGGCCTGGAAATCACGAGCATGGCCGACATTCCCGCCGGCACGGGGCTGGGCTCTTCCGGCAGCTTCACGACGGCGCTCCTCAAGGCACTGCATACGTACAAGAAGAACCTTGTTCATCCCAAAGACCTCGCGGAGCAAGCCTGTCAGATCGAGATCGAGCGCTTGCACGAGCCGGTCGGCAAGCAGGACCAGTACATTGCCGCCTATGGGGGATTGACGTGTTTTCAGTTTCTGCCCGACGGCCGCGTGGAAGCCTGGCCGCTGCGCATCAGCGCCGAGACGCTTTACAACCTCGAAGATAATTTGCTGCTCTTCTTCACCGGCTACAGCCGATCGGCGTCGAGCATTCTCCAGGAGCAGGATGAGCGCAGCAAACAGTGCGATAACCGCATGGTGGATAATCTTCACTTCGTCAAGGAGCTGGGTTATCAGAGCAAGGAAGCGCTTGAGGATGGCGACCTCCTGCGCTTCGCGGAATTGATGAACGTGCATTGGGAACACAAGAAGAAACGCAGCAGCGGCATGAGTAATAAGGAGATCGATCGTTGTTATCAGCTGGCTCGCGCCAACGGCGCGTTGGGCGGCAAGCTCATCGGTGCCGGCGGCGGCGGATTTCTCATGTTCTATGCCGAGGACAAAACACGCCTGCGCCGCGCCATGGCGCAGACCAACTTGCGCGAGGTGCGCTTCCGCTTTGATTTTGAAGGGACCAAATGCGTGGCAGCTTGATTACAAAAACAATAGCCACAGATGAACACAGATCAACACAGATAAGACAAAAATAATAAAAGAATGATATTTCATAATGGTATTTCATCTGTGTTTATCTGTGTTCATCTGTGGCTAATTGGATAAGGAGAAGAGGGTGGATATTTCGACGGTGCCCGTCGTGCTGTTGGCCGGCGGATTGGCGACGCGACTGCGACCGATCACCGAAACCATTCCAAAGGCCATGGTCGAGGTTGCGGGCCGGCCATTCATCGACCATCAGCTTGCCTTGCTGCGCCGCAACGGTATCCGCCGCGTCGTCCTTTGCCTGGGTTATCTCGGCGAACAAATCGAACAACATCTCGGCAGCGGAGCGAAGCATGGGTTGCACTTGCAATACTCACACGACGGCGAGCGCTTGCTGGGCACGGGCGGCGCGCTGCGGCGCGCTTTGCCGCTGTTGGGCGAGGTGTTCTGGGTGATCTACGGCGATTCCTACATGGACATCGACTATCGCGCGGTCCTGGCGCATTTCGTCGCTGGCCACGCAAGCGGACTGATGACGGTTTATCACAATAAAAATCGCTTCGATAAGAGCAATGTCGTCTTCCGTAAGGGGCGGCTGTTGTGTTATAGCAAGCGAGCGATGACGCCGGAGATGCAGCACATCGATTACGGCGTCAGCTTGTTGTGCCGAGAAGCGCTGACATCGTTGCCGGAGAACGAGCCGTCGGATCTCGCCGATATGTTCAGCGCCATGGCGTCTCGCGGCGAGCTGATCGGCCACGAGGTGACGCAGCGCTTCTATGAGATTGGCTCGCATCGCGGCCTGGAGGAAACCCAGCACTATCTCCGGGCACGCAGTGCGTAGTTGAAACGTCGCTGACAACCGGGTGGAGGCGCCCGATTCGGAACAGGAATCACACGGCACGGAACAGCAGAGAGGAGCCGGGATTGACCCGAACCGGGCCTTTCTGCATGCTCGGCGTGTGCATGGAGAGGCTTGTCCCATGTCTCATACGACCGATTTCATCCACGACGCCGTTCAGATCCTGACGCAGCTTGATGTGCAGACCATCGACCGCATGGTCAGCATGCTGGTCAAGCTGCGCGAGCGCGCCGGCCGGCTGTTCATCCTCGGCGTCGGCGGCTCGGCGGCCAATGCCTCGCACATGGTCAACGACTTCCGCAAGATTGCCCAGATCGAGACCTATGCGCCGACGGACAACGTGTCGGAGCTGACGGCGCGGACCAACGACGAGGGCTGGCAAACCGTGTTCGTGCAGTGGCTGGCTACCAGCCGCCTGTGCGATCGCGACATGGTGTTCATTCTCTCCGTCGGCGGCGGCGACCTTGAGCGCAACATCAGCTCGAACCTCGTCCGCGCCCTGCAATACGCTCAGGAAGTCGGCGCCACCATCTGCGGCATTGTCGGCCGCAACGGCGGTTACACGGCCCGCGTCGCCGATGCCTGCATCATCGTGCCGACCGTCAACTCGACGACGGTCACGCCGCACGCCGAGGCGTTTCAGTCGATCCTCTGGCACTTGATGGTTTCGCATCCCGCGCTGCGCGCCGTCGAGATGAAGTGGGAGTCCTCCTCCGGCCGTCGGGCGGCGTGATGCCAGGACAGAGCTATTTGATCGAAGGATTGCTCCTCGTTCCCAAGCTCTGCTTGGGAACACCGGTCGCGAAGCTCCGCTTCGCGGCTGACTCTGGAGTGGTGGGTACGAAGCAGAGCTTCGTGACGTGGGTTCCCAAGCAGAGCTTGGGAACCAGAATGAGGTGTCTGGCCGGCGGTCGGCGTGATGCCAGGACAGAGCTATTTGATCGAAGGATTGCTCCTCGTTCCTCGTTCGTTCCTCGTTCCCAAGCTCTGCTTGGGAACGCCGGTCGCGAAGCTCCGCTTCGCGGCTGTCCCGGGGAGTGCGGGTGCGAAGCAGAGCTTCGCGACGTGGGTTCCCAAGCAGAGCTTGGGAACCAGAATGAGGTGTCTGGTCGGCGGGCAGTGTGATGCCGAGACCGAATGGTATGATCCACAGATTGCGACCTGCTGTCTTCCTGGACCGCGACGGCGTGCTGAACCGAGCTTTCGTCCGCGACGGTGTGACACATCCGCCAGCGAGAGTCGAGGAATTTGAGATGCTGCCTGGAGCTATCGCCGCGGTACGGCAGCTCCATGCCGCTGGATTGGTGCTCGTTGTCGTCACGAATCAGCCGGACGTGGCGCGCGGCACGCAGACGCGCGAAGGCGTGGAAGCGATTCACAACTATCTGCGTGCGGATTTGCCGATGCTCGAAGTGCTGGCATGCTTCCACGATGCCGGCGATGACTGCGCGTGTCGCAAGCCGAAACCCGGCCTGGTGCTGGAAGCAATGAAGCGCTGGCGGCTCGATCCGCGTCGCAGCTTTCTGGTCGGCGATCGCTGGAGCGATGTGCTCGCCGGACAAGCGGCCGGCTGTCGGGCAATCCTTGTCGAGACGCCGTACAGCGGCCGGATGCACTGCCAACCCGATCATTGTGTTCGCAACCTGGCCGAAGCAACGGAATGGATTTTGATCCAAAAGAGAGGCGAATTGGCATGAAGCTGTTTGTTGACACGGCCAACCTGGAGGAGCTGGAACAATGTTTACGGCGCGGCTTTCCCAGCGGCGTGACCACCAATCCGTCGATCCTGTCGAAGGAGCAGCGCCGCGACTTTCGCGAGCACATCAACGACATGATCGCGCTGTTGCAGAAGTATCGCTGCGATATTCCTCTCAGCGTCGAGGTGTTCACGGCGGACCCAGCGGAGATGCTGCCGCAGGCCGAGGCGTTTTGCAGTCATTTCGGCCATTATCCCAACCTGAACATCAAGGTGCCGATCGGCTGGGACGAGCTGGCGGTGATTGCCGAGCTGCGGCGGCGCGGCATCCGCGTCAATTGCACCTGCTGCATGTCGTATAACCAGGCCATCATGGCCGCCCGCGCCGGCGCCAATTACGTCAGCCTGTTCTGGGGCCGCATCCGCGACATCGGCTATGACGCCGGCTCGGTCGTGCGCCAGGTGCATCAGACCCTGCGCCAATGGGACAGCGATTCGGAGATCATCGTCGGCAGCATCCGCCACATCGCCGACATCAACGAGGCGATGCAGGCCGGCGCCGACATTTTGACGGTGCCGCCCAAGTTTTTCCCGCAGATGTGCGGCCATCCCAAGACC
>Ga0335075_10005011_pt1 | contig 20617 bp, 20 predicted proteins | sample Lox_Sample_24_FD_206723 | JGI IMG/M metagenome (GOLD analysis project Ga0335075, IMG submission 206723) | Soil microbial communities from Loxahatchee National Wildlife Refuge, Florida, United States - Lox_Sample_2.4 | ecosystem: Environmental > Terrestrial > Soil > Wetlands | place: USA...
TTGCGGCCGGCAGTAGCCGGCCGCAACCCGTGGGCGCTGGGTTGGCGCAGGCTCCGGCGCAACCGCATCGCGCTGGCGGCACTCGTCCTCCTCGTGCTGATCATCGTCGTGTGCCTAGCCGCGCCGCTCTACGCGCACGACATCGCGCACGACGGTAACGTGCTCAATCCCAACCTCAACGGCACGACAATCGTGCACGGCAAGGCGGTACCCGTCATGCAAGAGGGCGGGGGGCTACTCAAGCTCGGCGAGACACCGATCGGGCCAACCTGGGATTTCAGCCACTACTTCCTCGGCGCCGACAACATTGGTCGCGACGTCGCGGCGCTGCTCCTCTACGGTGGCCGTGCCTCGCTGCAGATCGGCATCTGCTCCGCTGTGCTGTGCTGCATCGTCGCCACGATCGTCGCCCTCATCGCCGGTTTCTTCGGCGGCATCGTGGACGCGATCTTGTCCAGGCTGATGGACGTGATCTGGGCGTTCCCGGTCTACCTGCTGGCAATCTCGCTCGCCACCGAACTGCTGACCCACGCCAATGGCCTGCAAGTCGGATTCCTGCACGTCAGCGCAACCAGTCTGTGGACGCCCACAGTGATCATCGCGTTTATCTATGTGCCGTACGTGTACCGCCCGGTCCGCGGCCAAGTGCTTTCGGTCGTGAACAAGGAGTTCGTGGAGGCCGCCATCGCCCAGGGTGCGTCCAACTTCCGGCTGATCTTCTCCGAGATCCTGCCCAACGTGGTGTCGACCGTCATCGTGCTGCTCCCGCTGATGATCGCGACCACGATCCTGACCGAGGCAGCGCTGTCCTACCTCTCTGTCGGAGTGCAGCCACCCAACGTCAGCTGGGGCACGATCATTTACGGCGGCCAGGATCTGCTTTACACCCGGCCGTGGGTCTCCCTTGCGCCGGGCATCATGATCGTGCTCACGGTGCTGGCGCTCAATGTTCTCGGCGACGGAGTACGCGACGCGCTGGATCCCCGAGCCAAGCTGCGGGTGGGGTAGCGGTGGCCGCGCCGCGGAGCGGGATCCGCCCGTGCTGACCTTCATCGTGCGCCGCACGTTGTGGACCGTCGTCGTGATGTTCGTGATCACGGCCGTCGTGTTCTTCATCTTCTTCAAGACGCCGGGAGTCGATCCAGCGCGCGCCCTAGCGGGCCGCAGCCCGAGCCCGCAGGTGCTGGCTGAGGTCCGGGCCCAGCTGGGGCTGAACCGGCCGCTCTACATCCAGTACGGGCTCATGATGAAGCGCATCTTCATCACCCGCAACCTGGTGTCCTACTCCGACCAGGGCCAGCTGATCATCCCGGAGATCTTCGCCGCCGCGCCCGCGACACTGTCGCTTGTCTTCGGCGCTGCCGTGATCTGGATCGTCATGGCCATCGTCATGGGCGTAGCGGCGGCCAGGCTGCGCGGCCGGATCTACGACCCGATCCTGATGATCCTGGCGCTGATCGGTGTCTCCGCGCCGGTGTTCTGGCTCGGGCAGGTGTGCAATTACATTACCCAGGGCGGTTTGCACAACAGCGTGTTCAGCTGGGTGCCGCCACTCGGGTACACGTCGTTCACCACCAGCCCGCTGCACTGGTTCACCGGGCTGATCTTCCCGTGGATCACTCTCTCGATCCTGTACATCGGCTTCTACGCGCGCGTCCTGCGCGCCAACCTGCTGGAAATCCAGAATGAGGACTACATCCGCACTGCGCGTGCCAAAGGTCTGTCGGAACGACGCGTCCTGCTGAGGCACACGCTGCGCACCTCGATGATCACATTTGTCAGCCTGTTCGGCCTGGACTTCGGCGCGCTCGTCGGTGGCGGCGCGATCCTGACTGAGGTGGTGTTCGGCATCCACGGTGTTGGTTTCCTCACCTGGCAGGCGCTGCAGAATCTCGACCTGCCGACGCTCATGGCCGTGGTTTGCTATGGAGCGTTCTTCATCGTGCTCATGAACGCCCTGGTGGATATCGGTTATGCGTGGCTCGACCCGAGAGTGCGGCCAGCCTGATGGCAGATCCACTGCTGGAGATACGCGATCTGAAAGTCACCTTCAGGACTGACGACGGCCTGGTGCGAGCCGTGGACGGGGTCTCGGCGACTTTGTACGAGGGCGAGACGCTCGGCATCGTCGGCGAGTCCGGATCGGGCAAAAGCGTGACGATGATGTCGGTGATGCGCCTGATCACCGACCCCAACGCCCAGTTCGAGGGCGAGGTGCTCTACAAGGGCGCCAACCTGATGGGCATGTCCCAGGATGAGATCCGCTCGATCCGCGGCGGCGGCATCGGCATGATCTTCCAGGACCCGATGACCTCGCTCAATCCGGTCTACAAGGTGGGCTGGCAGATCGAGGAGCAGATCCGGGAGCATGAGCATGTCAGCCGGCAGGCCGCCAGGGATCGCGCCGTCGAGTTGCTGACGGCGGTGGGCATCCCGAACGCCCACGAGCGCGCCGATGCCTATCCGCACCAGTTCTCCGGCGGCATGCGTCAGCGTGTCATGATCGCGATGGCGGTGTCCTGCAATCCCGACGTGCTGATCGCCGACGAGCCCACAACTGCGCTGGACGTGACGATCCAGGCGCAGATCCTCAGCCTGATCAGGAAGCTCAGGGAGGAGTTCGGCACGGCGGTCGTGCTGATCACGCACGACATGGGCGTTGTCGCAGACATGGCTGACCGGATCGCGGTGATGTACGCGGGCAGGATCGTCGAGCAGGGTACTGCTCGAGAGGTTTTCTACGACCCGCAGCATCCCTATGCCTGGGGGCTGCTCGGCTCCATCGCCCGTCTCGACCGGCCCCGGCCGCGGCGACTCGCGGCAATCCCTGGCATGCCGCCGTCGCTGATGCGGCTGCCGGCCGGGTGCGCGTTCGCCGAGCGCTGCGCGCACCGGTTCGAGCGGTGCGCTGAGGCGCCCCGGCTGCTCGACCGCACCGGCACCGGTCACCTGGACGCATGCCACCTGAGCCTGCAGCAGAAGCATGACGTCAGGGACCGGACGATTCATCCCGAGCTGGTGGAGGAGAGGCCGTGACCGAGGGAGCCGTTGAGCTGGCGCTGCTCGAGGAAGGCCCGGAGGTGGCCAAGGGCGAGGTGCTGCTGCGGGCCGACCATGTGAAGAAGTACTTCCCGATCAAGAGCGGCATCCTGATCCAGCGCGAGGTCGCCCGCGTGCACGCCGTCGATGACGTGAGCTTCGACCTGCGGGCTGGCGAGACGCTGGGCCTCGTCGGTGAGTCGGGCTGCGGCAAGTCCACCTTGGCCAGGTGCATCGCGAGGCTCTACGACATCACCAGCGGATCGGTGGAATTCGAAGGCGCGGACATTTCTAAGTACTCCCGCCGTCAGCTTCGTCCGGTCCGGCGTGACCTGCAGATGATCTTCCAGGATCCGTACGCGTCGCTTAATCCGCGCAAGCGTGTCGGCGCCATCATCGCCGATCCACTGCGGATCCACCGAGCCGGCAGCCGCGACCAGATCAAGCAGCGGGTCCTGGAGCTGCTTCAGGTAGTCGGTCTGTCCGCAGAGCACTTCAACCGCTACCCGCACGAGTTCTCCGGCGGGCAGCGCCAGCGGATCGGGGTGGCGCGTGCGCTCGCCCTCAGGCCCAAGCTGGTCATTGCCGACGAGCCGGTGTCCGCACTGGACGTGTCGATCCGGGCGCAGGTGATCAACCTGCTCGATGACCTGCAGGATGACTTCGGCCTGACCTACATCTTCATCGCGCACGATCTCGGCGTCGTCCGGCACGTCTCGGACCGCATCGCGGTCATGTATCTGGGCAAGATCGTCGAGATCTCGCCTGCCCAGGAGCTGTACCAACGGCCGGTGCATCCTTATACGGAGGCTCTGCTATCGGCCGTGCCGGTCCCCGACCCGGACTTGTCAGCCAGCCGCCAGCGGATCGTGCTGGAAGGCGACGTGCCGAGCCCAATCCAACCGCCGAGCGGCTGCCGGTTCCACCCGCGATGCAGGTACGCCACGGACGTCTGCAGGACTGAGGAACCGCCGCTGGTTCAGCACGGTAGCCTGGGCCATCTGGCCGCCTGCCACCATCCGCTGAACACCGACAACGGCGGGGTGGACACTGCGGTTGCCGGCACCGTCTTCGAGGCTGCTTCGCCGGCCTGACTGTGCCGCGGGTAAGGCTGCCTCGGCGCCCTGACGGTGCCCGGCCGGTCAGCAGCATCTAGCGACGCCTTAACTGTGCCTAGCGTCTAGTGCCGAGCTTGCGCTTTGGCGCAGTCAGCTAATGCCGTGGCGCTTGAGAATGTCGCGCACGTCACTGAGGTCATCGTCATCGCCTGTGACCTCGGCGCGCTTGCGCACCGCGGGAACCGTCGCCTGCCCGTTGCTAGCCGACTTACCACGGCCCGGGTGCTCACCGCCTGCCTTGTCGTGACCTGGGAGGTGCTTGCGCAGCCGCAGGAGCGGCAGGCCGCCAGAAGCAAGGAACAGAGCCAGTGCCGCGGCGACGAGAATGACCCCGAGGTAAGTCTCCGGGGAGAACACGAAGCTTGCGGCAAACTGCACGATCGCCGACACGAGCCGGCCGATCAGGGCGAGGGCGTGAACGAGGTAAAACGCCAGCGGCAGCAGCGACCAGGCGATACCTCGGATACCGCTGCGGGCGCCCTTCTTCCGCCAGACCAACACGCTAAGGACAATCCCGACAACCGTTACGGCCAGGCAGACCGGACCCGCGAAGCCGCCGGTAACGAAACTGAGCCAGCCCTTCACCTTCGCCTCCCCACGTGGCCGCCCCGACAGTAGTAGTTGTGCCGGCCGTTGTTGCGCCGGCTATGCGCGGCCCAGGCGTATTCAGTTCCATTGTCGCACATATCTGGCCCGGTGCAGCCGCGCCGAGCGGGCGTATCCGTGGCCAGCCCCGCGCCAGTCACGCTCGGACCGCGGCTGGCGGGGCACAGCCGCGGGCCATGTCAGCGAAGTCCGAGCCCCGACCGGGCTGCGAGGTCCGCAAGGGTGACACCGGCCAGCGTGCTCAGCACCACACGGCCAGGGGCCTCAGGAACAGCGACAACGCTTGGCACCGCCACCGTGTGGTAGCCGGCCGCCTCCGCCGCGGCGGTACCGGTCGGCGAGTCCTCGAGCGCGATGCTGCGCTGCGGCTCCACGCCGAGCTTGGCGGCAGCCAGCAAGTAGCCCTCCGGATCCGGCTTGGTCCGGGCCACGTCGGCCGCGCAGACGACAACACCGAATGCAGCGACGCCGAGCCGGGGCAGCACCGCATCGACGATCTCCGGTTCAGATGAGGTAACGAGCGCGTGCGGCAGGCCGGCTGCGCGAACCTCCTCGAGCAGGTCCACCGCCCCGGGCAGAACCGGCAGCGGCCGCGACGTCAGCTCGTCGATCATCGCCTCGGTCAGCCAGCGGGCAACGTCCGCAGGCTGCGCAGCCTTCGTTGCCTTGCTCAGGAGATAGCGGACGGTGGCGTCCATCGAGCCGCCTACCAGAGCGCCCTGGTCAGCATGGGACCAGGTGCCGCCGAGACGCGCCATCACTGTCCCCTCGGCCTGGAACCACACCGGCTCGGTGTCGACCAGCAGGCCGTCCATATCGAACATGACAGCCTGGAGCACGGTGTTCCCTTCGGTAGGCGTGGCGGCAAGGCCTGTCGGGCGCGGATGTCCTGGATGTACCGGGCGGCCACCAGTCCGGGACATGCCGAGCCCATCCTAAGGACTGCGAGCGAGCGGCCCGAATCACGGCCGAGAAGGCGGTCTTTTCTCTACCTGCGGGTAGCAGAACATAGGCTGGGGCTAACGGGTCCGCTCGGGGTGGTCGTGCGCCGACCGGGTTGCGGCAAAACGAAGGGAGGTGGCTGGCGATCGAGCTCGATGCTGTTGGGCAACTCACCTCGCCCGCGCTTATCGCTGCCTTCGAGGGCTGGAACGATGCTGGCGAAGCCGCCAGCAGCGCGGTCAGCCAGCTGACCTCGGCGTGGGACGCCAAGGCTATTGGCCAGATCGATCCCGAGGACTACTACGACTTCCAGGTCACCAGGCCCGTCATGGACGTGACCGAGGGCCGGGCAGAGGAGCTGGTCTGGCCGACGACGCGCCTCGCGATCGCGCGTCCGCCCGAAGTCGGCCGCGACCTGATCCTGCTGCACGGGATAGAGCCGAACATGCGCTGGCGCGGGTTCACCGCGGAGCTGGTGACCGCGTTCCGCGATCTCGGCGTGGAGCTGGTCATCCTGCTCGGCGCCCTGCTCGCTGACTCCCCGCATACCAGGCCGCTTCAGGTAACGGCCGCTACGTCAGGCGCGGAACTCGCGGCGCAGCTGCATGTCGAGCCGGTCGACTACAAGGGCCCGACTGGCATCGTCGGCGTGCTTCAGCAGGCTTGCTTCGCCGCGGGCATCCAGTCGGTTTCACTGTGGGCAGCCGTCCCGCACTACGTCGCCCAGCCGCCTAGCCCCAAGGCCACGCTGGCGCTGCTCCGCAGCGTCGAGGACATCCTGGACATCTCACTGCCGCTGGCTGACTTGCCCGCCGAGGCCAGGGCGTGGGAGCGCGGCGTGGACGAGCTGGCCGAGCAGGACAGTGATGTGGCCGAGTACGTGCGCAGTCTTGAGGAGGCTAAGGACGCGACCGACCTGCCCGAAGCCAGCGGCGACGCGATCGCGCGCGAGTTCGAGCGGTACCTTCGCCGCCGCGGCGACCGGGACGAGCACGGCGGCCGCTCGTAGCGGGAGTCAGCCGCAGCGGGCGGGCCGCGGCTAAATCGGCGGCCACGGGACCGCCGGCCAGTCGGTCGGCGGGTACGGGTGCGTCTTGAGTGCGAGCAGCCGCTCGACTCGCCCGATGGTTGCCCCTACCTCGGCAGGGGTCAGCCACCGGCTCAGTTCCTCGCCCAGATCGCCGTTGGTCAGCAGGTCGTGGGTATGGCGCAGCGCGGCCATCGCGGCGGGCGTCAGCTTCTTGCCACGCCATTGCCACAGCACAGTGCGCAGCTTGTACTCGGCCGAGAAGCACACCCCGTGGTCACAGCCATACAAGTGGCCGGCAGGCATCGGCAGCAGGTGACCGATCTTCCGGTCGGCGTTGTTGACCAGGGCGTCAAACACCGACATCTGCCGGAGCCTGGTGTCGTCTCCGCTTCGGGCCAGCTCTACCAGGTCGACTGCCTCATCCGCATCGATCCACAGCTGGCACATACCAGGCCCGAACGGTCCGTCCCGGTACACCGTCGGCGGAACCACATCCCAACCGCCAGCATGCGACACCAGGTAGGCAGCCACCTCGCGACCCGCAAGCGTGCCGTCAGGGAAGTCCCACAGCGGCCGTTCACCGGCAATCGGCTTGTAGACACAAGTTGCCTCGGCGCCGTCGGCGCTGACCGTGCAGTACAGAGTCGCGTTCGACGCATCGACCAGCCGACCCTGGACGTCAAGCTCGCCGGTAGCCAGCAGTTCCAGACTCGCCGCCTCCGCGCGCCGGGCAGCGTCGGCGTCACCGCCGGGCGCTACCCCGTCGGCGCCAGCCAACCCGCCGCTCAGGCCCGTGCCGCCCGGACCTGCGCGGCCCGAGCCCGCGCCACCGGGGCCCGTGCCGCCGAACGCCCTGTCAGCGCCAGCAGACCCGCCGCTCGGACGCGCGCGGCCCGAGCCGGCATCGGTCCCGTCCCCGTCAGCTGACGTGGCAGGCACCGAGGGCCGGCCGCTCCGCGCCCGGCGCTCCCGCCTCGCCCTGGCCGCCGCCGCATCAGCCATGCCCGACCCGGTGACCATTCTGCCGAGGGCAAATGTGGCCGGACGGGTCGAGCGGCTGCCCGCACAGCGGGCAGGGCGGCCGTCCCTGCTGGACTATCTTGATGGCCCGGCGCGAGAATGCCCGTGCCGCCTCCGCAGTGATCCGCACCCTGAGCACTGCCGGCCCGTCATCGGGGACGACGTCGGCGAGCGGCTCGAGTGGCTCCTCGCTCTCCTCCTGGGCCTCGATGATGACGCGTTCTCCATCGTGATCCCAGGCGAGCGCGATCGCTCCGACCCGGAAGTCCTCGGTGAGCGGAAGGTCGAGCGGGCCGTCGTCCGCCTCGCTGCCAGCCGTCCGGCCCGCGCCAGCGCCAGTGCGCCGCGTTACCTCATCCAGCAACTCATCGAGGCGCTCGGCGAGCTGGCTGACCTGACCCTTTTCCAGCGCAACGCTGGTAATCCTGCTGCCAACCGTCGCCTGCAGGTAGAACGTCCGTTCCCCAGGCTGGCCAACGGTGCCCGCGACGAATCGCTCCGGCGGGTCGTACGAGTAGACCGGCATGACCCCTATCCTCCTGCGCCTATCCTCCCGCGCTGAAGCTGCCCGCGCGCTATCTGGCCGCAAGCTAATGGCCGCCAGCCAGGCCCACTGTCAGGCTACCGGCGGTGGCCCATGAGCTTGCAGCCGTAACTGGCCGGCCGCTGAGCCGTTGCCGGCCGCGCCCGCCCCGCCGCCGATCTGCGCATCGGCATCAGCCTTGCCGCTGGCCGCTGGCTCGCGGGCGAGGCTGGCCAGCGCCGCAGCATCGGCACCGGTGTCGTTCATGCGCAGCACGAACGGCCGCAACGTTGTATACCTGATCACACTCAGCGAGCACGGGTCCACCTGGATCCGCTGCGACATGTCCAGGTGCATGCCGAGCGCGTCGGCCAGAATCGCCTTGATGACGTCGCCATGTGAGCAGACCAGGTACGTGGCGTCCTTGCCCAGCTTCTCGTTCCAGTCGCGGACCGCAGTCACGGCACGCTGCTGCATCCCGCTCATCGACTCGCCGTCCGGGCCGGGAAAGGTCACAGCGCTCGGGTGCGCCTGAACGACTCGCCAGAGCGGATCGTGCGCCAGCTTGCGGAGCGGCTGGCCAGTCCAGTCGCCGTACTTGCACTCCCCCAGGCGCTCGTCGATGAGCACCTGCATCGGGTCTGCCTGGCCGCTGGCGATCGCCGTAGCGGTCTGGACGCAACGGTCGAGCGGGCTGCTGACGACTGCCGCCAGCGGGAGTTCAGCGAGCCGGGCGGCTACGGCCGCGGCCTGCGCCTGGCCGCGATCATCCAGCGAGATCCCCGGCAGCCAGCCGGTGAGCGCCTTACCGGTCGATGCCGTTAGCCCGTGACGAACGATCAGCACTACCGTCACGTCAGCGTCACCGTCATGTCAGCACCCGCCCGCCAAAAAGAACATACACATCATCCGACTCTAGCCAGCCCGGCGCGCACTTCCGCCTCGCCCGCCGCCCAGACAGCGCCACAACGGCGGCGTGCCAGCGGCGCGGCTAGCGGCTCCGGTCGCTCAGCACGAACGTGACGCCGCCGAACGACACCATGTCACCAGGCCGGACCCAGGTGGGCTGGTTGACTCGCCAGCCGTTCAGCCGCGTCCCGTTCGTGGATCCGAGGTCGGCTAGCAGCCACCCGCCGGCGCTGCGCTCCAGGCTGGCATGCCAGCGCGACACAGTGTCGTCGGCCAGCGTCATGTCGCAGGCAGGTTCCCGACCGATGGTGAACCGGGACTGAGAGCCAGCGGGCAGCGTCAGCGCGGGCGGCCAGCCGCGCAGCCAGCGGTCGACGGCCCGCACGGCGCGACGGCCTGTCAGCTGGACAGATGTGCCCAAGCGGGCGCCCTGACCCAGCCGCGCCACGCGCAGCCGCGCCACGCCCAGCCGGGTGGCCACGCTCAGGCGAGCGGCCGCTCCAGGGCCACCGGAACCGGCCCGACGAGCACGCCGCGGCTCGGGCAGGTCCGCGACCACGTGATGCAACTCACCGCTCAGCCGCGCTCGCAGTGCCGCGTCGATCCGGTGCGCGAGGGTCTCATGAGTAATCCGGCCCTCGACATAGCCATCACGCAACTCGGCGAGCGCCTGCTCCCGCTCCGCGTCGGACGCCCGGACATGCGCCACGCGGCCCTCAGCGCTGTCGTCGGGTGCCACACCTGGATTATCGGATGCAGTCCACCGGGCCACAACCCGCGGGTGGTTGCGCGATTGCCTGAGTCCGGCGAATACCGCGCGGGGAAAGGCGCGGCCGGCGGGGCACGGCACGTTCCCGGTATTTGATTGTTTTGCTCAGACGCCCATCGCGTGCGCGCCGCCGTCGACGTGCACGATCTCCCCGGTCGTGGCGGGGAACCAGTCCGACAGCAGGGCCACGCAGCCGCGAGCGGCGGGCTCGGCATTGCTGAGATCCCAGCCGAGCGGCGCGCGCTCGGACCACACGCCCTCAAACCGGTCGAAGCCCGGGATGCTGCGCGCCGCCATTGTCTTCAGCGGGCCGGCCGACATCAGGTTGACCCGGATGCCCCGCGGCCCGAGGTCACGAGCGAGGTATCGGGCCGTCGACTCCAGGGCGGCCTTGGCCACGCCCATCCAGTCGTAGGACGGCCAGGCGACGCTGGCGTCGAAGTCCATTCCCACGATCGCGCTGCCCGGCCCCATGAGCGGCAGGGCCGCCATCGCCAGCGACTTCAGCGAGTACGCGGAAACCTGCAGTGCGGCCGATACGTCCGGCCACGAGGTCTGCAGGAAGTTGCCGCCAAGCGCGGTGGCCGGCGCGTTCCCGATGCCATGCACCAGCCCGTCGAGCCCGTCCAGGTGCTCGGACACCCGTTCGGCCAGCGACGCGAGCTGATCTTCGCTGGTCACGTCCAGCTCGAGCACCGGCGGCGGCTCCGGCAGCCGCTTGGCGATCCGCTCCACCAGGCTGAGCCGTCCGAAACCGGTCAGCACGATCCGCGCACCTTCCGCCTGGGCGATGCGCGCTACGTGGAACGCGATCGACGCGTCTGTCAGGACCCCGGTCACCAGGATCCGCTTCCCCTCAAGGATGCCCATGGCTGCTACCTCCGCTATGCCGGGAACGACCGGTTAGTGGCCCATGCCAAGGCCACCGTCCACCGGGATCACGGCGCCGGTGATGTAGCCCGCGTCCTGGCTTGCCAGGAAGGCCACGGCTGCCGCCACCTCGTCCGGTTCGGCGTACCGGCCGAGCGGCACGCTGGCCAGGATGCCCTTGCGCTGGTCCTCGGTCAGCACCGCGGTCATGTCGGTGTCGACGAAGCCGGGCGCGACCACGTTGACAGTGATGTTGCGAGTCGCTAGCTCACGAGCCAGGGACCTGGCCAAACCGACCAGGCCTGCCTTGGAGGCCGCGTAGTTGGCCTGGCCGCCGGAGCCCAGCAGGCCGACGACCGAGGAGATGAGGATGATGCGACCGCGGCGCATTCTGATCATGCCGCGTACAGCCCGCTTCGCGAGGCGGTAGGCGCCGGTCAGGTTGGTGTTCACCACGTCGGTGAAGTCGTCCTCGCTCATCAGCGCGAGTAGCTGGTCCCTGGTGATGCCAGCGTTGGCCACGAGCACCTCTACTGGCCCGTTCGCCTCCTCGGCGACCTTGAACGCCTGGTCCACCTGGGCGGTGTCACGGATGTCGCAAGCGGCCACGGTCAGTCCCTCGACTGGCTCGCCAGACCGCGATGTGACGACAACGTTGTCGCCGCCGTCGGCCAGGCGCCGGGCGATAGCCAGGCCAATGCCGCGATTACCGCCTGTCACGAGTACGGAACGACCCATCTGTTGTCCTGCTCTCCTGGTGTTCAGCGGCCGGCGGTCATTCAGCCTGGTCGCGAGCGAGCGTACCGGTCTGGCGGCGCCGGCGCAGCCCGGGATAGTAGGTTGACCAGTCGTGGAGCAGAACCAGGCAGCTGGCGAGATAGACCCGGAGTTCACCGCTTACCCGCTGCGCGACCTGGCCGATGCCGCGCTGGCAACGGCCAGGCAACTGGGCGCGTCGCATGCCGATTTCCGGGCCGAGCGGATCAGGGGCCAGCAGATCGGCCTGTCCGACGGCAACCTGGAGACCCAGTTCGACTCCGATGACCTGGGCCTGGCAGTCCGGGTCATCGTCGACGGCACGTGGGGCTTCGCCTCAGCCGTCGACCTGACGACCGCGGCCGCCGCCCGTGCCGCCAAGGAGGCGGTCGACGTGGCGCGCGTGGCTGCGGCGATCAACTCCGAGCCGATCGAGCTGGCCGACGAGCCCGCGCACGGCGAGGTGACGTGGCTGTCGGCGTATCAGGTCGACCCCTTCGGGATCAGTGTCGCTGACAAGATTGCGCTGCTTGGCGAGTGGAGCGGCAGGCTGCTCGCGGCCGACGACGTCAGCCACGTCGACGCCTCGCTGCTGCAGGTCAAGGAATGCAAGTTCTACACCGACGGTGTGACAACCGCGCTGCAGCAGCGCGTCCGGCTGCACCCGGAACTGACCGCAGTGGCGGTCGGCGCCGACGGCCGCTTCGAGACCATGCGCACGCTCGCGCCGCCGGCCGGCCGTGGCTACGAGTACCTGACGGGGACCGGCTGGGACTTCGACGCCGAACTAGCCGAGATACCCGGGCTGCTCACCGCCAAGCTGGCCGCGCCGTCGGTCCAGGCGGGCAGGTATGACCTGGTGATCGATCCGTCGAACTTGTTCCTGACGATCCACGAGTCGATCGGGCACGCGACCGAACTGGACCGGGCGCTCGGCTACGAGGCCGCGTACGCAGGCACGTCCTTCGCCACTTTCGACAAGCTCGGCTCTTTGCAGTACGGCTCGCCGGTCATGCACGTGACCGGGGACCGGACGGCTGAGCACGGCCTGGCCACGATCGGCTACGACGACGAGGGCGTCGCCGGGCAGTCGTGGGACTTGATCGCCGGCGGGGTACTGACCGGCTATCAGCTGGACCGCAGGATAGCGAGGCTGACTGGCCTCGGCCGGTCCAACGGCTGCGCGTTTGCCGACTCACCCGGTCACATGCCGATCCAGCGGATGGCCAACGTTTCCCTGCAGCCGGCTGCGGACGGCCCGTCCACAAGCGAACTTATCGCCGGTGTCACGGACGGCATCTACGTCGTGGGCGACAAGAGCTGGTCGATTGACATGCAGCGGTACAACTTCCAGTTCACCGGGCAACGGTTCTTCCGGATCAAGAACGGCCAGCTGGCCGGCCAGCTGCGAGACGTGGCCTATCAGGCGACGACCACGGATTTCTGGAACGCGATGGAAGCCGTCGGCGGACCGCAAACCTATGTACTGGGCGGCGCCTTCAACTGCGGCAAGGGCCAGCCTGGCCAGGTGGCGCCGGTCAGCCACGGCTGCCCGTCGGTTGTCATGCGCGGCATCAGGATTCTCAACACGGTCGAGGAGGCCGGCGCATGAGCAGCCAGTTCCCGGCAGGCCAGCCGAACTCGGCCCAGCCCGCGTCAGCCCAGTCAGTACTGTCGCCGCAAGCCGCCGTCGAGCGGGCGCTTGCGGCGGCGAAATGCGATGACTGCGTCGTCATCGCGGACGAGGGTTCGTCGGCGAACTTGCGCTGGGCAGGTAACTCGCTGACCACCAACGGGGTATCGCACTCGCGGCAGCTCACCGTGATCGCGATCAGCCGCAGCGGTGACCAGGCGCGGGTGGGAGTCGTGTCCAGGGCGGGTCTTCGCGATGACCAAATCGCCGAACTCGTCGCCGAGGCGGAGCACGCCGCTGCGGACGCCTCGCCCGCCGAGGACGCGCAGCCGCTGCTCACGCCGCATGCGGCCGGCCCGGCGGGCGTGGCCTGGGACTCGCCGCCGGCCGCCACCGAGATTGGCGTATTCGCCGGCTTCGCCCGCGATCTTGGTAACGCGTTCGAGGTCGCCGCCGGAGGCGGCCGGAAGCTGTACGGCTTCGCCGAGCACCAGCTAGCCTCGAGCTACGTCGGGACGTCCAGCGGCGTCCGGCTGCGGAACGATCAGCCGACCGGTCGGCTTGAACTGAACGCCAAGTCCGCTGACCTGGCCAGGTCAGCCTGGGCCGGCCTCGGGACCGCGGACTTCAGCGACGTCGACGTCGCCGGGCTGGAGGCAGGACTGGCCGAACGCCTGGGCTGGGCAGCCCGCTCGCTTGAACTGCCGGCCGGGCGGTACGAGACGCTGCTGCCGCCGACCGCGCTTGCCGACCTGATGATCTACATGTACTGGTCGGCGGGTGCCAAGGACGCGCTGGACGGCCGCACGGTGTTCAGCAAGCCAGGCGGCGGCACGAGAGTGGGCGAGCAGCTAGCCAGCCTGCCGCTTGCGCTGCGCAGCGACCCGCTAGCCAGCGGCTTGCGATGCTCTCCATTCGTGGTCGCGCATGCGTCCAGCCGGGATTCCTCGGTGTTCGACAACGGGCTGCCGCGTGGTCGCACCGACTGGATCGCCGACGGATGCCTGACCGCGCTGACCCAGACGCGGCACACCGCGGAGCTATCCGGTCTGCCAGTGACTCCTGCGATTGACAACCTCATCTTGGCTGCCCCCGGTGCGACTGGCTCAACCGCCGACCTGGTCAGCCGTACCAGCCGGGGCCTGCTGCTCACCTGTCTGTGGTACATCCGCGAAGTTGACCCTCAGACCCTCCTGCTGACAGGCCTGACCAGGGACGGCGTGTACCTGGTCGAGAACGGCGAGGTGACGGGCGCGGTGAACAACTTCCGGTTCAACGAGAGCCCGGTCAGCATGCTCAGCCGGATAACGGAGGCCGGCAGCACCGTGCCGACACTGCCCCGCGAGTGGAGCGACTACTTCACCCGCGCCGCTATGCCTCCGGTCCGTGTAGAGGGCTTCAACATGTCGTCGGTCAGCCAGGCCAGCTAACTGCTCCTGCCGCTGAGCTGGTACCGGCCCGTCGGAGACGATCCGCCTGACGTTGCCCGCTCCGGCACGTCGGGGAGCGCCGAGGCCGGTGCCGCTGGTCGGGCGCCTCGCCCGGCGGAGCTTCGCAAGCTACGGCGGGGCTTCGCAAGCTACGGCGGGGCTTCTCAAGCTACTCCGCACCGGCTTGATGCTCGTCCTCGGCGCGTCGAAGCCCGCAGCCACGACGCCAGGTCCGCCAGGGTCCTTCGGCGACTGCCGGGCCAGCGGGGCCCTCACAGGTATAAATGCAATTTTTCGCCCACCTGGCTGCCCGCCCGGCCTGTTCGCTGCAGATTCCTCCCTGCCAGGTGTCTCCCGGGCCTACGGAGCCGCAGGCCCGCTAGGCGTCCTCAAGGCGGAAGCCGACCTTGAGGCCGACCTGATAGTGCGCCACCTCGCCGTCGACGATCTGACCGCGGATCTGGGTTACCTCGAACCAGTCGAGGTGCCGCAGCGTCTGGCCAGCTCGGTGGAGCGCACCCCGGATGGCCGGCTCGATGCCCTCCGGTGAGGTCCCGACGATCTCGGTGACGCGGTAAGTGCGGTCAGTCATCTGCTGTCCTCCGGGTGCGTGGGCCGCGGCCAGACTTCTCGACGGCTGCTGGCTAGCGCCGCCGCAGCCGGTAGGCGGCCAGCCCGTAGACAGCCAGTAGTACTACCCAGATCACGATCAGCGGCGCGGTACCGACACCAAACTGGCGCGTCAAGCTCAATGCCACGAACGTCAGCGGCGCTCCGGCCACGACCGTGCCGCCAGCGGCCCCGGCAAGAGCTGCGCGGTACTTGCTCATCCGGACCGGGTCGACAGGGCGCCGGACCGGTCTGGCCGTGCTCGCGAGCCGCTGTTCAACCCGCGCCTCGATGTGCTTATCGATCCTGGCCAGAAAGGACTCTACGACGGCGTCGCCGTAGTCAGGTCCGAGCTCGCGATGCACCTCTGCGGCGGCACGAATATCCTGCGCAGACGGCCGTGAGTCACTCATGAGCGGCACGGTACTTTACCTCGCGAAGTTCGCCCGGAAGGCGCGCTGCTGGCGTGCCGAGGTATCCAGGCCAGATAGCCGACCGGGGCGGAGCATCAAACCAAGACGACCAGGTAGTACTCTCTCTGGCGGCCAGCTTGACATCGGAATAGCGTGGAGATGTGAAGGGAACTCGGGGACTTCGCCGTGACCAGGCCTACCTGGTCACTCAGGCGCGCCCGGGCCTGTCCTCGGATATCCGTTACCGCGAGCGGCGGTACTTGATCATGATGGGTATCAGGACGGTCTGCTTTATCGCCGCGATCCTGATGTTCGTCAATCACCTCGGTTGGCTGACCGCCATCCCCGCCGTCGGCGCGCTGGTTATCCCTTACTTCGCCGTCGTGATGGCCAACGGCGGCCGCGAGCCGACGGCCAACAGGACCTTCCGGCAGTACGAGCCCAACTCCCCGGCGATCTACCGCCCGCCGACGCGTCCGGACAGCGAACACGTCCCGCCGCCGGGACAATAGCCGCGAACTTCCCAGAAGCGGCATTGCAGGCGTGCCCGTGGCATTTCGGCTGATCAGTTAGTCAACTCAGTCGCAAAAGGCATAAAACCGCAGTACCAGTCGGTCGGGATGGCGAGATTACCTCGTAATCCGGTCTTGACGCACTAGGGGCATGTTCGGTGTAACATTCTTACCGGTGCTCTGGTCCCCCGCTGGGGCACCAACTGCCGGCGTTCCGGGCCCCCGTCGGAGCGCCGATGAATGCGACGCCGGGTGGTTTGCCCCCGTAGCCACCCGGCGTCGCTCTATGTTCAGGCTCTTTCAGCGCCTTCGCGGCAGGCCCGCAGCGCATGCTTCGGGGGCCACCCCCCCCCGGATCCCCGAATAAGCTGGCGCCACTCGCAGCAGCCCGCCCGTACGCAGCCCTGAGCCGGCCTACGCTCAGAGCCCCCTGGCCCGCTTCACCTGCGTCGCAGGGCCCACAGTCGCTTTCTGTTGCGAGCGCCCTTCAGCTTGTTCACATGCGCGGGGCGGCGTTCTTCAACTGCGCGGGGCGGGACAGCCAGGGCGCGGCCGGACCGTTTCGTGTGGTCAGGCCGGGTGTCGGCTGGCGCGCCTCCCCAGGATCTCACCCTGCCCGGGCCCGGCGGGCGACTGCCTACCGGCGGGACGGCCGGGACGCGGCCGGACCGTTTCGTGTGGTCAGGCCGGGTCCCGGCTGAGGGCATTCCCGAAGTTATTCGGTCTTGCTGAACTCGGCGATGGCCACGGACATCATCACAAGCCCCATTGCGGCAACGATGCCGAGCGACAGCCCCAGCGGCACTCCCCAGCCATCCCAGGTGATTGTGGGAGCGAGGTGAGTGTTCAGAATGGTCGCGATCTGCGGCGAGACGTTCAGATGGCTGAAGACGATGTGCCGCATCGGACCCACCACGTAGGTCAGCGGGTCGATCCTGGTCAGCACCGTCAGCCAGGCCGGCAGCCCAGTCAGCGGGTACAGCGCCCCGGACAGGAAGAACAGCGGCATGACCAGCATCTGGGTCAGCGCCATGAAAGCCTGGAATTGCTTGATCCTGGCGGCCATCATCACGCCGAAGGCAGTCAGCGTGAAGGACAGCAGCAACAGCATTCCGATCAGGCTGATGATCAGGACCGGGTTGTACGGAACGTGCGCGAACCAGGCCAGGCACAGGAAGATCAGGCCCTGGAACGTGGCAATTGTCGCGCCGCCCAGGCACTTGCCCACGACGATCGCGCCACGGCTGACCGGGGCGACCAGGATCTCGCGAAGGAAGCCGAACTCCCGGTCCCAGACGATCGATCCGGCCGAGAAGATGGCCGTGAACAGCACCGACATCGCCAGCACGCCAGGGTAGATGAAGGTCTTGAAGTCGAACGTGGTGGAGTGCGGCAGGCTGCCGCCGGCCAGGTTCGACAGTCCAGTGCCGAGGATGAAGAGGAACAGGAACGGCTGCACCAGCGAGGTGATCGCCCGCAGCCGGTCCGTACGGAACCTGATCAACTCGCGCCGCCAAACGATACCGACGGCACGCATGTCGTGAGCCAGGCCGCGGTCGGGAACCGATACCCGGATCTGGTCGACGACGGCGCCGGCGCTGATGACCTCTACCGGGTCAGTTGTCTGCGTAGCCATCGTTACCGCCTCCCGCCGGTCCGCATCCGATGCATATTGCGCATGAACTCGTTGCCTGCGCCACCCTCCGCGTCGCGGATCGTGGATCCGGTGTAGGACATGAAGACGTCATCCAGCGACGGCCGGGACACGCTGACCGAGCGGATGGGAATGGTGAACTCGCTAAACAGGCGGGGCACGAACTGCTCTCCAGAGGCCACCGAGAACGTAACGGCGCCCTCGTGCACCGCCGCCTCGAGGCCGAACTTGGCGCCCAGTTCAGCGATCGCAGCCTGGTCATCGGCAGTGTGGATCTGAACTCGATCCTTGCCGATACTCGCTTTCAGCGCCTCGGGCGTGTCGATTGCCACGATCTTGCCATGGTCGATGATCCCGATGCGGTCGCAGTGCTCCGCCTCGTCCATGTAATGGGTGGTGAGGAAGATCGTGATGTCCTCGCGTGCCTTGAGCTCGTTGATGTAGGTCCAGATAGAGGATCTGGTCTGCGGGTCAAGCCCGACCGTCGGCTCGTCCAGGAACAGCACATGCGGCGCATGCAGCAAACCCCTGGCTATCTCCAGCCGCCGCTGCATTCCGCCTGAGTACGTGCTGACCAGGCTGTCCTTGCGGTCCCAGAGCCCGACCATGTCCATGACCTGGCGCATCCGGGGCATGACGGCGGCCTTCGGCACGCCGTACAGCTCCGCGTGGAACCGGAGGTTCTGCTCAGCTGTCAGGTACGTGTCGAGCGTGGTGTCCTGGAACACCAAACCGATGTTCCGGCGCACTGCGTCGCGCTCAGTGGCCGAGTCGTGTCCGGCGACTCGCGCCGTTCCCGACGTGGCGTTCGCGAGCGTGCACAAGATCTTGATCGTCGTCGACTTGCCGGCCCCGTTCGGGCCGAGGAAGCCGAAGGTCTCACCGCGCGCGACGGTGAAATCGATGCCACGCACCGCTTCCACTTCGCCGTATCGCTTGACCAGGCCAGAGACCGATATCACGGTCTCCGGCCCGGTTCCATTGCCGACCTGTTCCGCGCCCGGCTTGACGCCGGCCTGCGCTGCCATCGCTGCTGCCTCCGGGGGCATTAGACTTCGGGTCCTCTTGGATTGGCCAGCTACGAGAGTAACCGCGTGGCCGGCTGCCGGCCGAACGGTATTACTCGCCATTGCCCGCAGGGCCGGCGGCGGGCTCGTCCTCGTCGGCGGCGAGGATCCGGTACAGGGACTTGCGCGCGTCGATCAGGACCTGCCTGGCCTGGCCGGCCTGGCCGTCGGTGCCAGCGCTGATCACCTGGAAGGCCGCCATCGCGACCTGCCCGATGAGTTGGCGCATCTCGATCGCTGCGCCGCCTGCGCTGCCTGCCACGACGTCCCAGGGGGCCGTCAGTTCGGCGGAGTGGTCCGCCACATAGGCGCGGCCCTCATCGGTCAGCTGGAAGGCACGGCGGCCGCTGTCGCCGGCCTCGGCCCTGATCAGGCCCTCATCCTCGAGTTGCTGCAGCGCCGGGTAAATCGAGCCGGGGCTAGGCCGCCAGACTCCCCCGCTGCGCTCGGCGATCTCCTGGATGATCTGGTAGCCGTTCATCGGCTGTTCGGCCAGCAGCGCCAGAGCCGCGGCGCGCACGTCGCCGCGCCTGGCACGTGGCCCGCGCATGCCGCGTTCCTTCCAGTGCGGCGGCCCGAATCCCTCCGGCCCGCCGGGGAAACCCTGACCGCCGAAGCCCGGCCCGAACACCGGCCCGCCAAACGGCCCGCCGAAGTGTTCCCGCGCACGGCCGCGGCCTCGTCCGCGCCCGCCGTGCCTCTCGTCGTCACCATGCCAGCGGCGGCGTTCGTCGTCGTCGGCGGGCTCCCACCGGCCAGGGCCTGGGCGCCTGCCGCGCTCTTCGTCGTATCGCATCGTTGTTGCTCCTTGCAGATATGGGCTACGGACTCGGTACAGTAGATATAGTTCTGACTGTCGCCGTAGCTCTTCGATACGTCAACGATATATCGCTGACTGTCGTTTGGCAAGTCTCTGTTGGGCTTGTACCCAGGCGCGTGCCTGGCTGTCGGCCCAGGCGGGCCAGCACGCCGCAGCTAGCTGGCACCAGCCGGAGCCAAACAGCAGGCCGGAGGTGAGCAGGATGGCGGCGACCCGGCCGCACAGCGCTAGCGCCTACGCAACTGAGCCGCGCGCCTCCTGCGGCCGCGCGCGGCGACCCGGCCGCGACGCCGGCTGCGTACCGCCGAGCCCGGCGTCGGCCGCCAGGTTCTATCCGAGCCACCTCTATTCACGACGTAAGGACCCGTGCGGGTTGCCGAGCACGACCGCGCCGGCCGCCCGGCGAACTGCTTGTCAGCACCCTCTCGGCGTAATGTAGATATTTGTTGTTGTATGTGAGGATGGCGGAGGGTAGTTCGGTCATTACGGACTGTCTTTTCACGGCTTAGTGACGCCCATACCGGCACTAAACGGGCGCCAGAGCGACCGCCAGCCGTGAAAAGTGCGCCGCGGTCGCGAAAGTTTGCGGCTTTCATGCAGCAGCGAGCCTTCTGCGCCTTCCCGACCGCGCGGGACTGCCCAGGCGGCCGTCGGCCAGCCCTATGCCGTCGGCCAGCCCTATGCCGTCGGCCAGCCCTATGCCGTCGGCCAGCCCGCCGCAAGTACTCTCAGTTGCGCCGCCGTCTGGTCGGCCGGCTGCCCGGTGCCCCCGGCGAGGCCGAGCAAGTACGCGGTGAGCGGCGCGGCTGGCCGTTCAACCTGATGAGCCGCGACCCGGGCGAGCTCCAGGACCTGCCGGATATCCACCAGCGCGATCTCAATGCCTAGCTTCTCGCA
>Ga0335075_10005012_pt1 | contig 20611 bp, 16 predicted proteins | sample Lox_Sample_24_FD_206723 | JGI IMG/M metagenome (GOLD analysis project Ga0335075, IMG submission 206723) | Soil microbial communities from Loxahatchee National Wildlife Refuge, Florida, United States - Lox_Sample_2.4 | ecosystem: Environmental > Terrestrial > Soil > Wetlands | place: USA...
CGCAGTGGCATGGGAGCGGCTGTGGGGTCAGGTCATCCAGGCCGTGGTGACGGTCGTTGTCCTGGTCACGTTCCCGTCGCCGGTGCGGCCCGCGCTCCCGTACGTTCTGGCGGGTATCGCAGGCGTGACCGGGTGTGCTGCGCTGGTGGTGCGCTGCGCGGCTCGCCGTGGCCGGTCGCGGCTGGCACGCGCGGCCAGGGCCGTTTCCGCCGAGCTGCGGAGCGGGCTGCTGGCCCCGGACGTGTGGCCCCGGCTGACGCTGTCGTCGGTCCTGGTCGTGGCCGGGCACACGGCCACGTTCGTCATCGCGGCCCGCGTCGCCGGCTGCACCGCGCCGGCGGGCGAGCTACTCGCCCTGCTGATGGTGGTCCAGACTGCCGTGGTGATTCCCCTGAGTATCGGCGGGTGGGGGCTACGGGAGGGTGTTGCCGCCTGGGCTTTCGCCGCAGCGGGGATCGGGGCGGCTACCGGCGTCACGGTCGCCATGCTCTACGCGGTACTCATGCTGATCGCGGTTTCGCCGGGCGCTGGCCTGCTGCTCGGGGACGCCGTTCGCCGCCGTCGCGGGGTGGCTCACCCGGACCGGCGCAGACAGCCCGATCTGGCACCGGAGGTGCTGGAGGGCGTTCGTGGCTGACCGTCGCGATCGAGCCCGGGCCGCGCCGCCCGGCGGCACCAGCGCGCTGGGTCCGCCCGCCTAGCCGGGCGATCGGCCCGCAAAATCAAGCTGGTGCGCGATGTAAACCAGCTCGCCCGCGGCCAGCTGCCGGGAGCGCACCGCCAGCCAGCCGGCCAGGTCCGCGGGTTCCACCCGGTCCTGGCGATTCCGCACGGCGTCCCCGATCGTCTTGAGGATGCTGCGCAGGAAGTAAGCCTCGTCAGCGGGGTAGCTCCCGTCCGGGCCGGCGTACACGACCCAGTCCGACGAACCCGCCGCCAGCGCGGGCGCTCCGGCAGCCGACAGGTGCCGGAACAGGTGCCGGCCCGTGCGGCTCTCTCCGGCCGGCCGGCCGTAGCGGATGCGCTCGTCCATGTCGCGGTGGTAGGCCCGCATGATCTGGCCGTCCAGCGGATGGCCGGGCTCGAAGATGGTCTCGCCGTCGTAGTTGATCGTGAACAAGTACGCGCCGCCGGGGACAAGCAACCGCAGCAACCCGGGCAGGACAGCCGGCACGTCGACGAGGTCCAGGACGGCGTTGGCGATCAGCACATCGGCTGGCTCCCGGTGAGCGGCCTGAAGGTAACTGCCGAGCTCGGCGTGCACCAGACGTACCCGCAGGTCTCCCACCTGCAGGCCATCCGGCAGCAGGTCGGTGCGCGCACCACGCGCAGCCGCCCAGTCGCGCAGCCACCGCAGCGAGCAGTCCAGCAGCTGCCGATCCGCGTCCAGCAGGACATACTCGCCAGCACCGATGACTCCCCAGTCCAGCAGCCGGGTCACCATCGTCCCGAGGCCGGCGCCGACCTCCAGCATGTGCGGCGCGCCCGCAGGCACCAGCCGGCCCAGCTGCGCCAGCACCTGCCGGTTGAGCGCGCGGTCATCCACGGTCGTTTTCGCGGTCAGGTAGCGGGCATACCCGGAGGTCGTCGAGGCGTCATCGGAGCAGTTCATTGCTTCCCGAACCGTGTCCACCGCTTCGTCGTACCATCCTTTGTCAGGCATGACGGATCGCGGCGAGTGTAGTCCAGATCGGCTGGAGGCTGGCTCAGTGCGTCAGGCGCTCTCGACGGCGGGAGCATCGTGCGGGTCCACGTAGTAGTCCCGGACGGCTTCGATAATCCCGGCCAGCCTACCGGCGGCAACATCTACGACCGGCGGATCTGCGCCGGACTGGCTGAAGCCGGCTGGGAGGTCCTGGTCGCGACCGTCGCCGGGGCATGGCCGGCACCTGACCGGGCTGCGAGGGCCAGCCTGGCTCGCATCGTTTCCGCCATCCCCGACGGTGAGATCGCCCTGATCGACGGACTGATCGCCTCGCCGACAGCGGCGCAGCTGCTGCCCCACGCTGGCCGGATCCGCATGACGGTACTGCTGCACATGCCACTGGCCACCGCCCTTGAGGCACGCCAACTTCGCGGCGCGCAGCGCTCCGAGCGAGTCGTGCTTCGTGCGGCCGCCGGCGTCGTGGCTACCAGCGAGTGGACCCGCCAGCAGGTCGTGACCCGGTACCAGATCCCGGCCTGCCGGGTGCACGTGGCGCGGCCAGGAGTCGATCAGGTGGCCGACCCTCCCGCGCCGGTCCGCGGTCAGCTGATCTGCGTCGGAGCTCTCGGTCGCCACAAGGGGCAGGATCTCCTCGTCGAGGCCCTCGCCGAGCTGGCTGACCTGGACTGGCACTGCATGCTGGCCGGATCGCTCGACAGTGACCCCGGCTTCGTCGGCCAGTTGCAAACCCGTATCTCTCACCTCGGCTACGGCCGCCGCGTCCGGCTGGCCGGTGTCCTGACCGGCGCTGCGCTCAGCGGCGCGTACACCACGGCCGACCTGCTTGTCGCCCCGTCCCGCGCGGAGACCTACGGCATGGCTGTGACCGAAGCGCTCGCCCACGGCCTGCCGGTCGTAGCCGCCGCGGCGGGCGGCCTGCCAGAAGCGCTCGGGTCCGGCACCGGCGGCACCTGCCCCGGCCAGCTCGTTCCGGCCGGCGATCCGGCTGCCCTCGCCGCAGCCATCGGGGACTGGCTGTGCGACGAGCGCCACCGGCGGCAGCTGCGAGCCGCAGCCCGAAAGCGGCGGCGCAACCTGCCCGGCTGGGATCACACCACGCAACAGGTAGCGAACGCGCTCGGCGCCCGGGCTTGAACCGTCTGCCGTCCCGGCCCGTAGAACCAAGCATGGCCGCGCAAATGCGGCTGACGTCAGGCAACCGGCAACTGATCAACAGAAAGTGGGCCAGATGACAGTCAGGACCGAGAGCCGGATAGCAATCGCCAGCAGCATCGATGAGGTCTGGGCCTACGTCTGTGACGTCACACGCTGGCCGGAGTGGGCGCCCACGGTTCTCGAGTGCTGGGTTCGCGGCGGCGGGCCGCTTCAGCCCGGCTCGCGGGTGGACCAGCGGGCGAAGGACCTGGGGCGGACCCACGGCCGGAGCCAGGAGGTGACCGCTGTCGCCGCGCCCGGCTATGTCGCGTTCGCCGGGCGAATGGGTACCTCGGCAGCGCGCTGGGCCATGGAGCTCAAGCCGGTGGACGACAGGCAGACCGATGCGCTGATGTGGATCGAGGTCGACCTCGCGGGCGTCATGCGCGCGGTCCCCGGCCTTCTGAAGGGCAGTATTCAGCGCGTCAGCGATCGCGAGATGGCCGCGATCAAGACGGCGGTCGAGTCCGGTACGCGGGAAGGCGCGGAGGCTTAGGCGGGGTGCGCCGCAGTCCCACCCAGGACGCCACCGGGATCGAGGAGCACACCGTGACCCAGGTTGACCAAACGCGATCGCACCTGATCGAGATCTACCGCAAGAAGGCGAAGCACTACGACATCACCTCCCGGTTGTACCCGGCGCCCGGCTACCCGCAGCGGGCGCAGCGCCTGAGGGCCGTGCGAGCGCTCGGTCTTCGCGCGGGCGACAGCGTGATCGACCTTGCCTGCGGCACTGGCCTGAACTTCTCGCTGCTTGAGCAGGCGATCGGTCCCGAGGGCCGGATCATCGGTGTCGATCTCACCGACGCGATGCTCGCGGAGGCTCAGCAGCGGATAGAGACGAATGGCTGGAGCAATGTCAGCCTCGTCCAAGCCGACGCGGCGGACTTCGACTTCCCGGCCGGGGTCGGCGCAGTCCTGTCGACGTACGCGATGTCGCACGTGCCCGAGTGCGCAGACGTCATCGCGCACGGCGCCGCGGCCCTCACCGGAGGCGGCCGCTGGGTCGTGCTGGATCTCAAGGCTCCCGACCGCACGCCCGGGTGGCTGGCGCAGCTCGGGACCGCGACGGTGCGGCCGTTCGCCGGCATCGATGCCTGGCTCATGCGCCGCCCGTGGGAGGCGGTTCGCGCAGCCATGCGGGCGGAACTGGCCGACCTTTCCTGGACGGAGCTGTGCTTCGGGACCGCGTTCCTGGCAGTCGGGTCCCGCGGCGGCCGCCGGTCAGCTGAGGAGTGACGCTGACCGGCGGCGCCGGCCGTTACAGCTTCTGCTTGAGAGTCAGACTGTGCACGGTGAAGACCTGGGCCTTGCCGTCGGTGTCGCAGATCTCCCAGCCGAAGTTGAACTGGTCGACCTTGTCGGACGCCGCCAGCATGCCGTGCTTATGCAGCCAGGTGAGGATCGCGCCGTAGTTGACGGTGCCGCTCGTCTCGTTGCGGGTGATGACGAAGCTCTTGGTCTCGCCGGAGACATACACGCGGAAGCGCTGCCTGCCGATCGTGGCTGCCTTGTAGAACGAGCCGGCCGGGGTCTGGCCCTGGTTGTCCACCCAGACCATGACCTCATCGGTGTCCGAGCCCTTCAGGAACATGTCATAGGCGGCTTCGGCGTCGAACCCGTTCTTCGTCAGCGACCCGGTCGGCATCGTCTCGCTGAAGCCGCTGACTATCTCCCTGATCCGGGAGTAGGGCACGTCGTTGTAGTTCCACTGCGCCGACTCGTATGTCTCGACGGCGCATCCGCCGCATCCGCCGCCGCCGTTCTGGTCGGCGACGACGTTCCAGTGGCTGGCGCTCCAGGCGTGGATGACGTACTTGCCCGGCGTCGGCCCCCAGGTGTTGTTGAAGATGTCCCAGTGGCCGAAGTCGCAGATGCCGCCGTTGGTCGCCGTGCACTCCCTGGCGGCGGCGGTGCTGGCTGCGTTCGCCGACATCACGCTTCCAGCCGGGAATACCAGTCCGGCCAGCGCGAGGAGTACCGCAGGAGCCAGCAGTCTTATTCTCATGGGACTCGCTTCCGGTTCGGGGGCTTTGTTCCCGAACGGGAGCTTAGCGGTGGCGGCCCATCGAGTGTCCGTTATCCTCAAGACTTCACTTGCGGTTAAGCCAGCGCGAGGCTAGGTCAGCACAGGTCCGGCAACTCCGAGTGCCGCCCGGGCATGGCACTGCCGCCCGCCTGGTGCGGCGGGCGGCAGGCTTGCCGGGAGTCCGGGAGGGTCAGTGAACGCTCGCGAACTGCTCGCTCTCGGTCGAGCCGGTCAGCGCCGTGGTGGAGGCCTCCGGGTTGATGGCCTGGGTCACCTGGTCGAAGTAGCCGGTGCCGACCTCGCGCTGGTGCCTGGTCGCGGTGTACCCGTCCTTCTCAGCGGCGAACTCGGCGTCCTGCAGTTCCACGTACGCTGACATGCCGCGCTCGGCGTAGCCGCGGGCCAGCGTGAACATGGACTCGTTCAGCGCGTGGAAGCCCGCCAGGGTGATGAACTGGAACTTGTAGCCCATCGCGCCGAGCTCCCGCTGGAACTTGGCGATGGTGTCGGTGTCCAGGTGGGCGCGCCAGTTGAAGGACGGCGAGCAGTTGTAGGCCAGCATCTGGTCCGGGTAGACAGCCTTGATCCGCTCGGCGAACTGCCGTGCGATAGAGAGGTCAGGCGTCGAGGTCTCCATCCAGAGCAACTCGCTGTACGGGGCGTAGGCAAGGCCGCGGGCGACACAGGCGTCGAGCCCGTTGCGCACGCGGTAGAAGCCCTCGCCAGTCCGCTCGCCGGTGGTGAACGGCTCGTCCCGCTCATCGACGTCGCTGGTGATCAGCGTCGCGGCCTGGGCGTCGGTCCGGGCCACGATCAGGCTCGGCACGCCGGACACGTCGGCGGCCAGCCGGGCGGCGGTCAGCGTCTTGATGTGCTGGCCGGTCGGGATCAGCACCTTGCCGCCGAGGTGACCGCACTTCTTCTCGGACGCCAGCTGGTCCTCCCAGTGAACCCCCGCAGCGCCGGCCGCGATCATTCCCTTCATCAGCTCGAACGCGTTCAGCACGCCACCGAAGCCGGCCTCGGCATCCGCGACAATCGGCGCAAGCCAGTACGGTGCACCCTCGTTCTGTGACTCGGCCCAGGTGATCTGGTCGGCACGCAGCAGCGCGTTGTTGATCCTGCGGACCACGGCGGGCACTGAGTTGGCCGGGTACAGGCTCTGATCCGGGTAGGTCTGGCCAGCCAGGTTGGCATCAGCGGCGACCTGCCAGCCGGACAGGTAGATAGCCTGCAGGCCGGCCCGCACCTGCTGGACAGCCTGATTGCCGGTCATGGCCCCGAGGGCGTTGACATAGCCGTCCTGCTGCAGCAGTGACCACAGCCGCTGCGCGCCGAGCTTGGCCAGGGTCTGCTCCTCCTGAACCGAGCCGCGCAGCTTCACTACGTCGGTCGCGGTGTACGTGCGCTCGATGCCGGACCAGCGCGGATCTGTCGCCCACTGGTGGTGCAACGTTGCTGCCTGGCTCTCAATCTTGCTGGTCCCACGGTTAGCGGGAACGTAGCCGTTGGTGCCGCCCGCGCTCGCTGCAGCGCTGCCGGTGGTGCCGTTGAGTGTGCCCTCGAGGCGACGATCGTTCATGTGTCCTCCTGCCAGTCGTCCCCGGGAATGTCACGGTGAAGTAAACGAGGCTTCCCCACTGACACTGCCGCCGAGCAGCCGTCGTGGCTAGTGCCGAACGTCCTAAAACACTGGGTGTCTTCAGCCAACGTGAAGATTTGACGATTTTCTCTGAAGAAAAATCCCCGTCCTTACCGGAATCCCGTCTTGACCTTGGCGCGTTCGGCGGATGGCGGCTCGTTCAATCCTCGCCACTGCGCCATGGCAGCTGCCGACCACTGCTCATGACGGGCCGCGAACAGCCTGGCCGCGCTATCGCCGCTCCACCTGCCGGGCAGCAGGGCTGCGGGCAGGCCAGGATCGATGGCAGGGAAGCGGCGCCAGGCGTGGACCAGCTCGATCAGCCGGACGAGCGGATCCGGTGCGCCAGGCGATGCAAACCCGGCCAGGAATTCCTCGTACCGCCGCTCGATCGCGGGCAGGTCCCAGGCCTGCGCGACCAGGGCCGGCAGGTCGCCGCCCAGGTGCTCGGCGGCGAAGGCCTGCCCGTCCGCGACGCCAGCCTGGCGCAGCACCTGCTGCACCTCATCCCGGCGGTCGGCGTGCGTGGTGATCCACACGCCAGGGGCCGGACTGCCGAGACCAGCCCAGCTGAGCCGGGTGCGCAGCAGGCGCCGCGCGGCCCGGTCGCTCTCCGGAGCCCGGGCAAGAACCAGCAGCCATGAGCCATCCCAGGCGGGCTGAGATCCGGCGAAGGCGTAGATCCGCTCGGTTCCCTCGGTGAGAAGGCGGTCCCCGGCCGGAGTCAGCCGCCACCGGGTACGGCGGCCATAGCGCTGCGGCCGGATCCAGCCGTCGGCCGCGGTCCGCGCCAGGGCCTGACGGATGGCCTTTTCCTCGACTCCGAGCCTGGCGAACGTCTCGATGAACGCCGACGTCCAGGCCGAGCCTCCGGTCGGCAGCACGAACTCGCCGAGAACGGTGAAAAGCATGCCGCGGGCGCTCACCGCGCCGGCCGCGTGCCGCCTGGACATCGCGAGGCCCGGCGAGAGGTCAGGTGCCAGCGGAGCGGGAGTCGCCATCGCACTCTCCTTACCGGCGCCTTGACGCGCGGTCCGGCCGCCGACGTAAAATACTCTACTAGAACTTGCCGTCAGATAGGAATAATGTAGAGCTTATCTGCGCCGGAAGGACGGGCATGGCGGGCAGCAGCGAGCGGGTGTCCTTCCAGACTGAGCCGGCCAGCTACCGGCACTGGCGGCTGGATTTCGACGGGCCGGTGGCGGTGCTGACCATGGACGTCGCCGAGGACGGCGGCCTCCGCAGCGGGTACGAGCTCAAGCTGAACTCCTACGACCTCGGCGTGGACATCGAGCTGTACGACGCGGTGCAGCGGCTGCGGCTCGAGCACCCTGAGGTTCGCGCCGTGGTGCTCACGAGCGGCAAGGACAAGGTGTTCAGCGCCGGGGCGAATATCCGGATGCTCGCAGCGGCCGAGCACTCGTGGAAGGTGAACTTCTGCAAGTTCACCAACGAGACGCGCAACGGCATCGAGGACGCGAGTGCCTGCTCCGGGCAGACCTATCTTGCGGCGGTCAACGGGACGGCCTCCGGCGGCGGCTACGAGCTGGCGCTCGCGTGCGAGCACATCATGCTGATCGACGACCGGTCAGCGGCTGTCTCCCTGCCGGAGCTGCCACTGCTCGGAGTGCTGCCCGGCACCGGCGGGCTGACGAGGCTGACCGACAAGCGGCACGTTCGCCGCGATCTCGCTGACTACTTCGCCACCCGGCCGGAAGGTGTCGGCGGCGCGAAGGCGGTCGCCTGGCGGCTCGTCGACGAGGCAGTGCCGCGTACGGCCTGGGCCGGCTCGGTCGCGGCCCGCGCAGCCGAGCTCGCCGCCACGTCCGCGCGCCCGGCCGATGCCAGTCCGATCGTGCTGACGCCGCTCGGCAAGACCCGCACCGACGATGCCGTCGGATACCAGCACGTGTCGGCGCGGCTGGACCGCGACCTTGGCGTCGCCCAGATCCTGGTCCGCGGTCCTTCCACCGCGCCGCCGGATGGCGTCAGCGGCATTCACGCGCAAGGGGCCGCGTTCTGGCCGCTCGCCGTCACTCGCGAGCTGGACGACCTCATCCTTGACCTGCGCACGAACGAGGCTGACGTTGGCACCTGGGTGCTGCGGACCGAAGGTGATCCTGCCCTCGTCCTGGCCTGCGACAGGCTGCTGCTCGAGCGCCAGGATGACTGGCTGGTCAACGAGGTGATCAGCTATCTCAAGCGGACTCTCAAGCGGCTCGACGTCACCAGCCGCAGCCTGATCGCACTGATCGAGCCCGGCAGCTGCTTCGCGGGCTCGCTGCTCGAGCTGGCGCTAGCCGCTGATCGCTCCTACCAGCTGGACGGGGTGTTCGAAGACGGAGACCAGCTACCCGTCGTCGTTCTGGACGAAATGAACCTGGGACCGCTGCCGATGGGCAACGGACTGACCCGCCTGCAGACCCGGTTCGCCGGCGACGAGAAGCCGCTGGCCGAGCTCACCGCGCGGGCCGGGACCCCGCTGGCGGCCGCCGAGGCGGCGGAGCTCGGGCTGGTGACGTTCGCGCTGGACGACATCGACTGGGACGACGAGATTCGCATTGCAGTCGAGGAGCGCGCCAGCTTCAGCCCGGACGCACTGACCGGCATGGAGGCGAACTACCGGTTCGGCGGCCCGGAGACGATGGAAACCAAGATCTTCGGCCGGCTGTCCGCCTGGCAGAACTGGATCTTCACCCGGCCGAACGCGTCCGGACCCGACGGCGCGCTGCGCCGCTACGGCACCGGCCAGCGGGCGGAATTCGACAGGAAGCGAGTCTGACCGATGACGGCTGGTGTTAGCGGCACGGGAGCCGATTACAGCGAGAAGATCCCGAACAACGTGAGCCTGCACGAGGACCGGCGGCTGCAGCGCGCGCTGGAATCCTGGCAGCCGAACTTCCTGACCTGGTGGCAGGAGATGGGCCCGACACTGCCGACCAGGGATGTCTACCTGCGGACGGCAGTCAACGTGGGCCGCGAGGGCTGGGCGCAGTTCGGCCACGTGCCGATGCGGGACTACCGGTGGGGCATCTTCCTGGCTGAGCGCGCGCCGGGCCGGGTGATCGGCTTCGGCGAGCACAAGGGCGAGCCTGCCTGGGACAAGGTGCCCGGCGAGTACCGATCCGACCTGCGGCGGCTGATCGTGATCCAGGGCGACACCGAGCCGGCCTCGGTCGAGCAGCAGCGCAACCTCGGTGCCACCGCGCCATCGCTGTACGACCTGCGGAACCTGTTCCAGGTGAACGTCGAAGAGGGCAGGCACCTGTGGGCGATGGTGTACCTGCTGCACGCCTACTTCGGCCGGGACGGCCGGGACGAGGCCGAGCAACTGCTGCACCGCAACTCCGGCAGCCTGGAGTCACCCCGGATCCTGGGTGCGTTCAACGAGGAGACACCGGACTGGCTGTCGTTCTTCATGTTCACCTACTTCACCGACCGGGACGGCAAGTACCAGCTCGGCACGCTCAAGGAATCGGCTTTCGACCCGCTGTCGCGCACCTGTGAGTTCATGCTCAAGGAGGAAGCGCACCACATGATGGTGGGAACGACAGGCATCGACCGGATTGTCGAGCGCACCGCGCAGCTCATGGTGGAGCAGGACACCGATGACGTCACCGGGCGTGGTGCGATCGGGCTGGCGCTGATCCAGCGCTACCTCAACTTCCATTACTCGGTGTCGCTCGACCTGTTCGGCGGGGAGACGTCGACGAACGTGGCGAACTACTACACGGCTGGGCTGAAGGGTCGCTGGATGGAGGACCGCCGCCGTGACGACCACCGGCTGACGAGTGACCCCATCATGGTGGACGCGCTCACCGTGGACGCCGTGACAGGCGAGCAGCGCATCGGGCACGCTGAAGTGGCCGCGCTGACGGGCCTCAACACCGACCTGCGGCGCGAGTACATCGCGGACTGCGAGACGGGCGTCAGGCGATGGAACAAGATCCTCGCCGACGCCGGGCTGCCGCAGCGGCTGTACCTGCCGCACGTGGCATTCAACCGGAAAGTCGGCGCGTTCGCCGGTATCGAGGCATCGCCGGACGGGCAGAAGCTGACCACGCAGGAGTGGGAGCGGCGGAAGGGGGAGTGGCTGCCAACCGGCGTGGACAAGACATACGTCCGCTCTCTTATGCAGCCGGTGCACGAGCGTGGCAAGATCGCCGCGTGGATTGCGCCGCCGCGGCACGGCATCAACGGCAAGCCGTTCGACTACGACTACGTCCACCTTTCCTAGCGCTGGCAGGAGCCCGCCGTGACCGACAACGCAGGACTGTTCAACGCGTGCGAGTACCTGCTGGACCGGCGGGTGAAGTCGGGTGACGGCGAGCGCACTGCCATCGTCGGGGCCGGCGGTGAGCTGACCTACGCCGGACTGCTTGACCGTGTCCAGCGCACGGCCGCGGCCCTGCGCGAGGCCGGGCTCGAACCTGAGCAGCGCCTCGTCATGTTCGCCTCCGACGGGACTGACTTCACTGCGGTCTGCCTCGGGGCGATGCGGATGGGCGCCGTGCCGGTGCCGGTCTCGACGATGCTTCGCCTGGACGGACTTGCCGATCTGCTGCGCGACTCGCGCGCGAGGCTGCTGGCTGTCACGCCGGAGTTCGCTGAGCTGGCTGGCCGGGCGGCTGCGGCCGCACCCGAGCTGCGCGGGATAGTCGCTGCCGGAGGCTCGGCGGCATCGGTGGCAGCAGCGGCACAGGCTGCGGGCGTCAGCGTGCCGGTGCACGACCTTGAGGAACTGCTCGCAGCCGCTGTGCCCGCGGACAGCGTGTACCCCTCCACTGCGGACTCGCCCGCCTTCTGGCTCTACACGTCCGGCACTACCGGCACGAGCAAGGCAGCGATGCACCGGCACGGTTCAGTCCGCTTCGTGTGCGAGACCTACGCAGCCCAGGTGCTCGGCATCCGGCCGGAGGACCGCTGCCTGTCCGCCGCGAAGGCGTTCTTCGCCTACGGGCTGGGGAACTCGCTGCTGTTCCCGCTGTCGGTCGGCGCGACAGCGATCCTGGAGGCGGCGCCTGCCCGGCCCGACCTCATCGCGAAGCGAACCGCCGAGTTCGGGGCGACGCTGTTCTTCGCCGGGCCGACCTTCTTCGCCAACATGCTGCGTTCTGACCTGCCGCCGGACGCCATGAGCGGCGTGCGGCTGGCGGTGTCGGCCGGCGAGGCGCTGCCCGCGCCGCTGTACGAGCGGTGGACTGCTCATTTCGGCGCGGACATCCTCGATGGCATCGGCATGACGGAGATGCTGCACATCTTCCTGTCGAACCGGCCCGGCGAGGTCCGGCCCGGCAGCACCGGAGTCGCAGTGCCCGGCTACGAGCTGAAGATCCTGGATGACGAGGGCGCGGTCGTTCCGGCCGGCCTGCCGGGGACTCTCTACGTGCGCGGCGCGTCCGCTGGCACCGGTTACTGGTCCCGGTACGACGCCTCCCGGCAGGTCTTCCAGGGCGAGTGGCTCCGCACCGGGGATACGTACCTGCAGGACGCCGATGGGTACTACCGCTGCCTCGGGCGCACCAGCGACATGCTCAAGGCCAGCGGCATGTGGGTATCACCAGCCGAGGTCGAGGAGCGGCTGCTGGCCCACGAGGCTGTCGCGCAGGCCATCGTGGTGGCGGGTCAGGACCCCGACGGCCTGGAGAAGCCGGTCGCCTACGTGGTCCTGCGGCCGGGCGCCGAGGCGAGCGAGGACGAGCTGATCCAGTTCTGCCGGACCGGGCTGCCGGCCTACAAGCGGCCCCGCCGGGTGATCTTCGTTGACGCTTACCCGACCACTGCGACGGGCAAGATCCGCAGGGTCGAGCTCCGGGTCATGGCGACCGAGGCACTGGCCGAGAGCCAGCCAGCCGCCGGGGCTGCAGCGACGTAGCTCCGGTCAGCCACCTCGCTCATCCACCACACGGACTGCGGCAGCCGGCTGCTTGAGGATCCCGACCTGCGGCACGGATTCGCCGAGCGCACGGGGTACGACGAGCGGGAACTCGCGACGCTGCCCGCGACCGTGCCCGCCGAGACGGTCAGGGCCGACGTCGCGAGGGTCCTCGCCGCTCCCCAGATCTCGGCGAGGATCACCGTCTCCGGCCACGTTTACGACACCGCGACCGGCCTGCTTGAGACAGTTGCAGAACCGGTCTCCGTCGGTCCCTGAGCGGGCCGGAGCCGATCGTCGGCCAGAATCTACGCGCTCAGCGCAACAGCAGGTGCAACGACTCTCGTCGTGCTGGAGGACGCCCATGCTCTAAGAACGACAGTTAGGGCTTTTCGGAGCAGATCGAGGCGGCTCAAACCTGCTCCGGCTTCCGCTAGAGTGAAGAAGTGGCAGTCTTCACTGATGAAGATTCAAGATCCTTGCCGGATTCTGGTCTTGATCTCGGGATCTTCGGGCAGCGACTACGGCACATCCGGCGCGCCAGGGGCATGACGCTCGCCGAGCTGGGGGAGAAGGTCGGCCGGGCTCCGTCCGCCCTGTCGCTTCTGGAGAACGGACGGCGTGAGCCGAAGCTGTCCCTGATCGAGGCGCTGGCCTCGGCCCTCTCCGTGCCTGCCTCCGAGCTCATGCGGCGCCAGCCGCCGAACCGCCGCGCCCAGCTCGAGGTCGCCCTCGCCGAGGCGCAGCGCCACCCGGTTGTGGCCGACCTCGGCCTGCCGCACCTCAGGGTCGGCGCCAAGGTGCCGAACGACGTGCTCGAGCACGTGCTCGCCCTGCACGCGGAACTGCGCCGGCAGCGCGAGAAGCCCACTGCGACGCCGGAGGAAGCGCGGGCCGCGAACGCCGACCTGCGGCTGATGATGTCCGAGCGTGGCAACTACTTCGCTGAGATCGAGGCGGCCGCGGCCGAGGCGCTCGCACCGGTGGGCTATTCCGGCGGAGCGCTGTCGCAGGGCATGCTGCTGGCCGTGGTCAGCCGCCACGGCTTCGCGGTCCGGTACGTCCAGGATCTGCCGCGCTCGGCGCGATCGGTAACTGACCTGCGCAACCGGCGGATCTACCTCAAGCAGGAGCCGCTCGGCATGCACACGCCTCGCGCGGTGCTGCTGCAGACGCTCGGTCACTTCGTGCTCGGTCACTCCGCCCCGGCCGACTTCGGCGAGTTCCTGCGCCAGCGGGTCGAGGCCAACTATTTCGCCGCGGCCGTGCTGGTACCAGAGCAGTCGGCCGTCCGGTTCCTGACCGAGGCGAAGGAGGGCCGCGACCTGTCGGTCGAGGATCTGCGTGACGTCTTCTCCGTCTCGTACGAGATGGCCGCGCACCGGTTCACGAACCTGGCCACCTACCACCTCGACATCCCGTGTCACTTCGTCAAGAACGACGAGGGCGGCATCATCTACAAGGCCTACGAGAACGACGGCGTGGTGTTCCCGGCCGACCCGACCGGCGCCATCGAGGGTCAGCGGATGTGCAGGCAGTGGTCCGGCCGGCAGGTTTTCACCGCACCAGACCGCTTCAGCCCCTACTACCAGTACTCCGACACGCCGTCCGGCACGTACTGGTGCACTGCTCTTATTGATTCAGGACGGGAACGCGGCTTTGCGATCACGCTCGGTGCCCCGTACGAGCACAGCCGCTGGTTCCGCGGCCGGGAGACGACCATCAGGATGCGGTCGACGTGTCCGGACGGCGAGTGCTGCCAGCGACCGCCGGCCGTGCTCGCCGCGCGGTGGGAGGGCCAGGCGTGGCCGTCCGCCCGAGCGCACTCGCATGTGCTGCTCGCCCTGCCGTCCGGCAGCTTCCCTGGCGTCGACGAGGCTGACGTGTTCGAGTTCCTTGAGCGCCACGCGGCCGAGTAAGGCCTGAACCTGTTCGATTGCTTCGGCCCGGCGGGCCTGGGACCTTAGCCTCTACTTGGTGTGCCGGCACTCGGATCTAGTGGACGGATCGGGGCCACAGACCCGGGATTTCGCGGTCGGGCGCCGCAGTACAGCAGCGGCAGGAGCCAAGTCATGGGATCACTGGATTCGCAAATCGCCCGGAAGCCAGCCGCGAACTCGTTCGAGACCGAAGTCGACGAGGCAGCTAGCTGGTTCGCTACGCCTCGATTCAAGGGCATCACGCGGTTGTATTCGCCGTCTCAGGTTGTCGAGCAACGCGGCACGATCCCCGCTGACTACACGGTGGCGAGAGTGGCGGCCGAGCAGTTCTACGACCGGCTTCGGGAGCTTTTCGCCGAGCGCAAGGCGATCACTACCTTTGGCCCCTATTCACCCGGTCAGGCAGTTGCCCTGAAACGGATGGGCATCGAGGGCGTCTACCTGGGCGGCTGGGCGACGTCGGCCAAGGGATCCGTGACGGAGGACCCGGGACCCGACCTGGCCAGCTATCCGCTCTCCCAGGTGCCTGACGAGGCCGCGCCAATTGTGCGCGCTCTGCTGACTGCGGACCGGAACCAGCGTTTCGCCCGCTCGCGAATGACCGGAGCGCAGCGTGCCTCAGCCCCCGAGATCGACTACAGGCCATTCATCATTGCCGACGCCGACACCGGGCATGGTGGCGACGCGCACGTGCGGAACCTGATCCGCCGGTTCGTCGAGGTCGGCGTGCCCGGCTATCACATCGAGGACCAGAAGCCTGGCGCCAAGAAATGCGGCCACCAGGGCGGGAAGGTGCTCGTCAGCGTGGACGAGCAGATCAAGCGGCTGAGCGCGGCGCGCTTCCAGCTCGACGTCATGAAGGTGCCGGGCATCATCGTGGCACGGACCGACGCCGAAGCTGCCACGTTCCTGGAAGGGCGCGGCGACGAGCGCGATCATCCGTTCATCCTGGGCGTTACGAACGTCGACCTGCCGACCTATAAGGTCGGCTACCTCACCCTGCTGAAGAGGCTCCGCGAGCTCGGGGTGGAGGACGCACGCGGTCATCTGCTTTACAAGATCTCCGAGGCTGAGTACGGCGAAGCTGGAGCCTGGCTAGAGCGGGCGGGCGTGATGCGCGTCCTTGAAGAGAAGGCGAAGGCGTTCCTGGAGGGCGGGTCCGTCGATACTTTGCTGGATACCGTCGAGACGGCGTACCTGGAGGCGTGGCAGTCCGAGGCCAATCTGACGAGCTATCCCCAGGCGGTAGCGGACGTGATCGAGTTCCGGTCGGCTGAAGGCGAGCGCTTCGACGTCAGCGCCGAGGAGTGGCTGGCCTTCGCGAACCGGACTTCGTTCCATGACGCTCAGGCCAGGGCCAGGTCAATGGGCATCGACATCACCTGGGACTGCGAAGCTTCCAAGACGCCCGAGGGGTACTACCAGATACGGGCCGGCATCGATTACGCGGTCGCCAGATCGCTGGCCGCCGCGCCGTTCGCCGACGTGCTGTGGATGGAAACCAAGACCGCTGACCTGCCGGACGCCCGGCGCTTCGCCGAGGCCGTCCACGCCGAGTTCCCGACGAAGATGCTCGCGTACAACCTGTCGCCATCATTCAACTGGGACACGACAGGGATGAGCGAGGACGAGATGAGGCGATTCCCCGAGGAACTCGGCAAGCTGGGGTTCGTCTTCAACTTCATCACCTACGGCGGACATCAGATCGACGGCATGGCGGCGGAGGACTTCGCCGCATCGCTCAAGCAAGATGGCATGCTCTCGCTGGCCCGGCTGCAGCGAAGGTTCCGCCTTGTTGAGTCGCCGTACCGGACCCCCCAGACGCTCGTGGGCGGCCCGCGGCTGGATGCCGCGCTGATGGCCTCGTCCGGCGGCACGGCCGCCACGAAGGCGATGGGCAAGGGGTCGACCCAGCACCAGCACCTGGTGCAGACCGAGGTGCCGACCAAGCTACTCGAAGAATGGCTCGAACTCTGGATGCGGCAGCACGAGATCCCGGGGTCGCTGCACGCCGCGCTGCGGCCGCAGACGTCAGGCTCGGACTTGCTCGAGCTCACCCTGTCCAACGCAACCGGAGATGACGTCGCGAACATCATCTTCTCCGTGATTGTGGATCGCCGGGGCCGGAACATACTCTCCGTCCGGGACCAGAACACCTTCGACAGCGCCTTGCGCCAGAAGCGCCTGATGACGCTGAATCACCTGTTCCTGATCCACCGGTACAAGATCTGGGCGGTCCATTACGTCAGCCCGACTGACGACAACCGCTACCAGGCCCAGAAGATGAAGACGCACGGCCTCTTCAGCGATGTCCACGACGAGGTCGGCCACATCATCGTCGCGGACGTGAGCGCGGAGAGCGTCAGGGCGCTGCTCGCCCCGGACCGGGACCTTCTGACTGCCCTGATTCAGCGGAAGCCTCCGTACGCGCCGGTCGATGTCGCTCAGTCATGATGACTCGCAGCTGCTGAGGTCCGGCCGGGCCAGCGGCCCGGCGAGATCGTCTCCCGATCAGCCGAATTGAGGAGCGCGCTTCTCGCGCAGTGCGGCCAGGCCCTCGCGAACGTCCTCGCCCATGAACGTGAGCATCTCGTACGCGGCCGACTGGTCGAAGATCGGTCCGGCGGTCCGCACCCACTGGTTCAGCGCGCGCTTGGTGAGCCGGATAGCGAGCTGCGGCCCGGTGGCCAGGCGCTGCGCCACGTCCATGGCCTCGGGCAGCACTGCTTCCCTCGGCACTGACTTCGACACCAGGCCGATCCGCTCGGCTTCGGCGCCCGTTACCATCTCGCCGGTCAGCAGGTAGTACTTGGCCTTCGCCAGCCCGCACAGCAGTGGCCAGATGATCGCGGCGTGGTCGCCTGCCGCGACGCCGAGCCGGATGTGGCCGTCGCCGAGCCTGGCATCCTCGGCGCAGATGCTGATGTCGGCCATCAGCGCTACCACCAGGCCCGCGCCGACGGCGACACCGTTGATCGCCGAGACGATCGGCTTCTCGCAGCCGGCCATGTTGTACACCAGGTCACTCATCTCCCGCAGCATGGCTGTCGTCAGCTCGTAGTTGCCAATCTGCCGCTCGACCATGCCGAGGTCGCCGCCGGCCGAGAATGCCCGGCCCGCGCCGGTGACCACGGCGACTCTTGTCTCCTCGTCCCGGCTGACATCCGCCCAGATCGCGGCCAGCTCGCTGTGCATCGGCTCGTGCGCGGCGTTCAGGACGTCCGGCCGGTTGAGCGTGATCAGCAGCACCCCGTCCGGCTGGCGCTCTATGTTCAGGTGCTGGTAGCTGGCGTAGTCCATGCTGATGAGCTCCTTCTCGCTGCGCTGGTGCGTGCGGCACTGGCCCCGTCGGCCACGTTCCCGTCATTGTCATGGTTGTGCTGCTGAGGTGTTGCGAACAGCCGGTCAGGGTAATAACTTACTAGCCAGTAACTTAGTGCGTTCCGCAAGCAGTGTCCGAGCGCGAGGTGAAGGCAGATGAGCAGTCCCGAGAACGCCGCGAACGGGTTCTCCCTCGCGCTGACCGAGGACGTCAGAAACACCAGGGAATGGCTACATGAGTTTGCCTCCGACGTCATCAGGCCGGCGGCGGCGGAGTGGGACGAGCGGGAGGAGACGCCCTGGCCGATCCTCGAGCAGGCCGCGAAGATCGGCCTGTACTCGCTGGATTTCTTCGCCAGCCAGTGGATGGATCCGAGCGGACTCGGCCTGGTCGTCTCGTTTGAGGAGCTGTTCTGGGGCGACGCCGGGATCGGGCTGTCGCTGGTCGGGACCGGGCTGGCCGCCGTCTCGATAGCCACCAACGGCACGAACGAGCAGATCGGTGAGTGGCTCCCGCAGATGTTCGGCAGCCCCGGCGATCTGAAGCTCGGCGCGTTCTGCTCGTCCGAGCCGGATGCGGGCAGCGACGTTGGCGCCATCCGCACCCGGGCTGTGTACCACGAGGCGAGCGACGAGTGGGTGATCAACGGCACGAAGACCTGGGCGACGAACGGCGGCATCGCTGATGTGCACGTCGTGGTGGCCTCGGTTGACCCGTCGCTCGGCAGCCGGGGCCAGGCGTCGTTCATCGTGCCGCCCGGTACGCCGGGACTGTCGCAGGGGCAGAAGTTCCGCAAGCACGGCATCCGCGCCTCGCACACCGCCGAAGTGATCCTGGACAACGTGCGCGTCCCCGGCCGGTGCCTGGTCGGCGGCAAGGAGCGACTCGACGCCCGGCTCGCCAGGATCGCGGCCGGCGGCAGCAGCGGCGAGCAGTCCGCGATGCGCACGTTCGAGGCGTCCCGGCCCGCGGTCGCCGCGATGGCAGTCGGCGTGGCGCGGGCGGCGCTGGAGTACGCAACCGAGTACTCGACGCAGCGGGTGCAGTTCGGCCGGCCGATCGGCCAGAACCAGGCCGTCGGGTTCATGCTCGCCGACATGCAGGGTGCGGTTGATGCGGCCCGGCTCCTGACCTGGCGGGCCGCGTGGATGGCGCGCAAGGGCCTGCCGTTCACCAAGGCCGAGGGGTCAACGGCGAAGCTGGTCGCGGGGGAGACCGCGGTGAAGGTGACTGAGCAGGCAATCCAGATCCTCGGCGGGAACGGCTACACGCGCGAGTTCCCGGTCGAGCGCTGGCACCGGGACGCGAAGATCTTCACGATTTTCGAGGGCACGTCGGAGATCCAGCGCATGATCATCGGCAGGGCCGTCACGGGGCTTGACGTGCGGTAATAACCGCAGGTCATGGCGCTGGTGCGGATCTTGAAAGGGCGAGTGAACTCGGGTTTCGGGCGGCTGGCTGTTTGCCCGTTATTCCTGGTTGGTTCCCGTCAGTTCCCGATAGCGTGCTGAGTTGGTGCTGACCCCCTAACGGTTAGGGTCATGCCGCTGATCGACCGAGAGACCGTGAAGGCGTTAGGGATCGATGGCCTGCAGAGCCGGCTCCGATAATGGCCACGGCCGATTTAAGTGCGTTCACTGAGTTGGAGCGTGAGCGTGCGCACCGCTCTCCCAAGCGCGACCCGTCATGCTTGCGTTAGCGATGGCTGAGTCACTCCGTTGTTAGTTGGCGGGCATCTCGGAACCCGTCAGGACGACGTAGCGACGGCGCCGGATAGACCTCCCATTTACCTCGGATGTGATTGTCCTGTACTGGCCATAGGCCGACTGCGGAACCTGGATGCCGACGTCGGTGATCCCGGAGTTCCGTCTTCGCCACGGGGCCGCTGTCCCCAGGCCGCGTGCATGGCTTCCGGTAGCTTTGGCGGATGCCGTCCGGTGCCCTCGACACGCAGCTCCACCGGCACATCATCGATGTGCTGTTCGCTGAGTACGAGGCCAACCCGCCACCGCACGAAGCGGCTGAGTTGGCCGGCGGAGTATCAATGCGGCTCGTGGGCCTCTCATGGGGACTGTACGCACAGGTCAACCGTCATGCGAAGGCTGCCGTGCTCCTTTCAGACGGCGGCATGGCCAGGGAAGCGCACGTTCACCTTCGGGTTGCCTTGGAACATGCCATCTATCTGCACTGGGTCGTCGAACAAGGGGACGCTGGAGTCGACGCGATGATGGCCGCACAGGCTGTGAGCGTTCGCAAGTCCGTCAAGACCGCACATGAGGCGGCAGTTGTACTGCCACCGGATGTCGATAGGGAACTCAACGCCACGAGCGCGCCTATCGATGAAAGCAAGGCCGTCCGCCAGTTCAGGAAGGTTTGTGAGGACCTGGGCCTTCTCGGGCTGTACTTCATTTACGGCGTCGAGAGCGGATGGGACTGCCCCGGCGTTGGTTGACTCCTTGCCTGTGAGGATCTGATCCTCGCTGGAAGGATGTCTGTCATGCCGAAGGCGTTTCCCCCCGAGTTCCGCCGTGACGTGGTCGCGGTTGCCCGCAAGGGCGAGGCCCCGCTGTCTCAGATTGCGAGGGACTTCGGGATCTCCGAATCGTGCCTGCACCGCTGGCTCAAGCTCGCCGACGTCGATGACGGCGTCCGGCCAGGAGTCACCAGCGGGGAGTCCGCGGAGCTGCGGGAGCTGCGCAAGCGGAACAAGGTCCTGGAGCAGGAAAACGAGATCCTGCGCCGCGCCGCGGCGTACTTCGCCCGGGAGATCTCCCCAAAATGAAATACCCGCTGGTCCTTGACCTTGCCGCCGACAAGATCCCTGTCGCGGTGACCTGCCGGGTGCTGGGCTTCTCCAAGCAGGCGTTCTATAAGTGGCGGAAGAACCCCGTCTCCCAGCGGGACTGGGACGACGCCCACCTGATCAACGCCGCCATGGATATC
>Ga0335075_10005014_pt1 | contig 20608 bp, 21 predicted proteins | sample Lox_Sample_24_FD_206723 | JGI IMG/M metagenome (GOLD analysis project Ga0335075, IMG submission 206723) | Soil microbial communities from Loxahatchee National Wildlife Refuge, Florida, United States - Lox_Sample_2.4 | ecosystem: Environmental > Terrestrial > Soil > Wetlands | place: USA...
CCTCGCGTACTGGCTCCTGCCGGCCGTCCGCGAGCTCGCTGCCCAGATTGCCGCGCTCAGCCGCCAGGTCCCGCGCAGCTAGCGGAGTGAACTGCCGGGCTCTTGACCTGTGCCCGGAATTCCCCGGCGAGGCCCATGTCGCCGGTCAGCCCGTCGTCATCCAGCACGCGCGCAACAGCGGCGGTTCTCCTGGCGGGCAGGCATTACTGCCATCACACCGCGAATTCACAGCAATGCCGTGCAGCACGGAGCTAGCCATGTCCAGGTAATCCGCGATAACCGCTCGCCACCTACGGAAACGCCGCAGGTGGCGGCAGCTGGCGGCTACCTTACGGACAGGCCGCCGAGCGCCGCACGCGAGCCCTGGTCGGCGCGCAGCTCGCCCGCATCCAGCTCCGCCAGGGCCAGCCCGACCAGGCCGCCCAGACGATCCTCAGCCTTGAAGACGACCTGGCCTCTGTTACCTCCCAGCGCCTCTGCCATGCGCTGGCCCAGGTCCGCCTCGCGTGGCGGCAATACCGCCCGGACGGGGAAGTCGACAGGGCAGACCAGCTGATAGCCGGCGTCACCGCCCGGGTCGCTAACCGCTGACCAGTTCCCAGGGCTCAGCGGAAAGTGCGGCCGCCAGCACCGACACCCATGGGGATGCGTTCGACGACATGGTCGAAGGAGCCGTCACCGCCAGGTCAAGCCCGGCGACGGTCTACCGGCATGCGATGCCAGGCGGGGAGCCACGGCTGGCCCTGGCCATCGGCGTGCACGCCCGCGCGCATCTAGCGGCCACTAGCCATCGAGTCACCCGCCGGGGCCTGTTTCACAGGCGACCGCCTGTGAAACAGGCATCCGGGCAGGCGCCCACCAGGGACAACCATGTTTCATGAATCGTTGCATATGAGGAACCGAATGCAACGGGCTTATGAAACAATCAGCCGGTGGACGACGACTTCCTCCTCGTTGAGGCCAGCGACTGCCCGATGTCCTCGTGCCTGGCCCCGGCCGGGTCGCCGTGCCGCACGGGGAAGGGCAGGGTCGCCGCCCAGTACCACACCGCGCGGTTCAGGCTCGTGCCCCGGCTCGCGAAGGCCCTCAGCGTCCCGGTCCCCCCGCTCCGCAGGCCCGGGTCGGCGTGGACCGAGCTGCCCCGGCCCGCGGCCGCCGGGGCCGCGCCGGCAGGGCACGTCCGGATCGGGTACGCCCGCGCGTCGACGGCCCGGCAGTCACTCGACACCCAGGCCGACGCCCTCAGGGCCGCCGGGATCACGAAGATCTTCGCCGAGAAGATCTCCACCCGCGCGAAGGTCAAGCCCGAGCTCGTCAAGGCCGTGGCCCTGGCCCGCGAGCTGTGCTCGGCCGGGGTCTCGGTCACGGTCGTGGTCCACGAGCACAAGCGGCTCGGGCGCGGCATCGAGCTCGCGCAGCTCGCCGAGCAGCTCCGCGCCGATGGCATCGGGCTGGAGTTCCTGACGGGCGAGCTCCAGGGATCGCACGACCCCGAAGGGGTGGTGTTCACCGTCCTGGCCGCGATGGCCGGCTCCGAGCGGGAGTACATCCGCGACAAGACCCTCGAGGGCCACGAGGCCGCCCGCGCGCGCGGCAAGGCGATCGGCGGCGCCGCGGTCACCAGCCCGGGAATGCTCTCGATGGCCCTGCACCTGCGCGGCCAGGGCAACCCGAGCCTCCGCGACATCGCCAGCCAGCTCGTCATCACCACCGGCAAGAAAAAGGGACAGCACCCGTCGCCCGCCACCGTGATGCGCATGCTGCGCGAGCACGACGAGCAGGCCGAGGCCGCGCGGCACGCGGACGGCACCCTCCTGCTCCGGCCCGTCCCCGCCCGGGTAACCGGGCCCGGCAGCGGCACCGATCCCGAGCTGATGGAACGCCTCCAGAACCAGGAGCGCCCGCAGTAGCGCAGGCTTTGAGACGATGCTGCCCAGCCCCGTTATCGGGCCGTGATGCTAATCGTTGTTTTGCGCTGGATGGTAGGGCGGTCCTCGCTGCGAGACCCGCCAGCCAGCAGCGCACACCAGCGACTAGGAGCCCGGCGAGACCCCGCGCCTCAATCCGCCGTACGCAGGCCCAGCCTCGTTAGCGTGAAATCTCGGCCAAATATGACCGGGTCCCCGGTTTTCCGCCTGCAGCTCCTGCGGGGCGGCGACGTCGCCGACGGCCTGGACGCCGCGCGGGGTGGCGAGGCCGATTCCCTGGTGTGCCTGGGCGGTCTCCAGCCAGCCGGGCACGGCGGTGGCCGCGATGGCGGCCAGTGTCCCCGCGCGCGGCCAGGTCAGCTATCCGTCAAGGCCGTCTCGCCGTCCGGCGCGCAGCGAGTCGAGCTCACCTTCCGCCCGTATCGCCCTGGCCCGCTCGGCGTCGAGGGCGGCCCGGTGCGCGGCCTCGAGCCGCGCCAGGTCGCGGTCGCGGTCCGCCCGCGCCCGGTCCGCGTCCTGGCGTGCCTGCCGCGCCTGGTCCCGCAGCTCGTCGATGCCGGCCTGGGCCGACGCCGCCTGCTGCGCGGCCCGCTCGGCCGCCGCGCTCGCCTCAGCGCGCAGCGCCTCCCGCTGCGAGCGCAGTGCTCCCAGCTCCGAATGCAAGGCCTCTCGCTCCGAGCGCAGTGCCGCGGCCTCGGCCCGGGCCGTGTCGCGCTCCGCTCGCCTGGCGCCCGCCTCGTCACGGGCCTGGTCAGCCGCGGCTCGCGTGGTGGCGAGCTGCGCGGCGGCCCGCTCGGCCTGGGCGTCGGCCCGTGCTCGCTCGGCGGTGGCCCGCTCCTGCTCGCGGCGGATCGCCTCCTCGGCCCGGACCGCGGCGGCGTCGGCCCGGGTGGCCGCCTCGGCGACCTGCCGGGCGGCCGTTTCCCTGGCCCGCTCGGCGTCTCGCCGTGCCTGCTCGGTCTCCTGCTTGGCCTGCCGCGCCACCCGCTCCGCCTCGGCGGTGGCCTGGCCGGCGTCGCGCCGGGCGGCGCCGGCGTCCTGGCGTGCGGTGGCCGCCTGCTCGAGCGCGCCGTCGGCCCGCAGGCTCGCGTCGAGGGCCTCGGCGGTCAGCCGGTCACGGTCTGCCTCGTGCTCGGCCGTGCGGCTGGCGAGCAGCTCACTGGCCTGCCGCCTGCCCGCGAGGGCCTCATCGCGCTCGCGCTGCGCGGCGAGCTGGGCCTGCCGGGCGCGGGCGGCGTCCTCGGCCGCCTGGGCGACCTCCCGGCCGGCCTTCAGGGTGACGGCCGCGATCTCCAGGTCCAGCGCGGCCGGGTCGGCGAGGACCTGGAGCTGCTCGCCGAGCCGGGCGTAGGAGTCAAGCTCGGTGGCCAGCGCCTGCAAGGCGGCGGCGTGCTGCTGGCGTGCCCGCTGCAGGAGCTCGGTGGCGTGCAGCCTCGCGTGGGTCCACGGTGCCGCGTCCGGGCCGTCGCCGGGCTGGCCTGCCGTGCTCGCGGCGGGCGGGGCGAGGCTGGTGCCGTGGGCCGGCGCGCCTTCCCCGGTGGCCGCGCCGCGCAGGGCGCGCTCGCGGGCGGCCCACCGGTTGCGGGCGTTGTGCTCGGTGCCGCCGCCCTGCCTGGTGTGGCCGGGGCCGGGGCGGTCGGCCTTCTCGCAGTACTCCTTCTGCCGCCCCGAGCCGCCGGCCCGGCCTGGCGCCCGCCGTCGCGTGCAGCCAGGCCAGATGCACCGCTCCTCGGCGGGGACCTGCTCGGCGTCGTCCTCAGCCGTCGCGTACCTGATCTGGGCCATGCCGCCTATTCTATCCTCTCATTCGGATCAATTGAAAGTTAGAAAGATAGATAGATCGAAAGTTGGGGAGCCTCATAATTCAGGTTATGAGGCTAGGATGAGACCGTGACCGACTCTTCGCGCCTGCCCGCCGTGCGGACGGAAAGCAGCCCCGGCGTGCCGGGGACGTCGCTCGGCGAGGAGGTCGCGGACTACCTGCGGGCCGAGCTGGGCCGCCTGCGCCTGGGGTACCGGCCGACCGATGAGGTCCGCGACCGGCTGGACCTGCTGTTCGAGGCGTGCGACCGGGACACGTTCCAGGCCGTCGTGCGGTGGCTGTCGTCGGGCAGGCGCCGGTCACGGGCGACCCGGCGGGCCTACGCCGATGACGTAAGGCACTGGGCGGCGTTCGCGGCGGAGCTTGGGCGCGGGCCGCTGTTCCGGCTGGGAAGCCTTTCCTACCCGGACCTCAGCGCCTGGCGGCTGCTGCAGGAATCGCGTGGCGCTAGCGGCCGGTCGATGGCGCGGCGCCTTTCTGCGCTGTCGTCGTTGCACGAGCACGCGGCAAGGCATGGCTGGGCCGGGCTGGCCAGCCCGGTTGACGCCGAGGATCACCGGCCGCGGATCGACCGCCACGACACCTCGAGCGCGACGCCCGTGCTGGAGGTGGCGGAGCTGCAGGCACTGGCCGGGGCGGCGGACACCGTCGCGGAGGCGCTGGTGGTGCTGCTGCTCTACACGCTGGCCGGGCGGGTGTCGGAGATGTGCGCCCTGGACCTGGACGCGAGGATCATCCGGCCCGGGCGCGTCAGCCTCGACCTGACGCGCAAGGGCGGCAAGGAGCGGATCCTGCCGCTGCCCGCGGCGGTCGCCGGGCTGGTGGAGCTGCACGCGGCCGGCCGGGCGAGCGGCCCGCTGCTGGCCGACGCGGCGGGCGGCCGGGTCGACCGGTTCGCCGTCGACCGGATCTTGACCCGGCTCGGCCGGCGGGCCGGCGTCCTGCCGGGCCGTGACGTCACCCCGCACGTGCTGCGGGCCTCGCGGATCACCCACATGATCGACGCGGGCGAGCCGCTGGCGGAGATCCAGGCGTTCGCCGACCACGCCGACCCGTCCACCACGATCGGCTACTTCACCCGCCGCAAGGCGGCCGAGCGCAACGCCCGCCTGGTCGACGCGACGAACGACCTGTTCACTGGGGTCACCGACCGCTGGATCGGCCACCGGCAAGGCGCGTGACCCCCCTCGCCGGGGCGCCGCGGCCAGCACCTGGGCGGCGGCGACGCTGGCCGGGGCCGGGGCGCGGGCCGCTCAGGTACGGATGACGTGCGCCCGGACCTGGGAGGAGTCCTCGTTGGTCCAGCCGCGGGTCTTGGCGTAGGCGAGCATTGCGTAGAAGTCGACGGTCCACCCGGAGCTGCCGTCGCCGGCGGCGCGCAGCGCCTCGGCCTCCAGCCACACGTGGTCGCCCTCGACGGTGCCCAGCCCGGCGTCGCGCAGTGCCCCGGCTGCCGCCGCGTCGTCCACTCCGCGGAACTCGGCGTGCAGCTGCCTGAGGTTCTGCGGATCGGCGACGGTCGCGGTGACGCCGCCTGCCCCGCCTGTCACGAGCACGATCATCCGCACTTCCCCTCCTGGATCGCCATCAACGGAATTCCCGGGGCGGCGCCGTCGCTAACATTCGCGGGAGCGCCCCGGGCACTGGGGCCCCGATGCGGAGGGAGCCGCCGTGAGCAAGCCCGTCAGGATCCCGGATGCCAGCCACCCGATCACCGTCAGCCCCACGGGCGGGCACGTGACCGTGCGGGTCGGTGGCGTCACCGTCGCCGAGACTGACCGCGCGCTGGCGCTGGCCGAGGCCGATTACCCGGTGGTGCAGTACATCCCGCTGCAGGACGTCGACCCGGCGCTGCTGCGCCGTACCGACACCGAGTCTTACTGCCCGTACAAGGGCGAGGCGAGCTACTACTCCCTCGCGCTGCCCGACGGCACTGCCGAGGCGGACATCATCTGGACCTACGAGCAGCCCTACGACGCGGTGAAGGAGATCGCGGGCCACGTGGCGTTCTACGCCAACCGCGCGCAGGTCGCCATCAGCTGACGCGCCCGCGGCCGGGGAACGCCTGGTAACACGCCCGTAACGTCGGCGACAAGGCGGCGGAACCGGGCAGCCGTACGCTTTTGCCCTCATGCTGGTCAACGGAGACAGGAGCCGGAAGCCAATGACGACTGCCGACCTGCGGCGGGCGAGCGCGCCCCGGTGGCGCGCGCCCGCGCTGCCCGCCGCCGCGTGCTACCTCGCCTGCTGGTTCGGTGAGCGGGCGGGCCAGCGGGCCGAGGACCTGCTGGCGACCGCTGACCCGCGGGCGCCCGTGCAGCGGGCCGGGTTCGCCGCCCAGTGGAGCCCGGCGGCCGAGGCGGAGCTGGGGCGGCTCATCGGGTCGTGCGCGACCGGGGTCCGCATCATCCTGGCTGGCCCGGAGGCGGTCGTCGTGCGGGCCATGGCGCTGGCCCGCGAGCACGGAGCGTGCAGTGAGGAGCTGGTCCCGCTGGCCGTCGAGGCCGACGGTGAGCCTGTCGCCGGGCCCGCCGTGCGGCGGGTCTACTGCGTGACCTGCGGGCGGCCGTTCGACGCGGTCGCCGCCCTCGGCGGCACCGTCAGCTGTCCCGGCTGCGCGGCGGTGCTCACCGTCGACGCCAGGTTCTCCCGTTCCCGCGCCGCCTACCCTGGCTGGCCCGCCTGACTGGAGGCGCGCCACTGACGGATGGGCGCTGAGCTGGCGTGATGCTCGGCGTCGCGCCGCCACGGCCTGGTGCTACGGTCGGTTGCGTGGCGATCCGCGCGGTGATCTTCGACTACTTCGGCACGCTGACGACCAGCACGCCCGCCGCCGTGTGGGACGAGCTCGCCGCGCGCAGCGCGGCGCCGCTTGGCATCCCCCCGGCGCGGTGGCAGCGCGCCCTGCGCGAGTCGTGGCCCGAGCGCGCCACGGGCGCGCTCGGCGGCCTGCCTGAGACGTTCCGTGAGCTGGCGCGGCGCTGTGGTGCCGACCCCGGCCCTGGCGCCCTCGCCGCGGCCGTCGCGGCCCGCCGTGCCGGGCAGCGGGACCTCATCGCCGCCCTGCGCCCCGAGGCCGAGCCGACGCTGCGCGTGCTGCACGCCCACGCCGTCCCGGTCGGAGTGCTGAGCGAGTCCACCGTGGAGCTGGCCGAGGCGTGGCCGTCGCTGCCGATCGCCAGCCTGGTCACGGCCAGGGTGCTGACCTGCGAGGAGGGCCGCCGCAAGCCCGACCCGCAGCTGTACAGGACCGCCGCCCGCCGGGTCGGCGCGCAGCCAGCGGAGTGCCTGTACACCGGGGACGGCGGGAACGGCGAGCTGCCCGGCGCGTCAGCCGCGGGGATGACGGCCTACCTGCTGCGCTCGGCTGACCACTACGACGGCAACGCCCGCGACCGGCACAAGGACTGGCCCGGCCCCGTCTTGTCCAGCCTCGCGGAGATCTTGCCCATCCTGGGGTTGTGAGCCAGCCGCCTGGCCGCGGCGGGGCCGGGGCGGGCGGGCCCGCCCCCGCCCGCCGCGCCGCAGGGGAGCCGCGGGCGGGGGCCTGCGTCAGTGCAGGTGCCGGGCGAAGAACCGCAGGGAGCTGTCGGTCTCGAACGGTGGCAGGTCGCCGTGCCCGCCCGGGTTGGCGTGCAGCGTCTTGTCGGCCGACCCGAGGGCGTCGAACAGGGCCAGGCCATGCTCGCGTGGCATCCGCTCGTCGTCCCATTGCAGCAGGAGCTCCACCGGCACGGTGATCCGCGCGGCGGCGCCGGCCGTCGCCAGCGCCCCGCCCAGGCCCAGCACCGCCGCGCGGACCCGGGGCTCAGCCGCGACGAACGGGACGCCTAGCCCGCAGCCCATCGATATGCCCCAGTAGCCGACCGGGCCGGGTCCGACATGGTCAAGGTCCTGGACGACATCCAGGACCGCCTGCCATTCCGGCACGGTCCGGCGGGCCACCAGCGCCTGGAAGCTGGCGATCAGCGGGGCCAGTTCCTCCCCGGCTTGCACGCGGGCCTGGTTCTCGGTGGCGATCTGGCTGTATTCCTGGTGCTCGGGCCGGTCGCCGTGGCCGGGCGCGTCGGCCGCCACCACGGCGTAGCCGCCCTCGGTCACGAAGCGGCGGGCACGGGCCACGATGCCGGGGGCCTTCTTGTGCTGCCCGCCGCCATGCCCCATCACGATCAAGGGGCGAGTGCCGGCGGGGCCGTGCGGCGTCCACAGCACGCACGGAACCTCGCCGACGGAAAAGAGCTGCTCGGTGACGCCGTCAGACGACGCCTGGGAAGTGAAGCGCATGCTTCGTGCCTTTCGGGATGCCTGGCGCGGGCACTCCCTTGGCCATGCGAGTGAGGGAGTCCCGACCTGTCGAAGCGTTAATCGGTCTCACCTCCCAAGTTCGCCGTGGCGCATAGCGTGCTGAACGTAGCACGGGGGGCAGCAGGCCAGCGAGCGGATTCCCGTGGCTGGCCGGGATCAGGGGTGGATGGCGAGGCCGGGTGACGCCCGGGTGGGCAGCCCGCCTTGCTGTCACTGGCGGCGGTCCGTTAAACGGCGCCGGACCCGCGCAGGTGAAAGAATGGCTCCGTGACAGGAACCGGTGCCGGCGGCCTCGGGCGGGTGTTCAACGAGGTCCCCGAGCTCTACGACCGGACGCGGCCGACCTACCCGGACGCGCTTTTCGCCGACCTCGCTGAGCTAGCCGGCCTGGGCCGGCGGTCGCGGGTGCTCGAGGTGGGCTGCGGCACCGGCCAGGCAACGCGGTCGCTGGCAGCGCTCGGGTGCCAGGTGACTGCCGTCGAGCCCGGGGACGGCCTGGCGGCGCTGGCCCGCCGGCGCCTCGCGGCTTTCGGCAACGTCAGCGTCGAGTTGTCGGCGTTCGAGGACTGGGACGACCGCGGCCGGCGCTTCGACGTCCTGGTGGCCGCCTCGTCCTGGCACTGGGTCGACCCGGCGGCCGGCTGGCCCAAGGCCCGTGGCGTGCTCGCGCCGGGCGGCTGGATGGCCCTGCTTGGCCACGTCACCGTCCGCAGGCCCGGCGAGGCGGAGACGTACGCGGAAACTGCCGACCTGCACGAGCGGTTCGCGCCGGGCAACCCCGACTGGGGGCACCCGCCGCTGGAGGACGAGGTGCGCGCGGGCAGCGAGGGGTGGGGGCCGGGCGTGGCGGGCCCGGGCGGCCTGTTCGGCCCGGCGGCCGCCCGCTGGTACCCCAATGTCGTGTGGTTCGACGGGGCGGGCTTCGCCGATCACCTCCGCACGCTGTCGATCTACCGTAAGCTCCCCGCCGACGTCCGCGAGCCCCTGCTGGACGCGATCGCCGCGCGCATTCGCACGCGGCTGGGCGACCGCATCCCGCGCCGCTACCTGAGCATGCTGCGCATCGGCCAGCGAGCCGGCTGAACCAGACCGCGGGACGCGGCGATGACGGCGGTTTACGCTAGCGCGACGGCGCTTCCGGCCCACCGCCGGCGGCCGGGCAGGATAACTCGGTTGCCCTGCTCACGTCCGCCGGGCAAAATCGCGAGCGTGCTGACAGCCCGGGAAGTCGAGCGCTTCATCGCCGACGGATACGTCTACCTGCCTGAGGCGTTCCCGCGGGCTCTCGCCGATGAGTGCCGGGGGTTCTTGTGGCGGGAGACCGGCCTTGACCCCGGTGAGCCGGCTACCTGGACGAAGCCTGTCATCCGGCTTGACGGGTACGGGGGCAGCCTGTTTAACGCCGCTGTCAATACGACTGCGCTGCACGAGGCGTTCGACCAGCTCGTCGGGCCCGGCCGGTGGGTCCCGCGCACGGGGCTCGGCACGTTCCCGATCAGGTTCCCGCACCCCGACGACCCCGGCGACGCCGGGTGGCACATGGAGGGCAGCTACTGCGTCGAGGGCGAGCGGGGGTACCAGCTGAACCTGCGGTCCAGGGCCCGGGCCCTGCTGATGCTGTTCCTGTTCTCCGAGGTCGGCCCCGATGACGCGCCGACCCGGATCAAGGCGGGCTCGCACCTGGACGTACCGCCGTTCCTCGAGGCGGCGGGCGATCGGGGCATGGGCTTCGGCGCCGCGTGCGCGGCCATGGACGCGGCGGGCAAGCTCGACTCGCCGGACCGCGAGCTGGCCCTGGCCACTGGCCGTCCCGGGGACGTGTACCTGTGCCACCCGTTCCTGATCCACTCGGCGCAAAAGCACCGAGGGCGGGAGCCCAGGTTCATGGCCCAGCCGCCGCTGGATCCCGTGGCGCCACTGGAACTGCGGCGCGCGGACGGCGCTTACTCCCCGGTGGAACTGGCGGTACTCCGCGGTCTCGGTACTCCCGCATGAGGCCGTCATGACCGCGTTCGCGGAGGCTGCGCCCTGCCCACCGGGGCGGGCCGCGGCACGGCGCCCTAGGCGATGGCCGCCAGCGGGCTTTGCACGCGGGCGGTGAAGGCCGCGAGCCACCGGGCCGCCAGCGCGCCGTCAATGGCGCGGTGGTCGACCGACAGGGTGCAGCGCATGACCGTGGCGACGGTGACCGCGCCGTCGACGGCCACGGGCTGGGCGCGGGCCGCCCCGACGGCCAGGATGCCGGACTGGGGCGGGTTGATGATGGCGGAGAACTCGGCCGTGCCGTACATGCCGAGGTTGGAGATGGCGAAGGCGCCGCCCTCGAGCTCGTGCTGCAGGAGCCGGCGGTCCCGGGCGCGCGCGGCGAGGTCGGCCGACTCGCGAGCGACCTCGGTCAGCTTCTTGCGGGCGACGTCCCGCAGCACCGGCGTCACGAGCCCGCCCTCGGTGGCCACGGCAATCGATATGTCGACATTCTCCTGGGCGATGAGGCCCTCGTCGGACCAGGTGACGTTCGCCTCGGGCACGTCGGCGAACGCGGCGGCGGCCGCCACGATGACGAAGTCGTTGACGGAGGCCCGCACCGCGGACGCGGCGTTCACCTGCCTGCGCAGGGCCAGGAGCTCGTCCACGACGCAGTCGGCCGCCATGTAGAAGTGCGGGATGGTCGCCTTGGCCTCGGCCAGGCGGCGGGCGATCGCGCGGCGCATCGGCGTGTGCGGGATGAGCCGCGTGCCCGCGGGCAGGGGCGAGGCCGCCGGCGGTGGCGCGGGGCTGGTCGCGGGGGCCGGCACCGCGGGCGGCTCCCGCCGGGGCGCGGGCCGGGCGAGGTGGCGGTCCAGGTCCCGGCGGGTGATGCGGCCGCCCGGGCCGGTGCCCTCGATGCCCGCCAGGTCGACGCCCCTTCCCCCGGCGATCTTGCGGACAAGCGGGCTGGCGAAGACCCGCGGCCGGCGATCTGGGCTGTGCCCATCCGGCGGGACAGCGGCCACGGGAGCGGAGGGACCGGGGGCGACGGCACGGCTGCCAGCCGCGGCCGGCGTCGGCTGCACGGCGGCCGGCCGGCCAGCCGCGGGAGCCGGGGCTCCGGCGGGGGCGGGCCCGCTGGGTGCGACGGGCGTGGCGGCGGCGGGCGATGCCGCGGCGGCGCCGAGCGCCGCGTCGATGTCGGCGCCGGTCTCCCCGTCGGCCAGCAGGACGAGGATCGGGTCGCCGATCTCGCCGGTGGCGCCCTCGGGCAGCACCAGGCGGCCGACCGTCCCCGAGTCCTCGGCCTGGTACTCGACCAGGGCCTTCTCGGTCTCGATCTCCGCGACCGGGGTGCCCGGCTGGACCAGGTCACCGGGGGCGACCAGCCACCGGGCGATCGCGGCCTCCGCCGCGCCCGCCAGCACGCTGGGCATTACCACGACCGTCGCCATTATGCCGCGCCTCCCGTCCGCTGGCCGCCGAAGCCCCGGCGGACCCGCTCCAGGCCGGCGCCGACCTCCTCGGCCCGGGCGATCGCGGCGCGCTCGAGGATCCTGGAGATGGACGGGCTGGCCTCGCCGCCGGTGACCCGCTGGACCGGCTGGTCGAGCCAGTCGAAGAGCCGGCGCTGGATCTCGTCGGCCAGCCAGCCTCCGTAGGAGGTGCCCTGGGCGCCCTGCTCGACGATGAGGACGGCGCCGGTCTTGCGGACGCTCGCGCCGACGGTGTCCCAGTCGAGCGAGGCCCGGTCGAGGAACCGCAGGTCGATCAGCTCGGCGTCGATCCCGGACTGCTCGATGGCCAGCCGTGCCTGCTCCACCATCGACAGGTAGGCCAAGACGGTCACGTCGCGGCCCTCGCGGCGGATCGCGGCGGTGCCGAACGGGACCTGGTAGTCCAGGTCATCGACGGGGATGTCCCCCTCGGTGCCGTACAGGTCGACGTGCTCGAGGACAAGGACGGGGTCGTCGATGGCGAGGGCGGCGTTCATCATCCCGATGTAGTCGAACGGGGTCGAGGGGGCCATGATCCGCCAGCCGGGGCTGGTGGCGAAGATGCCGGCCGGGTCCATCGAGTGCTGCGACCCGTACCCGGTTCCCATCGCGACCTTGGTCCGCAGCACCAGGGGGACCGGGTTGCGGCCGCCGAACATGTGCCGTGCCCGGCCCACCTGGTTGAACACCTGGTCGGCGGCGACCCACAGGAAGTCCGGGTACATGAACTCGACCACCGGCCGGAACCGGCCGTCAAGCGCCAGCCCGCCGGCCAGGCCAGCGAACGCGTTCTCGCTGATCGGCGTGCCCAGGACGCGGCCGGGGTACCGGGCGGGCAGGCCCTTGGTGGCGCCGTTGGTGCCGCCGTTGAGCTTGTGGACGTCCTCGCCGAGCACGACGATCCTCTCGTCGGCGCCCATCCGGCGGTCCATGACGGCGGCGACCGCGTCGATGAGCTTGCCGCGCCGCAGCGGGCCGGTGAAGGAGGGCCGCTCGGCGGTCGGTGCCCCGGCGATCTCCGACAGGTCGCCGCGGATGCCCACGTCGGCGAACGCCGGGTCCGGCCACAGCTCGGGGCGGATGCGCCGCTTGCCGGGCTTGCCGGCCGACGGGTCGGGCTCGACGAGCTGGGCGGCGACCTGGCGCATGGCCGCCGTGGCCTGCTCCCGGACGGACGCGACGTCCTCGGGGCTGAGCAGGCCGAGCTTGCCCATCTGGGCGGCCAGGAGGTCCAGCGGGTCGCGGTCCCGCCAGCTGGCCTCCTCCTGCCTGGTGCGATAGCCGAAGGCACTGCCGGGGAACGGGCCGTTCTGGTGGAAGTAGCGGTAGGTGAGGGCCTCGATGACGGCCGGGCCCTCGCCGGCCCGCAGCCGCTCGGCGGCCTTGCTCATGGCCAGGTGGACGGCGAGCGGGTCCATGCCGTCGACCTGGTAGGAGGCGATCCCGAAGCCGGCGCCGCGAGCCGACAGGCGGGGCTCTCCTGTGGCCTCGGTGACGGTGGTCGACACGGCGTAGCCGTTGTTCTCGATGAAGAAGCACAGCGGCAGCCGCCACGCGGCGGCCAGGTTCATGGTCTCAAGGACCGAGCCGATGTTGACGGCGCCATCGCCGAAGTAGGTGACGGTGAGGTCGCTGGTTCCCGACTGCCTCTGCGCCCAGGCGTTGCCCGCGGCCATGGGGACGCCGCCGCCGACGATGGCGTTCGTGCCGAGCGCGCCGGCCTGCAGCCACTGCAGGTGCATCGACCCGCCGCGCCCCGCGCAGTATCCCTGGGCCAGGCCGAGGATCTCGGCCAGGGTGCGCTGCAGCACCTCCTGCACCGCGGGCGTGACCAGCTCGGAGGGGGTCAGGGCCCCCTTGGTGACGTGGCCGATGGCCTTGGCCAGGAACTGGTGGTGGCCGCGGTGCGAGCCGTTGACCGCGTCCGCGGACCGCAGGCCGGCGATGGAGCCGACCGCGCCGCCCTCCTGGCCGATGCTGGAGTGCGCCGGGCCGTGCACCAGGCCCTCGCCCGCCAGCTCGAGGACGGCCTCCTCGAACGCGCGGATCAGGTGCAGTTGCCCGAGCATCGTGGCGAGCAGGCGCGGGTCCGCGGCCTTCCAGTCGGCCGCCGTGGTGGCGATGAGGGTCCACTCTGCGGCGGGGGGTATCCGCGTGACGCGGGGCATGGGGCCTCCTTCCGCCCGCTCGCGCCCCCGGGGCGGCCGGGGCGGGCGGGACGTGCTCTCGAAAGGAGGCTACCGCAAGAAATGTATCCATATCAAACACTTTCGGGCATGAACTGCTGGACTCGGGCGGAATCATCTGGTTCATTGGATACATGCTGGTCACCTGAGGGAGGATTTCATGGGCATTCCCGGGCTGCGCGGTGGCGACCATGTCGGGATCACCGTGCCGGACATGGAGCAGGCGCACGCGTTCCTGGTGGACGTGCTCGGCTGCGAGCACGCGTACTCGCTGCCGGAGATGCGCCACGACGACGACTGGATGGCGCGGCACCTGAACGTCGACCCGCGCGCCGCGGTCCGCCAGGTCCGCTTCTACCGGTGCGGGTTCGGGCTGAACCTGGAGGTGTTCGAGTACGAGCCGCTGCCCGGCCAGCGGCCGGTGCCGCGCAACAGCGACCTGGGCGGCCACCACGTCGCCCTGTACACCGACGACATGGACGCGGCCGTCTGCTACCTGCGCGAGCGCGGGGTGCGGGTGCTGGCAGGCCCGGTGGCCAGCCGCAACGCGTCGGCGGGCCAGCGCTGGGTGTACTTCCTGGCGCCGTGGGGCATGCAGTTCGAGCTGGTCAGCTACCCCGGCGGCAAGGCCTACGAGAAGGACGCCAGCGTGCTGCTCTGGCATCCTGGCAGGCCCGGTGAGTGACGCCGTCGCCAGCCAGCGCATCGCGGCGGCGCTGCGCGAGGAGATCCTCGGCGGGCGCTACCGGCCCGGCGAGCGGATCCGGCAGGAGGAGCTCGCGGCCAGGTCCGGGGCCAGCCGCATCCCGGTCCGTGAGGCGCTGCGGATGCTGGAGGCCGACGGGCTCGTCACGGTCGTCGCCAACTCGGGGGCGTGGGTCACCCGGCTGACCGACAAGGAGCTGTCGGAGACCTACCTGGTCCGCGAGCGGCTCGAGCCGCTGCTGCTGGCGATGAGCCTGCCCGGGCTGGCCGCCGCCGCGATCGCGCGGCTGAGCGAGCTGACGGCGGCGATGGAGGCGGCCACCAGCGCGGCCGGCCAGCCGGACGTGGACGCGTTCTTGCGGGCGGACCGGGAGTTCCACCTGTCGGGCTACGCGGGCGCCGCCGGGGGCGAGGCCTGGCGGATCGTGTCCCGGATGTGGAACACCACCCAGCACTACCGGCGGGAGTTCACCATGATCGCGGCGGGCCGGGCGGCGCCGCCCGGCGGCGGCCCTGGCGGGCTGGAGGTCACCCACCTGGAGCACCGGCTGCTGCTCGATTGCATCCAGCGCCGCGATCCCGACGACGCCGAGCGGGTGCTGGTCACGCACATCCGCCGCACCCGCCTTGAGCTGCTCGGCCACCCGGAGATCTTCCGGTAGCGGGCGCCAGGGGGACGCCGGCGTCGCCTCACGGGCAGCGCTGGCATCGCAGGCCACGGCCAGCCCCCGCCGTTCGGCTTGACAGGAATGCCGGGCGGGGGCCACTGTGTTGCCCAGGAGCATGCAAACGATTGCACCAGGCCAGCGGCAGGGTGCCGAGGAGGACGAATTGGCTACCGAAGCGCCCACCGTCGGGTGGATCGGCACCGGGCGGATGGGGTTCCAGCTGGCCACCCGCCTGGTGAAGGCGGGCTACGACGTGGCCGTGTGGAACCGGACCCGGGCCAAGTGCGAGCCGCTGGCCGCGGCCGGCGCCACCATCGTCGACAGCCCGGCCGCGCTGGCGGGCCGGGACATCGTCTTCGTGATGGTCTCGGCGGACCGGGACCTGGAGGCCGTGGTCCTCGGCGAGGGCGGCCTGCTCACCGGCGACGCCGCCCCGCGGATCATCGCCGACTCCTCGACGGTCTCCCCGGCGGCCTCGGCCCGCATCCGCGCGGCGGCCTCGGCCCGCGGCGCCGGGTTCCTCGCCGCCCCCGTCAGCGGCAACCCCAAGGTCATCGCGGCAGGCAAGCTCACCGTCGCCGTGTCGGGGCCGCGCGAGGCGTTCGAGGAGGCGCGGCCGCTGCTCGAGCGATTCGGCCGCGGCGTCACCTACGTCGGTGACGGGGAGCAGGCCCGGCTGGTCAAGATCGCCCACAACGTCTTCCTCGGCGTCGTCTACCAGTCGCTGGCCGAGATCACCGTGCTGGCCGAGCGCGGCGGCGTCAGCCGGGCGGCGTTCCTTGAGTTCCTCAACGACTCGGTGCTGGGCTCGGCCTTCAGCAGGTACAAGTCTCCGGCGCTGGTCAACCTGGACTTCCACCCGACGTTCACCAACGTGCTGCTGCGCAAGGACATGCAGCTGGGCCTGTCGGCCGGGCACGACCTGGGGGTGCCGATGCCACTGGCCGCGGCGGCCGACATGCTCATCGCGCAGGCGGTCGGGGCCGGGCTGACCGACGAGGACTTCGCGACCCTGGTGCTGGAGCAGGCCCGCCGCTCCGGCTACGCGGCCGAGCCGGAGAACGCGCCGGTCGACGACGGGCTCGCGCCGGAGGCGCAGTGACGGCCGCGGGGGGCCGCCCCGCCGGGACGCGGCCGGTCGGCGCGCCCGGCCACATGGGCGTGGACTACGAGGAGCGGGTCGACTTCGCCCGGCTGCGGTCCTACCGCATGGACCGGGCGCGCAAGGCGCTGGCCGCCACCGACTGCGGGGCGTTCCTGCTGTTCGACTTCTACAACATCCGCTATACCACCCAGACCTGGATCGGCGGCGCCCTCGGCGACAAGATGATCCGCTACGCGCTGGTCTTCCGCGACCGGGACCCCATCTTGTGGGACTTCGGGTCGGCGGTCCGCCACCACCAGCTGTACTCCCGCTGGCTGCCGGAGGAGAACTGGCGGCCGGGCTTCCTCGGCTTCCGCGGGGCCGTCGCCCCGCAGGCCGGCCTCATGCGCGACGCCGTCACCGAGATCAGGGGCCTGCTGCGGGAGGCCGGCGTGGAGCAGGCGCCGCTCGGGGTCGACATCGTCGAGCCGCCGTTCCTGTTCGAGCTGCAGCGGCAGGGCATCACGGTCGCTGACGCGCAGCAGCCGATGCTCGACGCCAGGGTCATCAAGTCGCCCGACGAGATCCTCCTGCTCAGCCAGGCCGCGGCCATGGTCGACGGGGTGTACCAGGACATCGTGGAGGCGCTCAAGCCGGGGCGGCGCGAGAACGAGATCGTGGCCCTGGCCAGCAAGCGGCTGTACGAGCTGGGCAGCGACCAGGTCGAGGCGGTCAACGCGATCTCCGGCGAGCGGTGCAACCCGCATCCGCACAACTTCACCGACCGCATCATCCGCCCAGGCGACCAGGCGTTCTTCGACATCATCCACTCGTTCAACGGCTACCGGACCTGCTACTACCGGACCTTCGGGGTGGGCAGCGCCACCCAGCCGCAGCGCGACGCCTACTCCCGCGCCAGGGAGTGGATGGACGCCGCGATCAGCGCGGTCCGGCCGGGCGTGTCCAGCGACGTGGTGGCCCGCGTGCTGCCGGCCGCACGGGACTTCGGGTTCGACAGCGAGATGGCGGCGTTCGGCCTGCAGTTCGCCCACGGCCTGGGCCTGGGCCTGCACGAGCGGCCGATCATCTCCCGGCTCAACTCCCTGGAGCACCCCGTCGAGCTGACGGCGGGCATGGTGTTCGCGATGGAGACCTACTGCCCGGCCTCCGACGGCGTCTCGGCCGCCCGCATCGAGGAGGAGGTCGTGGTCACCGACTACGGCACCGAGATCTTGACCAGGTTCCCCGCCCAGGACCTGTTCATCGCGAACAGGTACTGACCGACCGCCGGGCGACGGCCGGTCAGCTGGCCGGCTCGCGGGCCAGCTGACCGGCCGCCGGCGGCTCGCCCTCCCCGATGACGGCCGGGCGGCCGGCCGTCTTGTCCCGCGTGGCCACCAGGGCTATCACCAGCCCGATCGCGCCCGCGTTGATGGCCAGGTCGGAGATGTCCATCGACCCGCCGCCGCCGGCCGACAGGTGGATCCAGTCGACGACCGCGCCCCGCCCCAGGCCGGGCGCGCGCAAGAGCCGGTCGGCGAGGTTGCCGAGCGCCCCGGCCAGCACCAGGGACAGCGCCACCGCGATGGCGGCCCGGCGGGCGCGCAGCAGCAGCACGGCCACCACCCCGGTGATGGCCAGCGCCAGCAGGGAGACCAGCTGCGGGTGCGATGACCCGACGCCGCCGGCCGACCCGGTGTTGCGGGCCAGCCGGACGGCGGCCCACCCGGTGCTGCCGGAGATCCGCCCGGCCAGCACCAGCGACTTGGTCGCCTGGTCCGCGGCCACCACGACCACGACGATCCCGGCCGCGGCCCAGCGGGCACCAGCGGAGCGCACGGCGGCCTGCGCGGGGATCAGGGCCATGTGGCTAAGCCTACGCCCGGGCGCTCGCACGCTAGCCGCCCGCCGGCCCGCGACCGCAGGCCAGCGGCCGGTAAGTTACCTGACATGGTGATAAGGCAGGCCCTGGCCGGGGAGATGAGTGCCGTCGGCGCGCTGCGGGTGGGCGCCTACCAGGCGCAGGGGCTGCTGGCGGTGAACCCGGCGTATGCCGCCACGCTGGCCGCGCTCGGCGCCGACGGGCATGGGACCGTGCTGGTCGCGGCGGGCGCAGCGGGGCTGCTCGGCACCGTGATGCTCGAGCCGTGGCATGCTGCGAGCGAGGTCGCGCGCGGGCCGGGCGAGGGGGAGGTGCGGGCGCTCGCCGTCGCCCCGGCCGCGCAGGGGCGGGGCACCGGGCGGGCGCTGATCGGTGCGGTCATCGACCTGGCGGCCGCCGCCGGGCTCACCAGCCTGCTGCTGTCGACCCAGCCCGGGATGCGCGCCGCGCAGGCGCTGTACGCCTCGGCCGGCTTCCAGCGGCGGCCGGAGCTGGACTGGTCCCCGGTGCCTGGACTGGCGCTGCTGGCGTTCGGGCTGCCGCTGCCTGGCGGCGCCAGTCCCGCGCCCGGCGGCCCCGCGGTGGCACAGTAGGCACATGCCAGCGATGAAGCATTCCGTGGCCGTCGTGGTACTCGGCCCAGCCGACGGCACGTTCCTGGTGGTGCGGCGCCCCGACGACCCGGGTGACCCGATCGCCGGCGCGTGGGGCTTTCCCGCCGTCACCCTCGCGCCCGGTGAGGGCGAGCTTGACGGGGTCGCCCGCGCCGGGCGGGCCAAGCTGGGCGTCACGCTGCGGGCCGTCCGCAAGATAGGGACCAGGACCGGGATGCAGAACGGGACGTCCCTAAGCCTTGCCGAGTACGAGGCGGTCATCACGGCGGGAACGCCGCGGGTGCCGCAGGCCGACCCCGCGGTCACACAGTACACCGCGTGGCGGTACTCCGCGGACCCGGCTGACCTGGCCGACGCGGCCGCCCGCGGCTCGCTGTGCGCCGCGGTCTTCCTCGCCGACCGCGCCCACGCCGGGGGCCGGCATCAGGGCCGCCGCGGTGGCCAGCCGCCCGCTGCGGGCCGGGCGTGAGGGCGGCGCGACGGCCGCTGCCGCCGCCGCCTCGTCATCGCGGACAGTGACTGGCGTCGCCTGCTGACGCCCGGCCCGGAAGGCGTTAACCCTGGCAGAAGGGCCGCCGGCCGCGCAGGCGTTTACAAAATGATCGGTAGGTGAATACGTATAGTTGCTGATGCCGAGACGGGCGGCCTCACCGCAGATTAGGGGACCAGCGCTCATACGGGGGGCGAAGCCAATCGGGGGGTTGATCATGCGCAGAACCGAACTGCTGCTGGGGGAGCGGGCAGGACGGCTCGACTGGTGGCGGTCCGCCGCCTGCCGGACATCGGATCCGGAGATGTTCTTCCCGGTCTCGTCGGTCGGGCCCGGGCATGATGAGGTCGCCGCGGCCAAGGAGGTCTGCGCCGCCTGCCTGGTGCGCCGCCAGTGCCTGCAGTTCGCGCTGGCCACCCGCCAGGCGCATGGCGTGTGGGGCGGCACCACCGAGGAGGAGCGCCGGCTCAGCGCCCCCTCCAGGACGGGCCGCGGCGGGCTGCGGGCCGAGGAGGACCACGCGGAGGGCGGCGCCCTGCCGGGCGCGACCCGGGCGCTGCCAGGGACGCCGGCGTTAGCTACGGCCCTGCGGCCGGGACCTGCTGCAGGGTGGGGTAGGAGCCCTGGGCGCCGCGGCCGGTGACGGCGGCGGCGCCCACCCGCACGGCGAGGGCCGTCGCGGCCGCCAGCGGGTCGCCGAGGGACAGCCGCCAGGCCAGCGCCCCGGTGAACGCGTCGCCTGCCCCGGTGGTGTCCACGACCGTGACGGCCGGGCCGCGGGCCAGGGCGGCGCCGCTGGCGTCCGCCGCGTAGGCCCCGCCGGCCCCGAGCGTGATCACGACGGACCGGGCGCCCAGCGCCAGCAGCGCCCGGGCCTGCCGCTCGGGGGCGTCCCGCGCGTCGCCGCCCGCGAGGAACGCCGCCTCGTGCTCGTTGACGACCAGCGGGTCGGCCGCCGCCAGCAGGTGATCGCCGGCCTGCCGGGCGGGGGACAGGTTGAGGATGAACCGCGCCCCGGCCCGCGCGGCCAGCCCGGCGGCCGCCGTGACCGCCGCGAGCGGGATCTCCAGCTGCGTGGTGACGACGGCGGACGCCTCGAACAGCGCCCGGGCCGCCGCCACGCCATCCGGGGCGAGCCGCGCGTTCGCGCCGGGAGCCACGATGATCGCGTTGTCTCCGGCCGGGTCGACGGTGATGAGCGCGACGCCGCTGGGGCCGGGCTCGTCCAGCAGCTGGCTGACGTCGACCCCCTCATCGCGCAGGTTCCCCCGCAGGAACGCCGCGAACGAGTCGCTGCCCACGCGCCCGACGAACGCCACCGACGCGCCGAGCCTGGCGGCGGCGACCGCCTGGTTGGCGCCCTTGCCGCCGGGGAAGGTCGCCAGCTCCGACCCCAGCACGGTCTCCCCGGCTCCCGGCCGCCGGTCAACCCCCCCGACCAGGTGGGCGTTGGCCCACCC
>Ga0335075_10005015_pt1 | contig 20607 bp, 13 predicted proteins | sample Lox_Sample_24_FD_206723 | JGI IMG/M metagenome (GOLD analysis project Ga0335075, IMG submission 206723) | Soil microbial communities from Loxahatchee National Wildlife Refuge, Florida, United States - Lox_Sample_2.4 | ecosystem: Environmental > Terrestrial > Soil > Wetlands | place: USA...
CTCGCCGCGCGATTGGGCGCGCGCCGGAGCCGCATCGAACGGCTGCAGGCCCTCGGCGGCGGTTGGGCCGGGCTGCTCGCGCAACTGACGCTTCTGGCCGTGCTGGTCTTCGGATTGGCGGCGGTGCACGGCGGCTCGCTGGCGCCGGCCCAGTTGGTGATGCTCTCGTTGCTGACGCTCGCGTTGTTCGAGGTGATCGCACCGCTCCCCGAGGCGCTCGCGCAGTGGCACGCCACCCGCGTCGCGGCCGCGCGCGTATTCGACCTGGCCGACACGCCGCCGGCATTCGTCGAACCGCCGCAGTGCGCGCCGCTACCGGCGGCTGCGGCGATCGTGTTCGAGAATGTCCACCTGCGCTACGCCGAAAAGATGCCTTGGGCGCTCGATGGCATCGATCTGGTGCTCGCCGCCGGCGCGCGGGTTGCCGTGGTCGGCGCCTCCGGGGCGGGCAAGAGCTCGCTGCTCGCCGCGCTGCTGAAGCTCTACCCCATCCAGAAAGGACGCGTGTCGTTCGGCGGAGCGCCCCTCGAGGTGCTGCAAGGGGATGCGCTGCGTCGGCGGATCGCGGTCATCGCACAGCAGACGACGCTCTTCAACCTGTCACTGCTCGATAATCTGCGGCTGGCTGCGCCGGATGCCGACGCCGCAGCGATCGCGCGCGCCGTCAGTCTGGCGCAGTTGGATGAGTTCGTGGCATCTCTACCGCAGGGTTACGATACAGTGTTGGGTGAAACGGGCGCGCTGGTCTCGGGCGGTGAGGCGCGTCGGATCGGCATTGCACGCGCACTGCTACAGGATGCGCCGGTGCTGGTGCTCGATGAGCCCACCGAGGGGTTGGACACGCGCACCGCGCGCGATCTCTACGCCGCGCTGGCCGCGGTCGCGAGCGGTCGCACGCTGCTGCTCATTACGCATCGATTGAGCGGCTTGGCGCAACTGGTGGACGAGGTGGTCGTGATGGACGCTGGGCGTGTCGTCGAGCGCGCACCGGTGGGTAGGTACGTCGCCCGCGAACGCGGCGACTAGCGCGGCGAGCGGACTCCTCGATCAGCCGCGCGGCTCAAACGCGAGGTTGGGTGCATCGAGCCCAGCATCGCACAGGGTTTTGGAGACCTTTGCGCCGAGCAGGTTGCCCCACACCGGGTGGGCCAGCTTGGCGCAAGTCGCGGCGGGATCCAGGTAATCGGGCGCACTGCCGCTCGCCCGGACGCGCAGCTCCGCTTCGATGGCGCGGGCCGGGGCCGGCCGGGCGAAGAGGAATCCCTGACATTGATCGCAGCCGAGCGCCCGCAGCTGCTCGAGCTGGGCGAGGGTCTCGACGCCCTCGGCGATGACTTTCATCTTCAGGCTGTGCGTCAGGCCGATGATGGCCTTGACGATGAGCATGCTGTGCCGGTCCTCGGTCATGCCGCGCACGAAGCTCGCGTCGATCTTCAGTCGATCGATGGGAAAGCGCAGCAGGTAGCTCATGTTCGAGTAACCGGTGCCGAAGTCATCGACTGCCACGACCACTCCCATCTGGCTCAACTGCTCGAGGGTGCCGACGGAGCCTTCCGCGTTGTTCATCACCGCGCTCTCGGTCAGCTCGATCTCCAGCATGCTCGCCGGCAGCTGTTCGGCGGCGAGAGCTTCGCGTATCACTCTCGTCAGGTCGGCCTGACGGAACTGTACGGCCGATACGTTCACCGCCACGCGCATCTGCAAACCCGACTGCTGCCACAGGCGCGCCTGCCGGCAAGCCTCGCGCACGACCCACGCCCCGATCGGAAGCATGAGCCCGGTCTCCTCGGCAATCGGGATGAAGGTCTGTGGCGGCACGTACCCCCTGCGCGGATGACGCCAGCGGAGGAGCGCCTCGACGCTGCTGATACGGCCGCTCACGACATCCACCCGCGGCTGGTAATGCAGCTCGAACTGTCGCAGCCGCAGCGCCTGTTGCAGCTCGCTCTCGAGCTCCAGCCGGTCCCGCGCGAAGGTGCTCATTTCGCCGGCGAAGCATTGGAACGTATTGCCTCCGCGCCGCTTGGCGCAGTACATCGCCTCGTCTGCCCGTGCAACCAGGCTGTTTGCGTCCCCGCCGTCGCGCGGATGGAGGCTGATGCCGATGCTCGGGGAGATGGGGACATCGAGATTGCGCAGGCGTAACGGAGGGCGCAGCGCCTCTACGATCTTCGCGACGACGCACGCGGCTTGCTCGGCGTCGCCCACGTCGCTCGCCAGCACCAGGAATTCATCACCGCCCATGCGCGCGAGGATGTCGACTTTGCGCAGGGCAGCGGCCAGGCGACGCGCGACTTCCTGCAGCAGCTCATCTCCCGCGCCATGGCCCAGGGAATCGTTGACCAGCTTGAACCGATCGAGGTCGATCACCATGACCGCGAAGCGACAGCCGCCCGTATCGCCGAGCAGCGAGGTCAGCCGCTCGAAGAACAGCCGCCGGTTCGCCAGTCCCGTCAGTGGATCGTGACTCGCCTGGTGATGCAATTGCGCGTTCATCTGCTGCAGGCGATCGGCATGCCTGCGGGCCCGCAATGTCAGCTCGGCGCTGTAGATATCCGTCACGGAAGTGAGAGCGAGAACGCTGGCGGCAATGAGTGCGGTAGTGACCGCGAGCCAGTCGCTGTCGAGCGATATCCCGCCATGACAATAAGCGCCCGCTCCAAAGATCGAAGCAGCCATGCCGATGTAATGCATGCCACCGATTGCAAGGCCCATCAGGACCGCCCCGCCGACGCGGCCCAGCACGGCCGCGATGCGTCCGTGACGCAGGCGGAACAGCAGCCAGAGCGCCCCGCAGGAGCCCGCCACGGCGACCGCGATCGAGACGGCGACGAGCGGTATGCTGTAGCGGATCACCGGCACGACATCGATCGCCGCCATGCCGAGATAGTGCATGCCGGCGACGCCGCTGCCCAACACCAGGCCGCCGAGAAGCAGCCGGCCAGCGCTCGGGCGCGGCCGGCTCGCCACATCGATCGCCACGCCCGAAGTGGCGATCGCGACGGCGAGTGAGGCCAGAGTCTTCGGCAGGTCGTACCGCAGTTCGATCGGCAATGAGAAGGCGAGCATGCCGATGAAGTGCATCGACCAGATGCCGATGCCCATTGCGATCGCCCCGGCAATGACCCAGTAACGGCGCGTCGTCCCGTCTGAATCCGACACGCGGGCCGCGAGCCTGAAGGCGATGGAGCACACGAGCACGGCGATCGCGATCGAGAGTGCGACTAACCAGCTGTTATAGGTTGCATGCATGGATGGATTTCCTTCGCGCCATGCTACCGAGCGAGGCGGCTGCCGTCGTGAACGGAGTCGCAGCCACCGGCGAGCAGCGTCGGCCGCGGCTTCCGAGCCCCTCTCTTGCACAAGTCTTTGTTTTTACAGTGATTTACCATCGCGTGAGGCTCGCCCCTGGCGCCGCATACGTACAAGTCCGGACACGAGATCCGGCGCTGCCTCACCGACCGCGGCCGGCGAGACGATTCACCGCTTCGGCTGTCTCATGCCTTCCGGTACGGCATCCACCTCGTGAGTCATCACGATGATGCTGATCCGGCGATTGACGGGACTTACGGGATTGGTGCGATCGAAGGGCGCTGAATCGGCAAGGCCGACGACGCGGCCGATCTTGGTTTCGGGGAGACCCGATGAGACGAGGGCGCGCCGCGCGGCGTTTGCCCGGTCGGCCGACAGCTCCCAGTTGGTGTAGTCGCGTGATCCGGCATAGGGAGTCGCATCGGTGTGCCCCGTGATGCTGATGCGGTTGGGGACGGATGCCAGGTACGGAGCCAGCTCGCGCAGGATGGCGACCGTGTAATCCTTGAGCTTCGCGCGGCCGACATCGAACATCGGCCGGTTCTGCGCATCGACTATCTGGATGCGCAGGCCTTCCGGCATGATGTCGATCAGGAGCTGATCCTTGAATGGCTTGAGCGCCTGGCTCTTCGAGACGGCTGCACGCAATTGCTGCAGAAGCGCCTCGAGGCGTTTGTGCTCCATGGCCTGCGGTGACTGCGGCTGTCCCGCGTGCTCGCGGGACACCTCCCCGCTTGCGTCCTTCGGACCCGCCCCGAGCTGCGTAGCGAGGCCCGTCACGCTGGTCCGCGGGGCATCCAGGCCACCGCCCAGGCTGATCGGACTGGTGCTCGCGCCACCTGGCCCCATCTGCCCCGGCGCCGGGCGAACGCTCTTGCCCGGCTCCATGCTGGGATTCTTGAAGTACTCGTAGATCGCAGCCCGCTGCTGCTTCGACACGGCGGTCACGAGCCACATCACCAGAAAGAACGCCATCATGGCGGTGACGAAGTCCGCATACGCGATCTTCCACGCGCCGCCGTGGTGGCCCCCCTCGACGCGCTTATATCGCTTGACGATGATCAGCGGGCGCTTGTCTGGATCTGATTGACTGTCAACCGCCATGACAGGCCCTCAGGCCGCGGTCTTCGCCTTCAGATGCGACTCCAGATCGACGAACGATGGACGCACGTCGGCGGAGAGGAGCTTGCGTGCAAACTCGATCGCCACGGCCGGCGGGTAGCCTCGGACGTTGGCGACCAGCGCCATCTTCACCAGCTCGAACGCCTTGCCCTCCTCGGTCGCACGGTTCTCCATGGCCGATGAGATCGGGCCGACGATGCCGTACGCAATCAGGATACCGAGAAATGTACCGACGAGCGCCGCGGCCACTTTGTGCCCAATGGACGCAGTGTCGGCGCCATCGAGCGTCGCCATGGTGTCGACGATCCCGAGCACCGCGGCGACGATGCCGAAGCCCGGCAGCGCATCCGCAACCTTCTGCACCGCATGAGCAGGCTCGTGCGCGTCCCGATGGTGTGTCTCGAGCTCGTACTCGAGCAGGCTCTCGAGCTCGTGCGGGTTCATGTTGCCGCCTGCGATCAGGCGCAGGCAGTCAGTGATGAACTCCATCAGATGATGATCGGCGAGGATGCTCGGATATCTCTTGAACAACGCGCTCTCGAGCGGCCGCTCGACATCATTTTCGATTCCGAGCAACCCCTCCTTGCGAATCTTCTGCAGCACGTCGTGCAGCAGCTTGAGGAGTGTCTGGTATTCCTCGCGCTGGTAGCGCGGGCCCCTGGGGAGCGAAATCGCACCCGCGAAGGCCCCCTTGACCACCTTGAGCGGATTGCTGATCAGAAATGCGCCGAAGGCGGAGCCGCAGATGATGAGCACTTCCGTCGGGTGCCACAAGAGCAGCAGGTTCCCGCCACCGAGCAGGAACCCGACCACGACGCATCCCAAGACAACGATCGAGCCGACGATCTGAAGCATGCCAATAGGATAGAGTGTCCGAATCGAGGGCCGTTTGATCCGCTTCGCGCTTTTGGCTGCTTCTCGTGAGCCCGGCACTACGTATCTATACCTACGTGCGCATGCGGTAATTTCGGGTGGCGCGAGTGGGCGAAAGCCGGCGAGCCTTCGGCAGGCTCGGCCGCAAGCCGCTTCTTGAGGAGCTCGAGAGCCGCCGTCGGCTCATCCGCAAACTGGAACAGCTCGAGATCCGCGGCATCGATCATGCCGTGACGGTGCAGCGCCTCGAAGTTCAGGATCTCCCTCCAATAGCCCGTGCCGTACAGGATGACCGGGATGTTGCGCGAGAGCTTGCGCGTCTGCGCCAGGGTCAGGATCTCCGTCAGCTCATCCAAGGTGCCCAATCCGCCCGGAAAGGCTATCAACGCCCTGGCCAAGTGCGCGAACCAGAGCTTGCGCATGAAGAAATAATGAAATTCGAAGAGGAGCTCACGCGTGATGTAAGGGTTGGGAACCTGCTCGCGCGGCAGGCTGATGTTGAGACCGATGGTCTGGCCGGCCGCCTCCGAGGCGCCGCGGTTCGCGGCCTCCATGATCCCGCCTCCCCCGCCCGAGCAGATGACGTAGCGATGCGCGTGGGAGGGCAGCGACTTCGACCATTGGGTGACGAGCCGCGCAAGCTCGCGCGCCTCCTCGTAGTAGCGTCCCAGCGGATCGCCGGGTTTCAGCCGGGCCGAGCCGAAGAAGACGATCGTGTCGCGAACCCCGGCTCGCTGGAAGCGATCGAGCGGCTCGAGATACTCTGCGAGGATACGCAGCGGTCGCGCCTCCTCGCTCTCGAGAAATGACGGACGCTCGTAGGCAGGCCGGGAGCCTGCAGGGTCATCAGACATACGCTACCTCTCACGGGCAAAATCGATGAAACCACGCTCCACGTCCGTGCGGATCAGTCGTACCCGCAGGCGCTCCCCTATATCCACCCCCTCGAATCCCCTCGTCAGTTTGCCCTCGACCGCCGGATGGAAGATCCGAACCCAGGTTCCCTTGGGCGCCGCGCCCGTGACGAGACCATCGAACACCTCGCCGATGCGTCCGGCAAGCAGCAGCGCAGCGGCGGACTTGGCCACCCGCCGCTCGACCTTGGCGACGTTGTTCTCCTGAGCCGTGCAGTGAGCCGCGAGAGCATCGAGCTCCAAATCCGCGTAGGGGGAGGCCCGGCCGGCCAGGGCAGCCTTGACGAGGCGCTGGCTGATGAGGTCGGGAAAGCGACGGTTGGGTGCGGTGGAGTGTGTGTAGTCACTCACCGCGAGGCCAAAGTGCCCGGGCACCGTCTGCCTTGGTCGATCGGCGATGTACTCTCCCGAGCCGAGCGACTTGATCACCGCGAGCGACAGGTCCGCAAACCGCTCCGGATCGACTCGCCGCCGGCGCGCCAGAAACGTATTGAGCGCGAGCGCATCCGGGGCAAGCGGCAATTGCTCGCCCACCTCGGCGGCCAGTGCGACGATTCGGTCCCAACGCTTCGGCGCGCGCAACACGCGGCGGATCGACGGCAAGCCCCGGCCCTCGAGATAGCGCGCAGTGACGCCATTCGCTGCGATCATCAGGTCCTCGATCAGCTCGTGAGCGCGGCTCTTTTGGTCCGGGAGCAGGTCGCGCAAGGATTCCGCCTCGAAGACCGGATGGGTTTGGATGGTCTCGAGCGTGAGCGCTCCGTGGGCATGACGCTGGGATCGCATGGCGGTTGCCACCTGATCCTGCAATCGAAGCTGTGCGTCCATGCCCGCTACAGCGCTGACCGCGGGCGGAGGTGCCGCCAAGCCCTCCAGCCAGGCGGCGACGGAGCGGTACGCGAGCTTGGCCCGGTTGAGCACCATGGCAAGATAGAGCTCGGATCGCCCCACGCAGCCCTCGGCGTCGACCAGCATCTCGACGACGACGGCCAACCGCTCCTCGCCCTGCCCCAACGAGGTCAGATCCGTCGATAGCCGCTCCGGGAGCATGGTAAAAGTGTGTCCAGCCGTGTAAACCGAAGCCGTGTTGTGCCGCGCGTGATCGTCGATCGCCGAGCCGCGCTGCACGAGCGCATCGACGTCCGCGATCGCGACGCGCATGCAGCACCCGCCCGCCTCGCGCCGTTCGGCCACCGACAGTTGATCGAGATCGCGCGAGTCGTCGTTGTCGATGGAGGCCCAGAGCAGGTGCCGCAGATCGCGGACGTCGCCTGCCGCAGGGCCCTCGGCTGCGCCTCTGAGAGCGCTCGCCTCGCGCAGGGCGGCCGCGGAAAATTCCGGTAGCAGCCCGCGCTCGCGCATTGCGGCCTGCGCGAGGCGCCAAAGAATCTGCCGCCCACTCGGTGAATGTGCACTCATCTTTCCAAGCCAGCAGATTCGCGAGGCTCGCCTCGCGACTGCCGACCGAGGATCCCCACGACATCGATCAGGGTGGTGGTGAGTTGCGATAGCAGGTCATCGACAGAGACGAGGCCCAGGGGCCTCTCGTCCGCCGTGACGACGGGCGCGCGACGCACTCCCCGCGCCTGCAGATGCGCGATGGCGCCATCGATCGACTCATGCTCATCGAGCATGAGGGGCCGGGATGTCATGGTGTCTCCGGCGCTCAAGCGCGACAGATCGGCGGCGTGCTCAAGCTGCGCACGGACGATGTCCCGATCAGTAATGATTCCCACGACACGCAGGTCTCGCTCGGGCCCGGAGGTGACGATCACCGCGCCGACGTGCTCATCCCGCATGCGGGTGGCCACGTCCACGAGTGTCGCGCTCGTTGGGACAGCGACCATACCGTGTCTACAGAGAGCCCTGATGCTCATCCCCAATCCCCCGACAGCCCCGAGTATCTGCCCGAATTGGATACCCGCGGGCCCGAGCCGCCAATCAGTATGAATGCGGATGCGAAGCCGGCACGGAATCGGCTATCTAGTCCATCGGTCAGGCATTGCGGTTTTCGCAATCCCGCCCCAAGGAGCTTTGTAGTATGAAAGTCGGAGACATCTGCACTCGAGAGGTCCACCTCGCCAACGCGCGCCAGCCCCTCGCCGAGGCAGCCCGCCAAATGCGGGATCACCACATCGGCGCGCTCGTCGTCGTCGAGCCGGGCGACGACAAGCGCCGGCCCATCGGAATCCTCACCGATCGGGACATCGTCCTCGGGCAGCTGGCGCGCTCTGCCGACCTCTTTTGTCTCACGGTAGGTGAGGTGATGACCCGCAATCCGCTCTGGGTCACCGCCGACATGAGCGTGTTCGGAGCGATCGCGGCACTCAACGGCAGGAGCGTCCGGCGGGCGCCGGTGCTCGACCGGGCGGGTGCGCTCATCGGCTTCGTCACCCTCGATGACCTCTTGCCCGTGATTGGCGCCGAAGTGGCGGCCATCGGCAGGTTGATGGGTTCCCAGGCGCGGCGCGAAAAGAGCGATCTCAGGCATCCGTCGGCGGCGGCATAACCCGTCCCAAGTCTCGTAAGAGATTATACGTCGGGGGTTCGGTTCAGCAACCTGATTCGTACGAAAAAACGCCCCTCCACCCCCCCCTCCCCAACGGGCACCGGGGGCTGTTGTGAAGGCACGATCGAGTTGTCTCGCGTCTATGCAGCGACACCCTGCGGTGGTAACATCCCCGCTGGCCGTAGCGGTTCTCAGGTATGTGGATCAGCCGGCAACGCCCAGCAGGCGCCGGCGCCAGGCGATAAGCACAACGGATCGCATTGGGGGAACAATGATCACCGACACAGTGCTCGCGAGCATTGTGAGTTCAGCCATGGACGGCATCGTTGCAATTGACGAGCAACAGCGCATTCTCCTGTTCAATGCCTCCGCCGAGAAGATGTTCGGCCGCCCAGCCGAGGAGATGCTCGGTCAACCAATCGACGTGCTGATGCCCGAGCGATTCCGTTCGACTCATGCGCATCACATCGAGGTCTTCGGTCACACGCGGGTTACTCGCCGCGCCATGGGGGACCTCGGCGCCATTTACGGACTGCGCGCGAGCGGTGAGGAGTTTCCAATCGAGGCGGCGATCTCGCAGGCAACGGTCGACGGACACAGAATATTCACTGTAATCCTGCGCGACATCACCGAGCGGCATCGTGTCGAGGAAGCCCTGCACGCCAGCACGACGCTCGTGAGCTCGATCGTCGAGTCGTCCTACGACGCGATCATCGGCAAGACGCTCGACGGGACCATCATCAGCTGGAATGCCGGCGCGCAGGCGCTGTTCGGCTATTCCGCCGAGGAGGCGCTCGGAAGATCCCTGTTGATGCTCTTCCCCCCGGAGCGCATCGCCGAAGAGCGGGAGATTCTGGCACGCATTGCGCGCGGCGAGCGAGTCGAGCACCTGGAGACCGAGCGCATTCGCAAGGACGGCCGTCGCATCACCGTGTCGATTACGACCTCACCGCTGCGCGACTCCTCCGGCAGGATCGTGGGTGCCTCCAAGATCGCCCGCGACATCACCGAGCAAAAGCGCGAGCAGGAAAAGGTGGTGCGTTTGAGTCGCATACATTCCGTGCTCAGCAGCATCAACGCTCTCATCGTGCGCACGCACGACCGCGGGCATCTGCTCACATCGGCCTGTCGGATTGCCGTCGAGCAGGGCAACTTCGGCGCCGCCTGGATCGGACTGATCGATGAGGGTTCCGGCGGCGTGCGCACCGTTGCCTGGGCCGGTGTCGACATCGCACGTCTGGCAAACGACGAGGAGGTCCTGGGGGATTACGTGCGCCGGGGTGTCGGACTTGTTGGGCTCGCCATCGCCCACAAGCGCGCCGCCTTCAGCAACGACCTTGCCGCCGAGCCACCGGTGTCGATGACCGTGCGCATGCGCGCCGCGCTCGATCAGGGTTTCCGCTCGCTCGTCGCCCTCCCGCTCCTGGTCCGGCAGAAGGCCATGGGAGCAATGCAGCTGTTCGCCCGGGATTGCGACGTCATCGACGAGAGCGAGCTGCGGCTGTTGAACGAGATTGCCGGCGACATCTCCTTCGCTCTGGAGCACATCGATCAGGAAGAGAAGCTGCATCACCTGGCGTATCACGATCCCCTCACCGGACTGGTCAATCGCCCATACCTCTTCGATCGCCTCGAGCAAGCGATCCGTAGCGCGCGCCACAACGCTCAGAAGCTGGCGCTGCTATTCGGTGATATCAAGGATTTCCGGCAGATCAATGCGACCTGGGGTCGCCAGGCAGGCGACCACGTACTGCGGGAGCTGGGCAAGCGACTGAAGAAGCTTTCGCCGGAGCCCGAGAACGTGGCGCGGATCAGTGCCGACTACTATGCCGGCATCATTTGCAATTTCAGGTCGGCCACCGATCTGGCCTCGCTCATCGAGCGCTCCCTGTCGGGACTGTTGAGCGAGCCCTACCACGTCAGCGACGCGGAGATTCGCGTCTTCAGCCGCGTCGGCATCGCGGTCTTTCCGGACGACGGCGCGGACGCGGAAACCCTGTTCCGCAACGCGGAGGCTGCGCACCGCAGGGTCAAGAAGATCGGACGGCACTACCTCTTTTACGAGCCGCAGATGAACGCCCGGGTGGCTCAGACTCTCCTGCTCGAGAGCAAGCTGAGAGCGGCCGAGGAGCGGCAACAGTTTCTCCTGCACTACCAGCCGATCGTCAGCGCCGAACGCGGCAGCGAAATCGTCGCGCTGGAAGCCTTGCTGCGTTGGCAGGACCCGGACGAGGGACTCATCTATCCCGACACTTTCGTGCCCATGCTCGAGGACACCGGACTGATCGTCAGCGTTGGACGTTGGGTCATCAGCCAGGCACTGGCTCAGCAGAAAGCCTGGGCAGAGAGCGGCGTTCGCGCGCCGCGGGTCGCCGTGAACATCTCGGCCGTGCAGCTGCAGCAGCCTGACTTCGTCGAGCGAGTGTTCGATATCCTGCCGATGCAGTCCGGAATGATCGATTTCGAGATCACCGAGAGCGTGCTGATACACAATGTAGTAGACAACATTCAGAAGCTCCAGCGGCTGCGCGCCAGCGGTATCAGCATCGCCATCGACGACTTCGGCATCGGCTACTCCTCCCTCAGCTACCTGGCGCGCCTGCCGATCAACACACTCAAGGTCGATCGCGCCTTCGTCAGCAAGATGAGCACCGATGCGCAGAGCATGGCGGTCGTCTCCGCAATCATTTCTCTCGCACGCACGCTTCGCCTCAAGGTGGTAGCGGAGGGCGTCGAGACCGAAGAGGAGGCACGGTTCCTCCGCTTGCTGGGCTGTGATGAGCTACAGGGCTACCTTTTCGGCAAGCCCGTCGGGCCCGAGGAGACCGGGCGATTGCTCGCCAGCGGAGCCCCTCTCGCGAGCGCCTAAGGTCATCGGCACACGCGCTTAGGCCCGCAATAATTGCTCACCGCCCGGGTAATATCGTAGGCGTATCATGGAGTGCTTTTAGAAGTGAAGGCATATGGCACCCGAGTATCGGGATGCCGCGGGACCGCCGGCGTCGGCCTCAGTCGCATCACGTGCACATCCCCTCATGAAATCAGTACCCCCCGAGCTTGCCAGAAGCGCTCTGGATGCCGCCCCCGATGCGATGATCATCATCGATGGCGCGGGCGTCATCCGGTTCGCAAACCGTCAGCTCTCCTCGATCTTCGGGTACGATCACGATGAGATCATTGGCCAGCCCGTTGAGCAGCTCATTCCGGAGCGCTATTGCGCTCGTCATATTGCGCATCGGCAACGATATACTGAAAGTGTGCGCATACGGCCCATGGGCGTCGGGCTGGAGCTCTTTGGACGACGCAAGGACGGCACCGAATTCCCCGTCGAGATCAGCCTGAGCCCGGTCGAGCGCGACGAGGGGACGCTGGTCGCCGCGGCGATCCGCGACGTGAGCGAGCGCAAACGGGCCGAGGTCGAGCTCATCCAGGCCCGTGAGGCGGCCGATCGGGCACGGGAGCTCGCCGTGCAGGCGCGCGAGGCCGCCGACCGCGCCAACCAGGGGAAAAGCCGGTTTCTTGCGACGGCCAGTCACGACCTTCGCCAACCGCTGCAAACGCTCGAGCTACTCAACGGCTCACTGCAGCGCCTGCGGATCAGTCCCGCTGCCGCGGAAGCCGTCGCACAACAGGGTGTGGCCATCGGCGCGATGTCCCGTCTCCTCAACGCGTTGCTCGACATCAGCAAGCTCGAATCCGGCGCCATCAAGCCCGAGCCAACGGACTTCACCGTAGCAGCCATCTTCGAGGAGCTGCGCCGCGCCTTCGCTGCCAGCGCCGCGCAGAAGGGGCTGGGCTTCGAGGTCAGCGCCGCAGGGGAATGCGCTCACAGCGATCCGTCGCTGATCGAGCAAATCTTGAGGAACCTCGTCACCAATGCGATCAAGTACACGCACCAGGGAATCGTGTCGCTGCGCTGCGTGACCTCCGCCGGGCAGATGCTGCATCTCGAGGTCATCGACACCGGCGTCGGCATTCCGGCCGCACAGATGCCGTACATTTACGATGAGTTCTACCAGGTTGGCGTCGCAACCAACAGCTCGCGCGACGGCTATGGGCTCGGATTGAGTATCGTCCAGAGGCTCGTGAGGCTTCTCAATCTCAAGCTCGACGTGCAATCGGAGCCGGGGAAGGGGTCCATCTTCTCACTCGCCGTACCGATGAGCCGGGCGCGCGTCGAGCGCTCGAGCGCGGCGGTGCCCGCTTCCGCCGCTGCCGAGCATCCGCCCGGGGCGCCTCACGTACTCCTCGTCGAGGATGACAAGAGCGTCCGCGACGCAACGAGACTGCTGCTCAGCGTTGAAGGTTACCGAGTGACGGCGGTAGGCACTCTTGCCGAGGCTCTCGATGAGGCGACGCGCGGCGTGATCGACCTGTTGCTGACGGACTTCCACCTGGCGAACGGCGAAACCGGTACGGCGGTCATATCGGCACTGCGCGAATCCCTGGGCACTCACCTGAAGGCCGTGCTCATCACCGGGGATACCTCCACGGCCATGAGGGAGTTGCCCCGCGATCCGCTCATGCGCATAACGAGCAAGCCGGTCAAGGCCGACGAGCTGCTGACCCTGATGCGGGCGTTGCTGGCGGCCTGACAACATTCGGTGACACCGCCGACCGGCCGTGTTCGCCGGCCGGCGGTCGCAGACGCCGCAGATCCGAGTTTCTACCTATTCCCCTCGGGGACAGTACTACTTCTGCGGCGATAACCGGCGTGCGACTCTGCGTGCCCATGACGGCAAGCCCGACAGCCCGCAGGGGAACACAGCCATGACGAGGCGCAGAATCACCGCCCAGATGCTTTACGCGCAGAGCCCGTCCGTTCGTTGGCTTGGTGCGCTCCTTCCTGCGATGGAGGAGGCCGCCGCGAGCCTATGCCGGCTGAGGTGGCAGCACGGCTACCTTCGCGCGCTGCAGCCGGTGGTTCTCGCGAGCTCGCCCCGCCGGCCCGCTCGGCTCCGCTGAGCGCCGCGCGCTCAGGCGCAAGTGTCGCGAGGGCGCGTGACGCGAATGGCAGTCCTGACGAGCGGAGGCAATGCGCCAGGCATGAACGCGGCGATCCACGCGTGCGCAGCCGCTGGCACGTCGATTCCATTCCGAGGAGACAGTCATGTTGCTCAGTGAGATCTGCACACCCGATGTCGTCTACTGCGGTGCCGACAGCACCGCTCTCGCCGCTGCCCGCCTGATGCGCGAGCGCCACGTCGGCGATGTCGTCGTCGTCGATGAGCCCAATGGTGATCAGACGCCGATTGGAGTAGTGACCGACCGCGACATCGTCATCGAGGTGATCGCGAAGGAGCAGGATCCGGCAAAAGTCACCGTGCGGGAGATCATGCGGACACCAGTCGTCGTGGCGCACGCGACTGAAGACGTCTCCGAGGCGGTCGCACGAATGAAGGCACACGGCGTGCGCCGCATCCCCGTGATGGGCGAATCTCAGAGGCTCATCGGCATTCTCTGTCTGGACGACCTGCTCAAGCAGGTCGTCGCCGACGCGGGCGCGCTGGTGGACATCGTATCGCGCGAGCAGAGCCGTGAGCACCGCACGCGCCGCTGAAAATACGTCGCCTAGGTAAATGTTCGAATGGTGCCAGGACGCGAGCCGACCTAATCTGACGCTTGTCGAACGACCGCGCCTGACGGGCGCACAAGATCTTACGGAGGTAATCCTCATGAGCATGATACGTTGGGATCCCTTCGCCGATATGGATACGCTGTTAAACCGCCTGATGCCGCGAGCGTCGGCGTGAAAGGGCGGCCGCGCCCCCTTGGGCGGCCGCCCTTCTTTTTGCCGTTTACGCGCAACTGCGTATTCCGGCTTGCCCCAATCCGAGTAGCCTACTGACTATAACTATTCGGGAGGTCGTGATGCGACGTACACCTGGATCCGCGATCCGGAAATGCAAGCCGTCGCCGATTATCTCGAATCGTTGCCGTGAGTCCTCAGCCGCTGTCGGCGGCGCCGGACCGGCAGGCCGCAGGCGGCGCAGTCGACGCGACATCCGAGCTCATCTCGAGCGTCAGGGTCAGAATGCCCCGGTCACTCGCTTGCGCCTTGAATCCCAGCGCCGCAGCCAGGTGAGTCATGCGCAGGTTGTCGCTCAAGACCTCTCCCGTCATCCGGGACGTGCCGCGACCCCGGCAATAGCGGACGAGCTTCTCGAGCAGCACCCGGCCCAGCCCTTGGCCCTTGAGGTCGGAGCGCACCAGCACTGCAAACTCCGCCTCGACGTTGTCGGGATCGGTCGCTACGCGCGCGACACCCAGCGTTTCATCCGCCTTGCCGACTGCGCTCTCCACGGCAATGAACGCCATGTCTCGGTCGTAGTCGATCTGCGTCAGGCGCGCGAGCTCCCGCTCGGCCAGCTCGCGCACGGCCGCAAAGAATCGCGTCCGCATATCCTCGGGTGAGACTTGCGCGGTGAAACGCCTGTGCTGATCGAAGTCCTCCGGGCGGATGGGGCGAAGCAGCAGATGCCGGTCATGCCAGTCGATCCTCTCTTCGAGCTCGGTGGGATAGGGGCGGATCGCAAATCGGTCGGTCCCAGCGCTGCGCGCGCGCTCGATGCGGATGCGTGCATCGAGCGCGAGCACGCCGTGCTCGTCCGCCAGCAGGGGGTTCACGTCGAGCTCCACGATCTCGGGACAATCCGCGGCGAGCCGCGCCAGCGCCACGAGGGCTTCCTCCAGTGCTCGAATGTCTGTGGGAGCCTGGCCCCGGTAGCCGCGCAACAGTCGGTACACACGGGTCTGCGAGATGAGATCGCGGGCCAGCCTGGAATTCAGGGGTGGCAGAGCGAGAGCCCGGTCGCCGATGACCTCGACGGCCGTGCCGCCGCTCCCGAAGACGATCGTCGGCCCGAAGGTCGTATCGAACGCGATGCCCGCGAGAAGCTCGTGCGCACCGCCGCGACGAACCATCTTCTGCACGGTGAAGCCATCGATGCCGGCGTGCGGCGCAAGCTCGCCGCACCGGCGACGCATGCTCTCGGCCGCCTCGAGCAACGCCTCCGGCGTTTCGAGATCGAGAGCCACCCCTCCTACGTCCGACTTGTGCACGATGTCCGGCGAGAGAATCTTCAAGGCGACCGGATAGCCGATCGCGGCCGCAGCCTGAGGGAGCTCCCCCGCTTCGCGCACGACGCGTGTTTCCACCACTGGAATGCCGTACGCTGACAGCACCTCCTTCGATTCGGCTTCGGTCAGCATCGGACGATTCTCGCCGAGCGCTCGCGATAGGATGGCCCGTGCCGTGCACAGGTCGGCACGCTCCGCGCCGACTATCGCCGCCGGCGCTTCGAGCAGCAATGCCTGGCTCTCGTGATAACGCACGACATGTTGGAACGCGCCCACCGCCTCCTCCGGCGTGGCGTACGTGGGGAGCGCACAATGCTCGTGGGACATCCCGAGCCAACAAGCCATCGCGGGACAGCGCGCCTGCGCGAGTACGGGCGCGCACGCTGAGGCGACTTCCGACACCGCGGTCACCGCCGTCGGGGCATGCATCAGGAGCACGGCATCGACCCCTGGATCCGCCACCACTGCATTCAGCGCGGCTAGATAGCGCTCCGGCCGCGCATCCCCGCCGATATCGAGCGGGTTCGCGTGAGAGGCACCCGAGGGCGCCAGCGCCTCGAGCTTGCCGCGGGTCTCATCCGAGAACGCCGCAAGCTCTCCGCCTTCGCCAATGAGCGCATCCGTCGCGAGTACCGCCGGGCCACCCCCATTGGTGACGATCGCCAACCGCGGCCCGAGGTAAGTCTTCCAGCACGCGAGAATCTCCGCCGCATCGAAGAGCTCGCGCAGCGTATCCACGCGCAAAATGCCGGCGCGCCGGAACGCAGCGTCGTAGAGCGCATCGGAGCCCGCCAATGCGCCGCTGTGTGAGAGCGCAGCCTGGGCCGATGCGGCGGTCCGGCCGGACTTCACGACGATCACCGGCTTATTCCGCGCAGCGGCTCGCGCAGCCGACATGAACTTGCGGGCTGCCCTCACCGACTCGATATAAAGGAGGATCGCCCGCGTTGCCCCATCGCGCCCGAGATAATCCAGCAGGTCGCCGAAATCGACGTCGGCGGCGTTGCCGAGGGAGATGAAGTGCGAGAAGCCGACGCTCTTCGAGCGCGCCCAGTCGAGCATCGCCGTGGTGAGCGCCCCGGACTGCGCCACGAAGGCGAGATTGCCCGGTCTCGCACCGACATGGGCGAAGCTCGCGTTGAGCCCGATCCCCGGCACGAGAAGGCCGATACAATTGGGTCCCAGGATGCGCAATGTGTACGGCCGCGCGGCGTGCAACATTGCGCCGGCCGGCGTTTGGCCGCCGGCCAGAGGCTCGTCGAGGCCTGAGCTGATGACGATGGCGGCGCGCGTGCCCCGGTTCCCAAGCTCCCCGATCAGTCCGGGCACCGTCCGTGCCGGCGTGCAGATGACGGCGAGATCGGGCATGGCGGGCAGCTCTCTCACACTCGCATAGGCGGGTCGATCCGCCACCGTGCTGCGCCGCAGGTTCACGGGCCAGATGGGACCTGCGAAGCCGCCCATGAGAAGGTTGCGCATGACGGTCGCCCCCACGCTGTCGGGGCGGTCGGACGCGCCGATCAGTGCGACCGAGCGCGGCTTGAAGAGGAATTCCAGATTGCGGCTCGTCATGCGGGTCCCCGATGAGCACTTCCAGCCGGAAAGCTAATTCCGGCCGCTTGCAAGGCAAATGCGTAGAACTGCCTATCCCTGCCGATGCGCATTACTGCCTATTGGCCGTGGTCGGGTGTCCATTGCAGGATGACGAGCAGTGCCCGTACCGGTGCTGTTGATCCGCGCTCGTGAAGCGTAGTCCGAGTCAGCGCCCGCCAACACTCCGAGCCCTCCCGCGTACGTGGGGATCTCGTTGCGCAGGGCGACTTCCAGCTACGGATATGTGCGGAAGCTCACGGATACCGGGAAGTGCGTATGGTGCGGTGGGCCTCGATCGGGTGAGCATGTGCCCATGCGAGACCATGAGTCCCCGATGAGAGTGCGCATTCTCCTCGCCGATCATAGCGAGGCCGGGTTCTACGAGGCGTAGCGGCGCTCTCACCTGCCGGATCAGATTTTCAATCGTCTGTCGCCATCATGAGCGACGTCTGAGAATGTTGGAGGTTTCCGTCATGAATGTCAGTAGGCTTTGCAAGCGTCAGGTGGTCACAGTCACTCCTCAACAGGAGCTGGTCTTTGCGGCCGAGCTGATGCGGGAGAAACACATCGGTTTCCTCGTCGTCGTCGAGGAATACGGCAGGCCGATCGGCGTACTGACCGACCGGGATATCGTCGTCTCCGTGGTAGCCAAGCGCGCCGACCCCAGCCTCCTCAAGGTTGCCGATGTCATGACTCGGGATCCGACCACCGCCGATGAGGGGGAATCCGTCGCCAATGCTCTGCGCACGATGCGCCGCATCGGTGTGCGCCGACTGCCCGTGGTGGGATCCAAGGGTCTGCTCACCGGCATCCTCGCTCTCGATGACGTGCTCGATGTGCTCGCCAATGAGCTCGCTGAGGTGTCGGGCGCGATCCGCAACGAGCAGCACATTGAAGGCGTGCTGCGCTCCTAGAAGACATCCAGGCGCCGCGCGGCCGCGGACGGCTACTGAAGGACACCAGGACCCGCGCCGCGCTCGAGCCAGCTCGTGCGCATGGTGGTGGACGTGGAGCCGCAACCGCCACAGCCGGACGGCGGCTCAGGATAGTGATCCGTCGACGGCCTGCTGCCCGATCACGAGATCCAGCAACTCCGTGGTCACCTCCTCCTGACGCGCGCGGGAGGCATCGAGGCGCAGCCCCTGGAGCCTCTTGCCGACATTGTCGTGGGCAGCCTCCATCGCCGCGAAGCGCGCAGCGTTCTCGGCGGCAAGCGACTCGGTGGCCGCCTCCGTAAGCTGTGACAGGATGTATTCGGCCGTGAGCCTCTCCAACAGCTCGGCTGCGGGCAGGTCGTGAAGCGGCACGGGTTCGGACCGCTCCCGGCGCAGTGATGAGTCGAGCGGAAAGAGCTGCCGACGCTCGATTGCGGTCGCACCGCTGCCTTGATGGGAGCCGAAGACGACTTCGGCGCGCACGATCTCGGCACTTGCAATCCGCGAATACAGCCCTTCCTGGACGCGTTGCACGACCTCGGGGACGCGGGCGAGCCGGGTGGCCATCGCATGCGTCGATGTGACGGCGAGCCCGCGGTCGCTCGCCAGAGCGGCCCCGCGGCTGCCGACGATGAGCAGCGCATCGCCCGTCTGCGGTTTGACACCTGCTGCCTCGATCAGCCGCTCGTTGAATCCGCCGACGAAGCCATGCTCGCTCGTGAAGACGACGATGGCGCGCCGCCCACCCCCCTGCGACTCGCCGGGGGCGATATGCTCGTCAGCCGCGATTGCGAGCGCCTCGCGGACAGCCGCCGCCAATGCACTGCCGTACCGCCGCACGCTCGTCAGCGCGCCCAGCGCCTCCTGCACGCGCATGCTGGCAATCGCGCGCATCGCGCCGACGATCCGTTGCAGCTCCTCGATGCTCGAGACATGCCGCTCGATCTCCGCGAGTCGCATCACGCACCTTGCGCGGTCGGCTGTGCGGCCACCTTCTGCGCGAGCCCGGCGAGCGCGCTGCGCAACTTCGCGCGGGCCTCCTCCGAGAGCGGGCTCGAGTGATCATCGAGCGCCAGCGCCTCCGGCATCTGCACCGCGAGCCAGTCGCGCAAGCGCCCACGAAACGAGTCGACATGCTGCAGCGGAATCTCATCGAGCACCCGCTCCGAGAGTGCCATCAGCAGGGCCACTTCCTCACCGACGCAAAGCGGCGCGTATTGCGGCTGAGTGAACACCGCCCGGATGCGTCGGCCGTGCTCGATGACCCGCCGTGTGCGCTCATCGACCAGCGTTCCGAAGCGCGTGAAGACCTCGAGCTCGAGGAACTGTGCATACTCCAGGCGCAGGCTCTCGGCGAGCGGCTTCACGACCGCGGCCTGCGCCTTGCCGCCGACGCGCGAGACGCTCTTGCCGACATCGACCGCCGGCTTCTGATTCTCATAGAAGAGCCTGGGGTCGAGATAGATCTGTCCGTCCGTGATCGAGATGAGGTTGGTGGGGATGTAGGCGCTCAGGTTCCCCGCCTGCGTCTCGGCGATCGGCAACGCCGTGAGAGAGCCGCCTCCGCGCTCGGGTGATAGCTTCGCAGCGCGCTCCAGAAGCCGGGAATGGAGGTAGAAGATGTCGCCCGGATAGGCCTCGCGCCCCGGTGGCCGGCGCAGGAGGAGCGAGATCTCCCGATGCACTGCCGCGTGCTTGGTGAGATCGTCCAGCACGAGGAGGACGTCGCGGCCGGCCTCCACGAAATGCTCCGCCATGGTGCAGGCCGCATAGGGCGTGAGCCACTGCAGGCCGGGAGCGGCATCGGCTTCTCCGATGACGAAGATGCAGCGCTCGGGCGCCCCGTAGCGGCGCACCGCATCGATGACTCCCGCCACCGAGGATGCCTTCTGTCCGATCGCGGCATACACGCAGATCACATCGCTCGCGCGTTGGTTGATGATCGTGTCGAGCGCGATGGCCGTCTTGCCGGTGCCGCGATCGCCGATGATGAGCTCCCGCTGCCCGCGGCCCAAGGGGATGGCCGCGTCGATAACGAGCACGCCGGTTGCGAGGGGCCGCTCGACCAGCGCGCGATCGACGATCGGCGGCGCCGGCCGCTCCACGGGCGCCGTCGACTCGGCGACAATCGGCTCGCCGCCGTCGAGCGGCCGGCCCAGGGCATCGACGACTCGCCCGAGGAGTGCCTGGCCCACGGGCACCCGGACGACATCTCCCGTTCCATGCACGACATTGCCGGCCGCAACGGCTGCGGCTTCCCCCAGCAGGA
>Ga0335075_10005016_pt1 | contig 20603 bp, 18 predicted proteins | sample Lox_Sample_24_FD_206723 | JGI IMG/M metagenome (GOLD analysis project Ga0335075, IMG submission 206723) | Soil microbial communities from Loxahatchee National Wildlife Refuge, Florida, United States - Lox_Sample_2.4 | ecosystem: Environmental > Terrestrial > Soil > Wetlands | place: USA...
CGTGGCCGAGGGTTTCATGTTGGATAACCCGCTGCTCACAGCTGTTGGCTCACTGATCGGAGTCAGTGGCTCGATCTTGTCGTACATCATGTGCGTCGCAATGAACAGGTCTCTGACCAACGTCCTCTTTGGAGGAATACCTGCCATCGCGCCGACGGAAGGGGCAAGCGAGGTAAAAGGGGAGATCACCAAGACGTCGGTCGAAGAGACAGTGGAGGCGCTTGCGGGTGCAGAAAGTGTTATAATCGTCGTTGGCTACGGCATGGCCGTTGCAAAGGCTCAATATGCTATTTCGGAAATCACTGAGATATTGCGCGCAAAGCACGTCAATGTCAGGTTCGCCATCCATCCGGTTGCGGGCAGAATGCCCGGCCAGTGCAATGTGTTGCTTGCCGAAGCCTCGGTACCGTATGATATTGTGTTGGAGATGGACGAGATCAACGATGACTTCCCGGACACGGACCTCACACTGGTCATTGGCGCGAATGATACAGTGAATCCGATCGCGCTTGAGCCTGGGTCGCCTATTGCAGGTATGCCGGTGCTGCACGCGTGGAAGAGTAAGCAGACAATTGTTATGAAGCGGGGCATGTCGAGCGGTTACGGTATGTCTCTCAAATCTGCCAAGCTCTCGAATTTGGATATTCTACAAAAGATACAGAAAACTGACTTGTCTTGCAACAGCGGACGTACCCAACCCTATGTTCTATATGTAGGTCATTCCGTTCGATTTAACATACATGCTAATAAGGAACGCCAGGCCGAACACACGCATGCTATTTGGAGATGCAAAGACTTCTTGTGATGGTAAGCTGGGACCCCGTTCCGAATTTTATGAGTGCAAAATAACTCCTAACCATTAATCGTTGCGTAGCCATCAAAGCTGGTCTCGAGACAAGGGACAAAGCTGTGTTCCATGTCTAAGCGAAGAACCAAGCTTCGGTCCTCGAGATTCCTACAACACCTCCTCAGGATCCGACATTTCTGCCCGTCGAAGTGCCACCACGCTTCTCGGCTTGGCCGCGATGTTCCAACCCTCCTTGCGCATCTATCAAAGGGGCCGATTGTGAGCATAACTTCAAACGAAGTGGCGCGGCGGCGGGATCGGCGGTCAGGTTTGGTTGGTGGTTTGGAGGGAATCGGGAGTCCGGACGGAGTAGTTTGATTGGCTAGTCGTGGAAGTCGAGATGCTGAGCGACAAGTATTAAGTAGCGGATGCTATAAGTGGTAGGACGCCAAAGGCGCACAATCGGAACTCCGTGTACAAATCGGGCCATTCTGAGACAGATAGGTCATCCAAGAGCAAAGTCAGCTGTTCAGAAATGTATCTCTTCACAACAAGCGTCCACATGAATCCTTCCGAACCAAGATAGATCCTCAAATAAGCGAAAGGCGCCCAGTTAGTTTAGACTGACTGTTTTGCAATAGCGTATCCTCTAGATGGATCCCTCCCAGAGATAAGAATAGGTAGGCAAGCAATGAATAGATCGTAGGTCGTAGGTCGATCTAACCCCCCCCCCAAAATCCTGAGCTTATGGTTTTTCTTCTTCTCACCAAAATTACATCCCCGATGTCGACTTCACCTCTCCGACGTCGGCATTTCAGACACGACGCTAAACCGGTCACGGTCCGAAAGTAGACCCGGGGAGACCATGGGCTTCAGGTAACCACCGCCACCACCCATCTGCGATGGTAACTCCGACGTCGCGGTCGTGTCGCTGTATTGCGAGCCGCCGTGCACGGAGCCGCCACCGCCGCCAACGCGCGGCGACTGGCCCCCGCCTAGGCGTGGTGACGAGCCATCTGTGTGGGGCGACGAGAAACTCGCTTGCCGCGGCGACGTGCTCGATAGCTCTGACACGGCGGAGAAGCGGTTGTTTTGCGACTGCAGGTATTGCGGGGTTGGTAGGGGTTGGTTGAAGTGGTAGGAGCCGGGCATTTCGACGGCGAACTGCGGTGTGGTGTGGTGGGTGTATTGCGTCTGGCGCGCGTAGGCGCTGGGTTTGTTGATTATGTTGTTGTTATTGTTATTGTTGGGGCTGGGGTCTGGGAGTTGTTGGTGTTGTGGGTAGTACGAGTTTCGCACAGAGTTTGAGTGTGAGAGCATTTGCGGAGATATGAGCTCGTTGGATTGGATTGCTCCGGGCGAATACGGGGTCTGGCCTGGGCCGAAAGGCATCTGGGAGGGGAGTTTGGGCGACGGGGGCGAGGCGAATTGGCTCTGGACAGCTGGGTTGACGGTCTTTAGTCGTCCGTTTTCAATCATGGCTTGCAGCTGGCCAGCGTCGAGGAGTTCGGCCTTTTTCACTAGGCGCGCGACGAGGACGGCGGCTGCGGCCTTCATGCTCTTTTTCACAAAGGGGATCATGGTGAAGTTGCAGGTGATTTCGATGTCTTCTTGCAGATACAGTCCGTCAAGTGGCGCCTTGTCCCCCAGCTCGCGCGGCTCGCGCGGCTCTCCGGGCTGGTTGCCTTTGATCTGGTATTTATACCTCAGGTCGACGCCGGCGGGCGCGTAGACGTGCGTCTGGAGGCCCCATGGCATGTCGTGGAAGACGCCTTTGAAGCTGATCTTGCCTGAGCCCATCTTGCCCATCCCGGGGATGTATTGGATCCGCTCAGTGATCTCATGCCAGACGGCGAAGAACTCGTCGGGGGCGGCATTTTTGGGCGCTTTGACCGGGTGGTGCTCGAGGACGAGGGGGTTGAGTTCGATGATTTCGCCGTGGGAGTGGAGCATGTCGATGGCAAGCAGGCGAGGGACGCCGGGGGGAAGGGGAGTGTAGGTCGTGTATTGCGTTTTGCCCATCTTGTAACGTGTGCTGAGATACTACTTTGGAATGGTGTTGTATGACCTAACACATAACGGTAGCAATGAACTTAAGGAGGATACTGTGTCGCAAACGGCTGAAAGGTTGGATGCCTTTCCGCAGATTAGAAGTCTCAGCAGGAAGCGTTTCTCGCCTTCCCTGTCCGGGCTGGCCGTCCTCCGGCGCTTTGGCCCGCTGATCGCTTTAGGTAAGGGCAACTAAAATTAGCTAGTGCTTACCAAACGTCTGGGCCCCAGGTAGGGTGGGTGAGCTTTCGAATGACGTGGTGGACGTGCAAAACCTAATCATTCTTGGCCAAGAGGCATTTGAAAATAGGGAGTTTGTTGATCCGCAGGGATACCACAGTTGATTGCTTGAGCAAGCCCGAGATGATCTGACGTACCCAATGTAGCATTTCGCAAGTGTTCCGCAGGCGACGAGCAGCCGATTTTCTCCGTGACTGATCAGATAACTATGAAACCGTCGCTGCAGGAACCCGAATGACAGCGAACCCTATGCGGAGGGAGGCACAATCCGTTCGTGCTAGCCCTGCGAAAGTGGCGTTGCAGCGGCTGAAACTGTTCAGCTTTGCTCTGGTCCATCGCTCCCCAGAGCCCTTGTTTCGACCATGCCCAGCAGATTCCAAATCGTATTCTAGTCCAATCCTCCGTCGAATATTTGTTCCAGCTATTGATGCTTCTCGAATGCCAGGGGTTCCTCCCCAGCTTCGCTCCTACGACGGTGCCAAGCAAAACTGGTAGCATTTCAGCCAACTTCCAGCCATAGGAAGTCTCGTATAAGTAATTTTGGTTCCACAGTGTAAGCAGCCTAGTTCTTATCACGCCTGCGAATGCTTACTGCTATCAAAGAAAGACTTACCGAAGGAGGGGAGGGGAGTCTCCGGAGCGACAACCTTTCGAAGCAGGAAAAGTGCGTCCGCTCTGTGCCGTCATTGATAGGCTCCAGTGAACAGCGGCAAGTGACGGAAAACCAGAGGATGCGGAAGAAGGGAGACGCGGATGAATGTGAAAGAATAGCAAATGCCCGGTGAGGGTCAGAGCGGCTGAAACGCGCCTGAACGTTTTCCAGTGAGGTATCATTGTGAAAGTAAAGCGGCCAGCCTTCCAGACTACGGAAGATGTAGTCCACATCTCGACGTGGTGAAACTCCCTGCGTAATGAAATTTAGTCATGGTACATCGAACTTCATTATTTCACGCCTTCCACCTTTCTTACTTCTTGACACTTTGGGCCCGCTTGGACTCTTTAAGCGTCCTCTTAGGCATTAATCCTATGTTCATCAAAAATTACCAAGGCTGTGGACCATTTGACGCTCAATTACTTCGGTCACTGCTGGTGTGCCTTTTTCCGGGTTGCTCCGAAAGACGACCGTTTGTGGTTTTGCGTGCTATGAAAAACATATAATCATGCACACAGCAAACTTATAGCTTACCTGACCAATTATAGGAACAGTCCACGCATATTTGGACAATCTGTGGAGTCATTCAGACAAGCTGGAAGGTGTTGTGAGCGACTTCGGGAAAGAGAGTCGAAAATTCCAATACATGGTAAAACACCTTGGCATATCTCTTTACATTCCAATACCCAACTTCAACCTTCTTCCATGCTGTTCTGTCCACTTGTCCTGAAGTAGCAAAGCTTTATAAGTCACGTGCAGCGCCTGTGCAGTCCGGCTTATCTGCATAATCATGCGCTATCAGGTGCCAAAACTTCTTGTGAACCTCATCCGTCCTCGTTGAACGCCATCGTACTTCGACCCTGAACATCCAAACCCACCTCCCAGATTTTCCCAACATGGCGAACAACCCTCTTACCCTCGGAGCAGTCGTCCCAAACACCAATCCTGCCCTCTTCCCCGGACCCGAGCCCTTAACCGGCCAGAATGTGACACTGGAGCGTCTCGCGCAGGACCATTTCCCTGACCTTTACGAGAACGTAGGATCTCATGACGACCTCTGGGCCTGGGTACCTGAAGGGCCATTCAGCACGACTTCCGACTTCGTTCACTGGCTAAATCCACATCTTGAAGAGAGCGACGACCTTGTAGTTTACACCATCCTCCTGCTTTCCGGACCGAGCAAAGGCAAAGCAGTCGGCCTTGTCGGTTTGTCCGGAGCGCACCTCACTAACCGAGTCATCGAGCTTGGAGTCGTGTTCGGTCCTCAGTTACAGAGGACCAGGGCGGGGACGGAAGTGCTCTTTCTCCTCGGCTGTCTTCTTTTCGAGAAGTTAAATTATCGAAGATTAGAATGGAAGTGCAATTCTTTGAATCTTGCGTCCAAGAAGGCTGCAGAGAGGTATGGGTTTGTCTACGAAGGGACATTTAGACAACACCAGATTTTCAGAGGAAGGAACAGAGACTCTTGTTGGTACTCTATGATCGATTCTGAATGGCCAATGTGCAGGAAAGTGTTTGAAAAGTGGTTGGAAGATGGGAATTTCGATGAGCAGCAACGGCAGAGGAGCAGGATGGAGGAGATAAGAGAGAGTCTGAGGTAGGTATGAACATTTCCTGGATAAAAGACCACAATTATGATGACAGAATTCAGAACAGAGTGAGTCTCTCCTCGTAGTTTGTCGTACACATCGACGAAGACTTGCTTTTCCTCAAGACTCATAGTACGGCCTTGGTGCAAGCTACAAATTGCTGGCCTTGAAGTCGAACGCAAGCAGCACGTTGCGAAGGAACAGGTCGCCTAGCACGTAGTGGCCATCAGAGTCTGCCGTAACCGAGCTGATGCATAGCGACTGAGATGCATGCCTCTTCAAATCCACGGCATTGATGAGGAAAGTCAGGTTATTGATCACGAAATTGAGGCTTGGTGCTGTGGCATTGCAATGCAAGTAGAAGGTCGAATTGTCGCTAGCAAGAAATCCTGGCGGGACGAACATGCTGTTCCCTGCGGAGGCGAGGGATGGTGGCAGTGAGATAGCGGTATTGCTGGTTGAGATGTACATGTAAAGTTGTTGATGCCCGAGCTGCCACGCGAGAGATAGCAATGGTCATGATTGGGAGTATGTCAATTGGGCTTGTATCGTTATGCTGGTGGAAGAGGTTGGTAAGGAACGACGTGTAAGTTTGGTTAGTTGGAGTACCCACTCTTAGAACACGCAAAGTGCCACTCAGGAGTTGGGTGGGTAGTCCAAGTGCTACGGTGTGTGGCAGCGGGCCAGATAATCAATAGGGCAAGACATCTGCCATCAGCAGAAATACATTCAATCGCTGTGACTAGAGTCCGCTTGATTGCAGCGCCACGGTGGTTTCTGAGACTTTGTTTACTCACCAAGACTTTGAGAGAACCCAGGACACTCAGCGGGACACCTGTCTCATCCATGTTGTAGACATTTTCCTTAATAATTGCTGGGTTGCTCAGCTCTTTGCCGATGATTGTGAACCATTCCACAACTTTATCATAGATATCGTGCCGTGCCCAATCCAAAGGTCTGACTTTTCTTGCCTTGAGCTCAGGGTGACGCTTATAGAAGCCTTGTGGCCAGTTCTTGCCCGGCGAGCGAATGCCATCGTCGACTGCAGGGGTTTGGAAAGCGGAGGAGCGCAGACGCTTGATTATATGTGCTATGGAACCCAGGAATTTGACAGGTAGAGGATATCCACGTTCGTCCATACGCAGGACATATTCGAGGAGAGCCCTTTCTTCGTAAGGAGTGAGGTAGTGTTGGCTGGCTGCCTTGTCTCTTCGTGTGGGCCTGTCACGGGGCGTGGCACCATAACGTGGACTTGCTAGGTTGTGAGGGGATAGGTTCGTCGTTATGGTCAATAGAAACGCCACATGTAATGGTAGTAAAGTCTGTATTGTCATGTGTTGACATTTCCTGAGGCTTGCAGATCAATTACCGGTCAGGGCAGAATCATGCAGAGTATGCAGGTACACGAAGCAAGTCAGGACGCTATTTTAGGGGTCCCCAGGCTACCAGACGCCCGAAGAAGGCTTCCAGATGGTTTGGGTAAGTTTACCATTCTATACCTTGCCAAGGTATTTCGGCGTACTCGGTCATACGAGCTTGCTCAGCGAAGTACAATGGCCCAGATTTCATCACATAGGGCGTTTCATCGCGTCGGGATGTGGACTAGGACTGCTGATCCTGCATCGGATTTGTCGACTGTTGCAGTTACCATGAACGACAATGTGTGTGTTCTAGACAAACTATTCTCCGAGTCAAATTAAGCTCCCAACTCGGACCTCTATGGTCTATGTCACGATGTTGTAAACTCTTCGGTGTGCTCACGACCTGGAATAGTGCCTGCTAAGGGAAGATGGCCTAGTCATGAACCTGAAATACTCTTTCACCTATTCGCTCTTTCATCGCCCTTTGCCTTTGCTCTTTCCTTTACTGCGTCGTACAGTCCGCCCTCTCATATTCTGCCTCTGGATCACGGTCGAAATCTTGGCCCTTCTTTTTGCCGCGCAGATCCAGCTTCTCCATTCCCTGTGCAACGTTATTTCCAGTAGATGCGGGCAACGGAAATTCGAAAGAGCCAAACTGAATCCCACTTTTGGGGGGAGTATTTGTCAAGTCAATGAGGGCGTCGCTAGGCGCTTGAACAAGGTCCGGAGGAAGTTGCACGGCTGGCGTGGAGGATCTCCCACTCAACGCTGCCTTCATTTGGGAAATGGAGCCTTCCGTGCTCAGCTTTATGTACTCGTTAGCGACGGGCAATAATTGCGTGTGTCTGACGTGTTTGGCAGGGGATTGCGCCTTATCCTCATGACCATCATCGCGATGACCGAGCAGGTCATGGTCACCACCACTTGTCATACCATCGTCGGCCTCGTGACTATCCTTCATCTCATCCGCTATCTTCATTCCCTCTCTGTACATGTCCTCGTCGAGACTTGGCATATTTCCCCGAAGCCGGTGCCGTGATGGCTTCTGGCGCATGGGGTAACCAAAGCCTGTCGGCGGTCCCCAGGATATACCATCAACTACATCGCTGGCTTCATCTCGTTTTCTGGCCAAATCCTCCGCATACCTCAACGCGCGTTCAAGTCTTCCTTGCCGCTGGACGTGGCCGGCTGGAGGCTGCTGGCGAGGTTTCCCGTTCCTCTCGCAAAAAGCCAGGAACTCCATCCATGCTTCATCTCCGGTGCACACCAGACATTCCTTATTGCCTATGACAATAAGACCTTCCTTCGCTCTCGTAATTGCCACATTGAACTTCTTCGGCTCTTTGATCACTCCGAATCCTTTTGCTTGATCTTCTCGTACAAATCTGTCTCTCCCCTGGTCATCGGTGCCTAACCTTGTCCTTGTCGTACACAAAACCACGATCCTGCTCTCGAGGCCTTGAAACGCTTCCAGTGGTCCAATATTGACGTCATATAACCCTGCTTCGCGGAATGTTGTACGCAAGTAGTTAACCTGTGCTCTAAATGGCGTCATGACAACAATCTCTCTGGGCTGAATCGGGGAAAGGGCCTCGGGGAAGCCGCCCTCAGCATGCTCGGCCAGTAGTGGTGGCATATGACAGAGTAGGCTTTTCACAACACGCAAAGCCGTAGCGGCTTCGCTTGCGTTGAAGAGTCCGCCGGCGCCTGTACCATTACCAGCAAGAATAGACTCAAGGGCATCCGAACCGGAGTTGTTTATGAAGAGAACAGGCCAGCAGGCGGAATTCCCAGAGCCGACGTCCTCCGCGTAGTTGCGTGTGGCCTGCCAGCCAGGCCATGTCCGCACGGCTTCAGAGAGAGTGGTGCATTCTGCTACCAGAGTGTCAGCATAAAAGAGGACGGAGGGCACCGTAAGTATGGCGGGGTGAGATCGGTAATTTCTGATCAGATTTGTGAACATGGGGCGCATTATGGGGAGCATAGCTGATGTCAAAGGTTTGGAGCCGTTAGCTCGCGAGAGAGGGTGTGAGCTATAGAGCGGCCGAGCAAAGAGGCGTGCGAAAAGGGAAGTTGACAGTGGAGAAGCTGATTTGAGCGAGAGGCGAGGGCCAAGTTGATATTCGTCTCCCGCCATGACGAACTGAGGCGCAGGATGACTCCATTCTGTTGATTCCGCTCCAGCGGCAACCAATGAAGATGCTGGATCGACAACAGAGAGCGGTATAAGCGCTTCTGGTTCGGTTGCTTGAGCAGCTTCGTCTAGTAGTAGAGCCGTCCAGTGAATGAGTTGAGTCGAAACTATGGAATCTGAGAGCTTTGGTGCTATTGCAGATAGGGACGTCTTCGCCTGGCATATCAGAGCCTCGTTCGTCAATCTTGCCTGAACGAGCATATCCGCGTCCCTGCAGGTTGTGACGACAATTTCGTAGCTCATCATCGTCTCGAAATCCGGTAGAGAGAACAGGCTGTTCTCGATTTTCGAATAAGGCAACAGATTCCCTGGCACTTCTGCAAAAGACCGGGTCCAGCCATTTAATCTGAACAGTGATTTCGGGTTTAAGTGTACAGACAGGCGAGTCGCAAGGGTATCAGCAGCGGGGTCAGATGGTGCGCACACCAGAAGGTGAGGCGCGAGCCCGGAAGTCGTACATTGAAGAAGCTGTAGTGCTGTTTCAACAATGGTTTTGGTCTTTCCTGTACCTGGAGGGCCAGATATCTGTACGCACGTCAGTGGTGATGAAACAGGCAGACTTTTGACCGTGAAAACGGCCTGAAGCTACCGTTGGGACAACATCTGAATCTTCACATACCAGATATGGCACAGAGCCGTAGTTCGCGGTTATCACAGCATCGACAGCCTTCCTTTGTTCAAAGTTCGTTTGTGGATCAAACCATTCGAGGTCAAAATCCCCCCTCGATAATGTTGACTGCATTTGTGCATGATGTTCCTCTGGGAACAGCATCTGACGAAGCCATGGGCTTGTGCAACTGTCAAGGCGTTGGACAGGATGACCCAGAGTACTCCACAAACTGTTATCCCGGTGAGCGTTGGAGAGTCGCGTCCAAAGTCCGTCGGCAACGCCGTTCAACGAGCGCGCTGTCAAATCAATACTCCGCCACAGGGGCGCAAATCGATGTTCTTGAATAACAAAGATGATGTTGCAAGCTTGGAAAAGGTTTGGCATGAAGCCATCCATTCGCAGAACGATACGTTCTTGTGGTCTCGAGATACCCCAGACAATTGCATGGAACTCAAACCCGGAGAACGCAGGTGTTGGTTGCAGGTTTCTTTGTCGGTCCATAATATTAGCCTGTGTGGGTGCAGCAATCAGAGGTCTGACTTTGACAACGTCACCTAGATCGACTCGTGGAGAGTGCTCTCGCAGACCGGGGATCGCGAAGCGATACAGCTGCTGGCTAGGGTCTTCAATTCCGAACCCGACATTGTATAGGGAGAATGTCTTGAGTTCTTCGGCGTGGGCTGCAATCTCGCTCTGTAGAGCATCGCTGAAGTATTCGCCATACCACCGAGGTAGAAGATCGTCTGGCGAAAAGCCAACGCGAAGAGGCGCGCTATGAATCGGTGGTACCCTAATCGGCGGCACGGTTGATAGTATTCGAGAGCCTGCAAAACTGTTGATGTAGGCAGTGTAGTCTATTGTGCTCAGCGGACAACAGTGACGTGGGGTTGCAGGAGACTCGTTGATAGCCGTTTGCCAAACTGGTATGTAGTTGTTGGCATATATATCTAGTGTGGATTCAGCCGCTAGTCGTGATTCTGGTAGATGGTGGACGCCGCCGTCTGGTCGTGGGCTTCGCGAATCTGAGACGCTTGGAGGCACGAGGGGGTTTCCAGCTGCACCTTCGTTAGAGGCTTGTTCTGACGCGGATAATGTGATCTTACTGGGAAACTCATTAAGAAAACCGGGCTTGCCCATTGTCCGAGTTGGAAATATCTGGGGCTCGCTGCTTGATTGGGAGGGGGTTTCGTTACTGCCATTATGGGAACGGGAAGAATCGTCATTTTTGGAAGATTGAGCAGAATTCAACTTGCTATGCTGGACAGGAGGAGCAATTATTGGGATAGCCTTATTGGTTTTGGTGGGAAGAATGAAGTCCTTCTCAAGAGGGTTTTCCGATCGGCGATATTTTTGTCTGCTGTTTTTTACCTCCGCCATCAAGCGAGAAGTTGTAGATAAGTTAGGCCAATCTAGAGGAGCACGGTATGGAGAAAAGAGAGAAATTAAGAAATCAAGTTCAGTAAGCCATAACCTTCTACAAAGGAGTGTTGGGGTTGAGATGTAGCTTTAGGTCACCAATAGTTCTGCCTGAAGCCGAAACAACTGGGGAGGCAGATTTACAGCCGCGGGGTGTCATTTACAAAGACCCCGTTAAATGTTTTGCGGAGCTCATGGATTTCATAAGTAATAATGGAAACAAACACATAACAAATTCAGCATTTTGCGTGATCTATTGGGGTATCTTGAAAGCGAATCTTCCCACGCCGCCATTTGGAAATTGTACACATTATGAGGTTGTGCTTGGAATAAGATGGTCATATCGCCAGAACTATCCTGCGATCTGAAACCTCAAAACTGAACAAAGGGTTGTATATGTCTTTCCTGGTGCACTAAACTTCAAACACTCGTCTGGGCCTTCCACCGCTTCTCCGCCCACCACTGCCACCAATATCAATACTGCTTATCTCTGCAGCAAAGGGGTCCATATTTCCGTGCGGCCTCGGCGGGGTTTCAGCACTGTAGAATGGCACCTTTGCTGGGATTGGCGGAGGGCTTGGCTCATAGCCATAATTGTGAAAGCTGTTGCCGTAACTCCGATTTGCCATGGCAGAGTACTCGGACAAAGCAGGACGCATTGGCACTCGCGATCCAGACGAATGAGCATTGAAGTCTCTCGCTGGAGCCATCCTCGATCCTGGTGACGGAGTGTTAAATTCATTCCCCAGAGGCGCCAAAGGCACTGGGGGGCTCGAATGCGGATGCTGAAAAGGCTGTACTGGTAGAGGTCGGGAGGGCATCTGCTTTTGTAGCCTGTTTCGGCCGACTCTTACTCTGGAAGACGGCGATTCAACGGAGTAAGGAGAACTACTCTGTGGTGGCCCAGGCATTGAGAGAGGCCGGGCAGAAGCAGGGGAGGAGCCGAATTTGATCGGAGTCCGAACAGCCTCGTCTTTCGTCCGGAAACGAATGACAACTTCGGGCTTTCTGGTCTTCCGTTCTGGTTCTGGCGCCCATGTATCTGAAGGTAGGTGATCGGATGGATCGATTTCTCTTCCATCGTTGCCGATGATCGGTCCCTGTTCTTGAAGTTTTTCCACCTCACGCAATCGAGCAGCTGAAGCAAGCTGCTCGGGAGTCTCGGCCTTTGGCGGTGATCCATTGGCAGTTACTGCGGGAGAAGTTATCGGATTCAGAACGTCGTACGAATCTGGGCCGAAAGGAACTCCACTGAGGCGCCTATCGTCTGATGCCGAGGACGGATGTGGACTGACAGGTTTGCGTGGAGGAGCGTTCCGCGCTCCAGGACTGATAGCACGAGGCCTTACAATAGGTGGTTGCGATTCAAATGTGCGCTGCTGGTCAGGTATATCAGGAAAATCATAACCTTGGGTTGACCTCCCATCGCTGAACAGACCTAGTGGTTGACCTGACGGCGACGGACCATTCCAAGATCGCTGGTTTTCGGCGACATCATAGCTTATGGGCTCTTCGATCCCTGTTGAGAGGCCGTCGTAACTCCCAGCGGACAATGGAGGGTTGTTTTCCCTGTTACTGCTTGGCCGAGGAAATGTCTGGCTTCTTGGTGGTGGCTCATACGGCTTGTACCCCGGTTTTGAATGAGTTTCATAAGGGTCTTGCCAGGCTGATTGTGGAGGAAATGGGGACTCATTAGACTGGTAATAAGGATCGAAGTTTCGCTCTATCGTCTGTAACGGACTCCGCGCGTCTGGCGAAAATTTGGTTGGCGACGAGACCGGCAGCTTTCGTGTGACCTGGAAATTGTTTGTCTCTTGATACGTATTTGACGGTGGCCTCGACATGGACAAGCGTTGTCCGTGAGCTGGGGGTGGCGGGGGTGGCGCTTCTTCGGGACTCCCAGGCCTAGAGTCGTGATCTGGCTCAACCTCATGATGGCTTATTGATTGCCTCAAAGGACTATCGCGATATACATCAGTCTTAATGGGAGATGTACTATAACGATTGAATTGTGCACACTGTCCGTTGTCACCAGACCCTGGAGCTGAGCGTGCCATTCCCGGACTGGACCGTACCGGAGGTGATGATCCATAAGGTGAGGGTGGTGAGTTTTCGATATTGTTCTGCGACGGAAACGCTGGCTGAGCGCTATGTCGCCGATCGTCCTGATGAGGTGTATAGTAGAAGGGATGCGTGGCAGGTGATGATGGAAAAGTGTCGAAGTCTGAGTGATGACTATGCTCACTGGGCTCTAGCCTCGTTTCCATATGATCAAGCCCGTTGTGGTCCCGATACGGTGGGTTGGCTTCCTGAGCGTGTGAGAAGTCCTGACGAGAAGAGGGAGCGTAGTCGTCAGCGATTGACCTCTGGTTATCATGCCCGTGTGCAATTGGTCCTTCATAGTTTGACACAGTTTGTTCAATCCCCGAATGGTAATGTTGATCAGGCGCCCAGATATCGCGATGATCTGTTTGCCCGTTATTGCTTGGAGCAGGATGGAGAACTGGTGTTGGCGACGAGTGGACTTGGTCTGGTAGCGGAGGGCGGGTGGCAGGCGAAGATCCTGGCGGGCCCTGAGGCAGAGGTCTTCTTTTGACTTCTCTTGGACCGAGTTGTCGAGGTCCGCCTGTAGCTGCAGAATTGCCTCCAGAATTGGTGTGGCTCCTTTCCTTTTCCCGCCTCTTCTCGGGAGCAGACTCCTCCTTCGGCCGCGTATCGTAGTAGGTCAATTCTACTCGGATCTCGCCAGCGTATTTTCCTTTGAATTGCAGCTGGTGCCAGATGTCGTTCTGCCCACCTCCAGCGACGATGACTTCTTTCAGGTCCATCCAGACCTCCCCGATGAGGTCGTTCTTCTTGTCCTCATTGAATACAGAGCACTTCAGCTTGAAGTAATCTGGTGAATCGTGGACAGTGAACCGTAATTCTTGATCCCTAGAGCAACTGTCAGCGTGGGCGGAATACGAGGCTGGGGCAAAGGGCAGCATTTACCATTTGGGTGTTTGGCCACCTCGTCGGTCCGTTTCCGTCTTCTTTGCTTCCTTCCCAAGTCTCATAGCACAATATGGATCTTGCTTGCCAATTGTCTTCCGATTTGGTAGATTTCTGGCTCGATCAATCACTGCTACCAGAGTTCCGATTTCTGGCCCGTCCAAACTCATGTCAGCGAAGATTCCGGCGGTGTGGCCTGCCGCCCCGAGTTTGGGTGCCTTCATAGAAGCCATTTCTATGTTTGTTTGACCTTCTTTCGTTCCCTCCGAGCTTTAACCAGCTTCTGCTACCCTGGACAGATAAAGAGGGCCCTTGTCTTGCAGGAATGATCGATGATGTATTTGGTGTTGCGCGGCCAAGGCAGGCAGGATCGTAGATGGAAACTTAGTCGAAATGAGTGATCATTGCAGCATGCTGAAAAAGGATTTACAAACAGATGGCAATTCCAATTGAGGCCAGTAGTCTGCCGGGGGTTGTCCTCGTAGGTGTATTTGCATTGATTCTGAGCTTCGCTGGGCTGCGGGCTGTTTTTGCTGGTCCCAGCTTGGCACCAGCCACCCACAAACATGAGCCTAGCTTCGGTGGTTGGGAATGAGACCTGCATACGCGTAATTGGACCGACTGCTTAGTTACGATCTACACCTAGAGACATAAGAATTCCCTTTGTCTATTCCGTGATATCGTTTCGTCAGAGCTCAACTTTTTCCTTCAAGATGGATGTTTTGTTCCTGTTGACGATCGTGCACGGCCATAGCGCTAGGGCATGGCCGCGGCGCTAAGATCGACACCGAGCAGATCGGCCAAGAAGCAGCCTCTGAATGAATGCCTCTCAGTTGTCCTTTTGGAAAAGGAATGTTTCGCATAATCTGTAAAGTCTGGTAGGAAACTTCCCCAAACACATTGAGAGCCTCTGATAGACTGCATCGCAATTATTCTACATAAGTGAAAGCTAGGTAGATTTTGCATGGTCTCCATTCATCATTTTTGGCACGAGAGCAGAGAGGGAGTCTCGCTCTGTGGGTGGTGATAATATCAGCGCGATGTACGACGTCTGATTATTTGCTTGCTCGCCATTTTCTTCACCAAGTTCCGCCTGGCGCCTGGCTTCTAGCCTAATCGGATTACCATTTTGGTACGTGCTCTTCTGCTTCCCTAAGAACGACGGGCTGAAAATAGTCACTCTCGCACTGGATTATCACCGAAGCGCGCTCAGAGGCCAAGTCCGAAAAATTGGGCCGAGAACATCTCCCCCGAGTTTCTCACAGCATAGTTTGAGTATGGGTAAGAATCGTACAAGGTCGTGTCTCATTAATCTCTCCTCTTTCACTTTGTAATCAAGATGTTATGTTGAGTCACCGCTTTATTTCTTCCGAAGTCGGATAGGGCCAGTAGTATTCTCAGATGTCTGAGATTGAGGAAGGACTTTTGCCTTTCTCCCAAGTTTTGTCGCGCCCTTTGCTTGACCTCGACAGAGCTCGAGGTGGGTCAGAGGGATAAATGGTCTTCGGCCATTCCCAACTCATAAGTAGTCTTTCGAGATGCGGGTTTACAAAGTCCAGAGGGAACATCGGAGTGGCGGCGTCCAAAATCGTTGCATCAAGAAAGGTGTCGGAGTTAACCCCACCCGCTGTTACCCCACTCACTGTAAATATTTCACTCCGACGCACAAAATTTACGGTTAGACGCTTATACCCGCTAAAGCCACAATGACGATTTCGCCTACTCCAAAGACCGAGAGCGCGAGGCGATACAACGAAGTAATCAGTAATTGGCACACGATGGCGTCCTCACCTCCAACGTTCGCCTCTTATAAAGGGGGGCTTCTTTTCTTGTGTCTTGCTAAAGAAACTGGGACGCTTAAACACACCTTTCTCCAAAAGCCCTTCTGCCATCCGTCATGGCTTCAGCGTCCCACGATTCTCTTAGCAGTTCGCATATGGAATTGGAGAAGGATCTTGAATTGAGTCATCCGGACGAGTCACTCCGTAACCCAACGGATGATCCAATAGAGACCGCTGCACAGGCCGAGGAGGGCTTTGATGGCGGAAAAGTGGAGAGGAAAGGCACAAAAGCATCAGTCAACAATGTTGCGTCAATCCCCAATGGAGGTCTCAGAGCATGGTTACAGGTTTTGGGCGTCTTCTTTCTCTTCTTTAACACATGGTAACACATCCTATTCTCCCTCCCTGCATCTGGCTAGTGCGCTAAGATTTGCAGGGGCATCTTGAATACCTACGGCGCATACCAAACATTTTACGAGTCCGGGGAACTGTTCACGTCTTCGTCTTCGACTATATCGTGGATTGGTTCATTACAGTCCTTTCTCCTCCTCCTTGTCGGCACTCTCACGGGGCCGGTCTACGATGCAGGCTACATATACCACTTGCTATGGACTGGCTCATTCACGATTGTATTTGGGCAAATGATGCTGAGTCTGTGTCACACCTACTGGCAAGCACTACTTGCGCAAGCCTTCTGCATTGGTATGGGGTGTGGATGTTTATTCATACCGGGTGTTGCAATCCTCTCCACGTACTTCAACACCAACCTCGCGCTTGCAGTTGGGCTGGCAGCTTCGGGAAGCAGTATGGGTAAGTTGTTTGCCCCCCCCCATGAAATCTTGATTGCAGCTCTCTGACAACCCCACAGGAGGAGTCATCTATCCAATCGTTTTCCATCGATTACAGCCGCAGATCGGATTTGCTTGGACAACCCGGGTCATTGGCTTCATGATCCTCGCCACCCTTACCGTTCCACTTACGGTGCTCAAGGTACGAGTAGTACCCGCAAAAAAGCGAAAGCTCGTCGATTGGGTGGCCTTCACAGAACCCGCATACGTCCTCTTTATACTTGGAGGATTGGTCACTTTCATGGGCCTCTACGTGCCCTTCTTCTACATCCAATACTTCTCCGTCTCGACAGGAATCACGGACGCCAATCTCGGCTTCTATCTTCTCTCCATTCTCAACACGGCTTCGATCGCAGGCCGCATCATCCCCAACTTCATCGCCGACAGGACCGGCCCATTCAACATGATTGTTCCATGTGGTTTTGCCGCGGGCGTTATCATTTTTGGCCTGATTGGAACCCATAGCGTTGCTACTATCATTATTATCTCGATCCTGTACGGGTTCTTTTCTGGATCCTTCGTTTCACTGCCACCAGCTTGTTTCGTTCTATTATCGCCCAACCGAGGTCTTATTGGAACCAGGATGGGCATGGGCTTTGCAATCATCAGTATTGGAGGACTGATTGGGACGCCGATCGCCGGTGTTATACTGAGTGGCAAAGGATGGGTGGCTATGTGGGCGTTCGCCGGTGCCACAGCTTCTGCAGGCTCGTTGTTGATGGGCGCGAGTAGAATGGTTAGATCGCGCGGGAAGTTGGTCATGAAAGTGTGAAGAGACCAGATCGAAGTGGCGCTTCGCATCCACAAATACGAGCAGAGCCTGGGAAACCTACGCAAATACCTCGAGGAATATAGGGAAGAGCATTTCACTTTGGAAAGAGGTCGCGGAATTCCAGCATCGACAAGAGATACCAGCCAACTTGGAAGCCGAGACCGAGAGGATTGTGTACAAATGCGAATGTCTTTGGCGGCATCTTGGTTCCATCTGAAGATGTTGGGAGGCTTTGGAAAAGCAATCTGAGACGCAGTCTCGCATGATGGTGCAGGAAGATTTGTGCGAAAGAATTTTAAGGATGCAAAAGCTACAGGAAGGGAGCCCACCAGGACAAAATAATGCCTGTAGATTAGGAACGAAGAAGAGGAGCGATCTGAGATTAGGGGTTCTGTCACCGGAAAGGTGTGCAAAAGGCCGTCATCAAGAGAGGGTGTATACGTAATATGCCGAGTCGTACTGTCTTCTACTCGACTCTAGATATTGTTGCGAATAAGCCGCATTTCGGTTCTAGTCGCCGTTGCCTACTGGGGCCTATTGTGATCTCAGTATATGGTTACCTGTTTCTAGCGTGTTATTTGCCTGCTACTGCCTTGGACAAGCATCGTGTACTTAAGTCGCTCGTTACATCTGGGTACGATAGAACAATAAGATAGTTGCTTCCAACCTATGCACATACATACCTGTCTGCTGCGCGCAACAGATATTGGATATTTGTGACACACGACGTTGAGAATAGGAACAATGCCGACTCTCTCTATCTCCAGCGTAGCTAGAGCTGTGCTTAACCAAATCCATATCCCTGGCACAGTAACGCATTCCAAGCCACCGTCGCGCTCCACACGTGTTGATGGAATCCCTCGGCTGCTTTATATAGCGTCCAGAAATCCTACAGGAATGGCGCAAGGCAATAATCCCGGCAAAGAAATTTTCCTCCGGGCGTCCATGCAAGGCCTGCCACGCGAGATGACGGCTGCAACTGCTCCGATCCCAGCTTAAGCTATTTGGTCCTAGGGAGCACATACAGGGGCTTCTGCAATCACTTCTTCGGTGCCGGGCGCGGTCTTTATCCATTTTGGTAGGGAGAAGGGAAAGGGCAAGCTCAATGTAGTAATTTTGAGACCTCCATCCGCCAGAGTGGAGATGATGACCTTTCTGGCACATAGAATCCCTTCTCCCCAAATTGTCCTCATTCAGCTAACAACTTTCCGAATTAACCTTTTCGGACGACGCTTTGGGTAATTTTCGAGATGTCCATCTGCCAGAGTCTCGAAATTCGAGAAGAACTCGACTCTGGCAGACGGAGGACAAAATTGCCGTGTTAAGCCGGTCTCTTGCTAGCCAAGCCTTTTCCGGCGACCCGCTTTCTGCAGTCATCACGTCTAGTTGAAACAGGCCCCTACTGTGGGTTTCCTTAGGTTTGGTACGACCGTCGCCTTGGACTTACCTTGTTGTGTGGCCCTGACGTTATGCCTTAGTTGTCGGTACGAGGGTCAATGCTCTTTGAGGGTTTGGACTACAGATGCCTCTTTGCTTTCTAGATCAAATGGTAGCTCCGTCTTGGCGGGTACACCGCTTTCTGCTCTTTGTTCCGTCGATCAGGACCTCTTTCTCCAGTCCCCCAAGTAGAATTGTATTGTTTTTTGGCTGTGGTGGCGCATTCATTGATACTCGGGAAGCTGCATGCGACATGCCTATGTCCTAATTTATAAGACGTCCAGGTAACGATCAATCTTTGATCAACAAACTCCGGAAGGTAGCGTCAGATTAGGAAGAGCAACGTTCCAAGTTTCCATTTGTGCGTTTCTTGAACCCATTCGTTTCTGCAATCATGCTTCCAGATTTCCTGTTTAGTACGTACAAGCAATACAAGACCGACACAGAGAAGATCACCACATGGCTGGCAGAGACAGCCAAGAAATGTGGCTACACAAGCCCTTTTTCTGATCCAAAAGCCCCGGGTGAAAGTGTAGCCGGTCAACATGGGAAACCTCTCAAACTCAAAGGCCGAGCACGCAAGCTCGCGCGCGAAGCTGCCGCCGCGGAAAAGAAGACCCCAGCGTCGTCTGCAGCTGATGGTAATGAAATAGCCAAGGAGACAAAATACACTATACCTGTTCGCGAGTTTGAAGTGATGGCAGAGCATATCGCCAAATCTCAGGATACGTCGTTGAAGATTCCGAGAGGTTTCATTAACCTAATGAAGCGGTGTATCAAAACGCGTCGAGGCACGTCGGACTGGTTTCAAGAAAATGTCCCGGTAACTGCTGACAAGGAATTGGATAGTACGGATCGGCATCTGCATTTTGCAAATGTGCTACAGAGGACGTTGCAAACTCTATTGCCGGTAGAGGAGCTTAGGAAGGGGGATAGCACGACTGACAAGCAGTCCACCGGCCTCTCCGGAGCTGAACCGGCGAAAGGTGATCTTGCAAACGCATTCAGCTTGCTCAAAGTTGATGAAGCAGAAGACGAAGACTTCGACCCCTTAACTGCGCGTGTGTCTGCTGAGTGCAGGGAGAAGAAAGCGCCTCAGAAAGTGCGCTATGTGGTTGACCCAGACGACGACGACGACGGAGAGGAGTGGTTTTTTGCACTCCACTGTTTCTTCTTTGATATGCATGAACTGCGTATCTTCCTTTCTGGCTTGTGGAGCATCTACAAGGCCGGCCAGATCGACCTTGCGACCGTCGCTGTGACGACAAACACAGCGTACGACTTGATGCGACGTGCTGAGGACGACTTTAACACAGAGATACGCGTTCCGAAAGACTACGCTGGAATGTTCCCGGACGGTGACGTGGTTGAGCTTTACTACGTCGACACCTGCTTAAGAGCGGGGTTGGAACCAAGGTCCCTCCAAGGGCGGAGTATCGTCGACTTTGAAAGGTGGCCATTCGTGCAAGAATCGTTCCAGTTGCCGTACAGGCTGCTGGTTTCATTCAGACGGGGCATCAGCGAGTTGGGCAGTGTGCCTTTGACAAGACCAGCATCGGTGGGGACGTATACACCCGGCGTGGACAGGTCAAAACTCAGCCCGCAAGAGCTAACTGAACAGGACAGTGGTCTACTGATGGACCTTCTGACCACGATTGGCCCCTATGTATACGTGGCTGATACGCCGAATGACGATGAGCTGATGAAAGGAATCGAGGGTATGCTTCCAAGGAACAAAGGCAAGATCCCGCTGTGGTTGGTGGTTGCGGCGCAGAGTTATCTGGACATCCACCACATCCTGATGAAGGACGCAGACACACCTCTAGAAGACCTGCAAGAGTTTGCGCGAGAGGCGCAGAGCACTTTGAAAGAGCAT
>Ga0335075_10005017_pt1 | contig 20602 bp, 18 predicted proteins | sample Lox_Sample_24_FD_206723 | JGI IMG/M metagenome (GOLD analysis project Ga0335075, IMG submission 206723) | Soil microbial communities from Loxahatchee National Wildlife Refuge, Florida, United States - Lox_Sample_2.4 | ecosystem: Environmental > Terrestrial > Soil > Wetlands | place: USA...
TACGACCAGTGGAATGCTGGGGGGGATCAGGATCGCTATCATGCCGGAAGCCGCCACAAGACCGGCGGAGAAACGCGCGGAATATCCGTGTGCACGCATCTCGCCGATGGACACCTTCCCAAGCGTCGCCGCATCGGCCACGCTCGAGCCCGATATTCCGCCGAAAATGGTGCACGCGACAACGGTCGTGATCCCAAGACCACCAGGCAGCCAGCCAACCAGGTAATTCGCCGCCGCGAAGATGCGTGAGGCGATGCCCGCGTTGGCAACGATCGCACCGAGCAGAATGAACATCGGCAGAATGAGCAAGTCGTATTTTGCGACGGCCGAGTATGGCGCCGACGCGATCGTTGTGAAGGCAATGAACGGATCCGCGAGCAAAGCAACTCCGAGGCCGCCCGCTATCAGCAGCGCAAAAGCGACTGGAACCTCGATCAGGATGAGTGCGATGAAAACGACGACGGCGCCGACGCTGATGATCTCAGGCGTCATGGCTGATCGTCCCGTGGCGCGCACCGGTAAAGCGTTCCCAGATCTGAATCGTCAACTCGATGAGCATCAGCACGAGGCCAACCGGCACAGCCATCTTTGCTGGCCAAATCGGCATCTGGACGAGACCGAAGCGGAACTCCCGGACCTGGAAGGATTCCACTGCAATCTGCCAGGAACCCCAGACCATCAAAGCAAGCGCAATCCAGATGACCAGGCAGCCCAATATGCGCAACCGTTCCGCCAGCGTTGGATTCAACTGGCTGGTGAAGATCGGTGTTCCTACATGGGCGCCCCGGCGAAGCGCGGCTGCCATGGCGAGGAACGCGACGATCACGACGCCGACCTCGCTGACCTCAACCATACCTGCGAGGCTTGGCCCTATGACCTTCCGATAGGTTACGTCAGCAACAGTAGGCAACATCAGCAGTGCTATGCCGATGCCCGAGGTCCATGCTGCCATGGTCGTGACGGAGTTCCAGACGCGCCGTATTGATCCAGATCGCATTCTCGGTTCTTTCCAAGCGTATTCGCGCAGCACAGCCTGGCCACGTGCGACGCGATCGCTTTGCTAAGCGGAGTGCCGGATCAGCGCGAGGCGGCCTTTGCAGCACAGGATTCACCTGCGCCGTCCCACGGCATGGTCTTCTCGTTCTCGCGAACCTTGGCCTCGTACGAGGCGAGGAATGCTTCCGCGTCAGCACCAGTGGCCGCCGCAGTCTCCAGCCACTTCTGCCGCGCCGTATCACCGATCGCCGTCTTCCAGGCCTCGGTCTCCTTCGAATCCCAGACGATGATTTTCGCGCCAGCCGCTAACGCCTTATCGCAACGCTCGGCGACAGCGGCCTGCATGTCCGGGAAGAAGTAATCGTCGAGGAACTTGCCGGCCATCTCGTCAAGAACGGTCGTTACCGCAGGATCGAGCGCGTCATACTTCGCCTTATTGATCGAGTAAGAACCGCTGGCGTAGATGCCGTAGTTTGGATCGATGATGTTGGGCGCTACAGTGTGGAAGCCGAAGTCCACGCCGAGATCCATCGTTGCGCCGGATGTTGCATCCAGAAGCCCCTTGTTCAGCGATTCATAGACCTGGTCCTGGCTAATCGCGACAGGGCTAGCGCCAACGGCTTGCAAGGCCGGCGCACCGAGGCCGATCGCACGGATCCGCTTGTCCTTAAGGTCGGCGACACCATTCAGTTCGGTCTTGGAGTAGAACAGGTTCTCGTCTGCGGGTGCGAAGAACAGCATGTGAAGACCGTTATTCGCATACTCCGCCTGCATAGCTTCGGACTCGGCATACATGTCCACGAACGCATGTCCAAAAGCGCGCACGTTGGATGTCATGAAGGGCACCGAGTCGACGGTCGACAGCGGCAGGCGCGAGGGGATGTACACCTGCGCAACGAGGCCGATGTCGGCGCGGCCATCACGCACACCCTGTGCCATGTCGGCTGCCGGAAGCAGCGACCCGGCCCAGAAGAAACGGAACTTAAGCTCTCCGTTGGTCCGCTTGGTGACCTCGTCCGCCCACGCTTTGATCGACGTGGCCGAAGCGGCATGCTCCGGCACATATGAAGCGAGCGTCAGCGTTGTCTCGGCGGATGCGGGGGCGGCGAACGTCACCGATCCAAACAGCAGTGCAGCGGCCAGCGCGCGCCGGGCCTTTATGATTCTTGATGTCATGATCTTCCTCCCAATAGTCCGTGGTCGTGGTGGTTATGCAGTCGCAGCGAGTGGATCGTCAGCGCGGAAACGCGACATCCGGGCCATTTCGCAAATTGGACAGAACGCCTGACGCGCAAAGTTGCGGACGCGCTCGCCGACATCGCGAAGCCTGTCTGCGGTCCTCAGAGTTGGGCCGGGATAGTCGCCGCCGAGATACATGCCGTTCGGCTTCCACTCGGACAGGCGCGCGCTTTTCTCATCGAGGTCGTAGACGATGCGCCGGTTTGGATCGCTCGGCTCAGCCATCGAGAAAATCAGCTCCTGGGTAATGCCCTGGAACTGATTGTTGTGAGAATGGATCGACCGTGGTGGCGGCTGCATCACAGCCGTGGCGCCGGGGGGAAGATCGTATTGATCATACATATTCAGATCAGCGTGACCGGGTTCCGATTGATCATCGACCCGCTCATACATGTCCCACCGGTCGCGGCCGCGATAACCGCACGCAACCACCCAGTAACTGTCATGTTCATGGATCGGAGAGGTGTAGTGCTGGTCGAACTGTGCCAGCCCAAGAAAGATGTAAGGCTTCTCGCGCCAGAGGAGATAGTTCTGTGTCGACGCATCGGCCGGCCCCATGGCCAATCCCGAGCGAAGGAGATCGTCACGCTTCGACAGCAGCGACATGCGGTCGGCGAACTCGTCCTGGCGCTGAGCAAGCGGAGCATCGCGCGCCATGATCTTCTTGGCATCGTCGATGAATCCACGAATAGTGTAACGGGTCACTCGCTCGTCCTCCCTACGGTCCGAGAGGCTTCTTCGTCCTCGATCAGCCCCAACTTTGAATGACCTACATCATTCACATATCCGAAATTACTTTCATTCATGAGAATATCTGTCAAGGCTTCTCTTCTGGTGCAGACCGGGTTTTGCAGCATCTGGCACCCTTATCCGGACCTCCCGTCTGCCAACCTGTAGGGCCAAGCCGTGCCCGATTTATTCTTGTGTACAAAACTTACTTCACATACAGGAAGAGTAATCGCGGGAGATTTGCATGTCACAGGCAATGATGCTGATCGCTGGAGCCTGGCGTAAGGGGACGTCGCGGCGTCAGTCCATCAACCCCTATGACGGAAGCATTGCCGGAAACTTCCCTGAGTCTCAGCCGTTAGACTTGGAAGACGCGCTCGCCGCCGCGGTCACCGCGAAAGCAAGTGTCGCGGCAACGCCTGCCCTTCAGCGAGGGGATATGCTGCGGCGCGCGGCCGTTCTGATTACGGAACGTGCCGAAGCCATCTCCCAACTCATGACGGCCGAACTTGGTAAGCCGATTCGCGATTCACGCATCGAGGTCGGCCGTTGCGCGCCGTTGCTCATGATGTGCGCCGAGGAGGCCGTCCGCATCGAGGGTGACAAGGTTCCGATCGATGGCCATCCGAATGGCGATGGCAAGCTTGCCGTTATGTGGCGCTTTCCCGTCGGCGTTGTCGCGGGGATCACACCGTTCAATGCACCCTTCAATCTTGCATGGCACAAGGTAGCGCCGGCCATTGCCGCTGGAAATTCAGTGGTGCTGAAGGCGCCGGCGCAGGGCGCGCTGGTCGTCAACGAATTGGCCAGGATCATTGTCGACGCAGGCATTCCGGCCGGATGGGTCAACGTGCTCTACGGAGACACCGTAGGACCGATGCTGGCAAGCGACCCACGCGTGGATTTCATTTCTTTCACGGGATCGGCGCGCGTCGGCGAATTGATCAAATCGACCTGCGGTCTGAAACGGGTGGCCCTGGAGCTCGGCGGCACCGGTCCAACGATCGTGCACGCCGACGCCGACATCGACGTCGCAGCCCCGACATGCGCACTCAATGCGACGCGCCTCGCGGGGCAAAGCTGTCTGTCGGTGCAAAACCTCTACATTCACTCGAGCCGCTACGACGCGTTCGTGGACGCCTTCGTGAAGCGCATCCGCGCCCTGAAGGTCGGCAACCCGGTCGAGGAAGACACGGATATCGGGACACTCATCAACGAGAGATCGGCGGACCGGATTGAAGGCTGGATAAAGGAGGCCGTTGCTGGTGGTGCACATATCCTAACCGGCAGCGGCCGCAAAGGCGCGCAGTTTGAACCGACTGTGATCGCCAACGCTCATCCCGGCATGAAGGTCGTGGACGAAGAAATCTTCGGCCCCGTGGCGGTCGTCCACCGGTATGGCGATTTCGACGCGGTCCTCGCCCAGGTCAATGACACGCCGTATGGGCTCCATTGCGGCCTTTTCACCAACGATATGAAGCTCGCGTTCAAAGCAATTCGCGCGCTTCGCTTCGGCGGCGTCGTCGTCAACGGCTCGTCGACTTGGCGGACCGACCAGATGCCATATGGCGGAATCAAGAACTCGGGAATCGGTCGCGAAGGCCCGCGTTATGCCATCCGCGATATGACAGATGAGCGGCTGGTGATCTTCAATCTCTGATGGATCCGGCTTCCGATTTCGTCAGAGCAGGAACACGCCTTTGCCGGTCTTCTGCTGGTCGAAAAGTTTGTACGCCTGATCCGCCTCATCGAGTTTCCAACGGTTTGTAAACACCGCTTCAACATCGATGCCGCGATCCGAGACGAAGCGCGCGCATTCGCTTTGACCGGTGTTGGGGAATGTCCACGACGACATTATGGTTACCTGCTTACGCATGACATCCGCGATAGCGATCCGAAGATCGCCGCCTGCGCCGACAAGGCCAACCGTTCCCCACGCCTTCACCGATTTCACCGCCTGACCACGAACGGCAGTGACACCAGACGTGTCCATCGCCATCTCAACGCCTCCGCCAGTGATCTCGCGGATCGCCGCGACCGGATCGACGTCAGCGGAGTTCAAGGTCCTCCACGCGCCAAGCCGATCGGCATGCGCTAGCCGCTCGGGGCTGATGTCGAGTGCGATAACGCGCGCACCCTGCGCGACCGCCAGTTGGGTCGCCGCCAGACCGACCGGCCCTTGTCCGAAAACCGCGATTGTTTCGCGACCGGCCAGTCCCATGCGCTTGAGCGCAAAAAAGGCGGTGCCAGTGCCACAGGAAATAGCCGCACCCGCGGCGTAGCTCAGTTCATCCGGTAGATGCACGAGTGTCCGTGCCGGGACCTTCAGATATGGCGCGTGGCCGCCATGGCGGTTGACGCCGTAGATGTGCGGCTGGACTTCCGTGCACATCTGCGCCCAGCCGGAACGGCAGTGGTCGCAGGAACTGCACCCCCAATAGTGATGCACCATGGCGCGCATGCCGATCCGCGCATCGCCCACAGCGACACCTTCGCCTACCGCAATGACATCACCGCAGGGCTCATGGCCGGCAATCACCGGTCCGGCATCCTTCTCAGAGGCCACCGGGCCACCAGAACCGGAGGCTGATCGGTAGTAATGCAAATCGCTCCCGCACATGCCCGACGCACGCATCGCAAGCACGACCTCGCCCCGTCCCGGTCGCGGATCGTCCACCGCAATCATCTTGACCGTCCGGTTTCCCGCGAACGAAACGCCCTGCATCCTTACCGTCTTTCATTTCCACTGACGCAACTGCGTCAAGCACTATGCTTAAATGCCGTAACACCCTCAGCGAAACTCGGGTCTGTCGGCAGAAATCTCTGTCTACGCACCATGACAAGGTTGCAAGAGTTTTTTTTATATGCGAAGCAACATTCACAGGCTAGAAAAACTTGGAGCCGGGTGCGGCTACCGGTTGTGGATGCGGAGGACTCGCCCATGAACGTGCACGCGGCAAAGCCTGCACAGGAAGACGTCAGTCGTGATCTTGCGCGTTTTGTCGTTGGGCTCAAGCTGGCCGACCTGCCGGCATCTTACGTCCAGACTCTCCGGCATGGAATTCTCGACACGATCGGCTGCATGCTGGCGGGCTCAGGCACATCCTCCGCGCGCGCCATACAGCGTGTGGCATCCGAATGGGGCGGTCGAGAGGATGCCACCGTCATCGGTACGAAACTGCGGCTGCCCGGCGTCTCGGCAGGTTACGTCAACGGTTCTGCCGCCCATCAGTTTGACTTCGACGATACGCATGACGCGGCCGTCGTACACCCGACCGCGAACTCGCTGTCCGCAAGCCTGGCACTCGCCGAACGCGATCCGGATACGACAGGCGAAAAACTGCTCGAAGCGATCGCGGCCGCCAACGAAGTGACATGCCGGCTCGGCCTCGCAATCAAGGGCGACCTTTTCGAGTACCCATGGACCCGCCCCCCTATTCTCGGTGGCTATGGTGCGGCGGCGGCTGCGTGTCGCATCCTCGAACTCGATGAAGATCAGACGCGATCCGCTTTCGGATTCGCGCTTCACCAGACCTGTAACACACTCGAATGCCTGTACGCGCCCGGGTCCGAAGTTCGCGGCCTGCGGGACGGATTTTCCGTGCGCAACGGCATCACTGCCGCGATGATGGCGCGCGAGGGGATCATCGGCGACATCACGGCATTCGAAGGCCGTTTCGGACTCTTCAATGCCTATTTCCGCGGCGAGTACGACCGAAATCGAATCCTCGACCGCCTCGGCAGCAAGTTCGAAGCAACCGACGTTTCGATCAAACCCTGGCCATCCGCGCGTGAGACGCACGCGACGATCCATTGTGCCCTGGAATTGCGCGAGAAGAACAACCTCGACGCGGATTCGATCGAAACCGTTACTCTCACGGTCGGTCGCGCGAACCTGGAGTTCTGCGAACCTGGCGCACAGCGGAAGCGGCCGGCGCGCCGCATGGATGCGCTGAGCAGCCTGCCATTCGCTGTTGCCGTCGCGATGGTGCGCGGCCGCGTCGGCCTCGAATCCTACACCGACAGCGCGCTACGCGATCAAGCGCTGTTGGCGATGGCCGAACGCATAGACTGGAAGCTCGACGAGAAGATTACCGAGGGAACCATCGAGGGCGGCCGCATTACAGTCCGGTTAAAGAACGGCCAGGAGATATCAGGATCGGCTCGCCACGGGTTCGGGCATCCGGGCCAGCCCCTGCCTGACGATGTGAGGCGCGCGAAATTCGAGGACTGCGTCGCAGTCATGCCGCAGCCTATACCGTCGAGCCAGATCGATCGCATCGCGGAATCTGTCGACCAGATCGAACGTCGCCCGGTTTCCGCGGTCACCGCCGCACTCGCAATTGCCTGAGGATTTGGCATGGAGACTCAAATCTTCGACCGGCAGTGGGAGACATTCACCGTCACCCATGCCGATCACATCGCCGAGTTGACGTTTAACCGTCCTGACAAGCTCAACGCCATGAGCCGAACGATGCGGCTGGAGCTCGGCGACTTTTTCCTCGACCTTGCCCGGGAGACCGAAGTCCATTGTCTTATCGTGACGGGCGCCGGCCGCGCGTTTTCCGCCGGCGGCGACATCAACGACTTCAGCGCCACCCCAGAAGAAATGCACGACCTGATGGGCCGCATCAGCCATCGCTGGTTCAAAGCGTTCTGGGCGTTACCTCAAATCGTGGTCGTTGCCGTTAACGGTATCGCGGCCGGCGGCGGCGCCAATCTGGCGCTCGGCGGTGACATCGTGATTGCCGCGGAAGGTGCTGCATTCGCTCAAACCTTTCAAAAAATCGGCCTCGTACCGGACCTAGGCGGCGCGTTCTTGCTGCCTCGGCTCGTCGGCCCGCAACGCGCCAAGGAAATGGCGCTGCTCGGCGACAAGATCAGCGCCAAGGACGCCTATCAGATGGGCCTGGTCAATCGGATCGTTCCGGCCGAGCAATTGATGACTGAAGCACGCGCATTGGCCAACCGGATCGCCGCGATATCGCCCAAGGCCGTCACCCTGACGAAGCGAATGATGAACCGCTCCTTCGAGCAATCGATGGAATCGACCCTCGATCACGAGTGGATGGCGCAGAGCTTCCTGTTCGGCACAGCAGAAAGCAAGGAAGGCGTTGCGGCTTTCATCAACAAGTCCAGCAAAGCGAGAGGGGACTAAAATGCCCGGCCGCTATTTCGAGGAATTTACCCCCGGCGAGGTGATCAAGCATGAGATCACGCGGACGATCACCGAGGTGGACAACATCCTCTTCTCATCATTGACGATTAATACCCAACCGCTGCACATCGACTATCACTTCGCGGCGAAGTCCATTCACGGCAAACCGTTGGTGAACGGTATGTTCACCCTGTCGCTGATGATGGGCATAACCGTTCCCGAAACGACGCTCGGGACGACAGAAGGCAATCTCGGTTTCTCGGACATCACGTTCCCGGCTCCAGTCTTTTACGGCGACACGATTCGCGTCGAAACGGAAGTGATCGAGACGCGCCCGTCCTCCTCACGGCCAGGTCTCGGCATTGTTCAGCTCGAGCATCGTGCGATCAATCAGGATGGCAAGGTCGTTGTTCGGTGCAAGCGCGCCGGACTAATGCGTGGCAAGGCGAAAGCCAATGCGGTTTGACCCACGCACGGCACGCTCCTGGCTTTTTGTGCCAGGGGACTCGGAGCGGAAGCTGGAAAAGAGCTGGTCGCTTGGCGCGGACGCGCTGATCTTCGACCTCGAGGACGCCGTTGCGGAAAACCGCAAGATCGAGGCGCGGCGCATCACGAGCGAGGCCATTCTTGCGGCGCGCGAAAAGCGAGCCGGCACACTGGTCGTGATCCGGGCCAACTCGCGCGACACCGGTCTGACCGATGACGACATCGCGCAAACGATAGAGGCGGCACCCGACGGCTACATGCTGCCGAAGGTCGTGACGGCAGAGGATGTCCGATCGACAGCGCAAACGCTGACCCGGTTAGAGCAGAGAGCAGGACGGGCGCCGGGTAGCACGTTCTTGATCCCCATCGTGACTGAATCTCCCGCACCTGTGTTCCGACTGCCAGAGCTTTGTACATCCGATCCACGCAATGCAGCCATTTTATGGGGCAGCGAAGATCTGAGTGCAGCCATTGGCGCCCGCCGCGTGAAGGACAGCTCGGGGCAAATGCTCGACGTTTTCAGAACGGTACGCTCGCTCGCCTTGCTCGCCGGGTCTGCCGCCGGATTGGGCGTCATCGACACACCGGTCATCGATTTCGGGAACAGTGACGAGCTCGAACGCGAGGCGCGCGAAGCCTATTGGATGGGCTTCACCGGCAAATTGGCGATTCATCCGGCACAGGTTTCGGCCATCAATGCCGCGTTCACGCCCGACCCAGATGAGCTCGAAGATGCACGGGCAATTTCTGCAGGCGCTGAGGCAAGTGGAGCTGCGGCGTTCCGGCTTGGAAACCGCATGATCGACATGCCGCACATCAAAGCGGCAAAACGGCTGATGGTGCTCGAACAAATGCTCGCTCAGCGCGCTGCTGCGATGGGGTCAAAATGAACATTGCCGACTCGCTCTTTCGGATCGCGAAGTCGCTGCCGGACGCGCCGGCCGTCTCGACTGGCCTCGATCTGAACTACAGTTTTGGGCAGCTCGCGGAGACCGCCGGCCGGCTTGCTCGACATCTGCGCGAGAAATGCGGCCTGCAGAACGGCGACCGCGTCGCATTGGCGATGACGAACACTGCCGCTTTTTTTCCGATCGCCTACGGGGTCTGGCAAGCGGGGCTGTGTCTTGTGCCAACCAACCCCCGCCTGCACAGGCGCGAGTTCGCTTATATCTTCGAAAATTCCGGCGCGCGCCTCTGTTTCGCGTCGCCCGACATGTTGAGCACCGTTGCAGGGCTAAATACCGAAATCGCCAACCTCGAAGCAATCGTCTCGACGGATGAACTGGACGATATTCTCGCGGACCAATCGTGGCCTATCGAATCGTGCGCGCCCGAGGACCCGTGCTGGATCTTCTATACCTCCGGCACGACGGGCCGACCAAAAGGCGCAACGCTCAGCCACCGCAATCTCACTTTCATGGCGCAGGCCTACTATGCCGACATGGATCGCGTGGATGTTGGCGACACCATGTTGCATGCCGCTGCTCTTTCGCACGGCGCTGGGCTCTACGCGCTGCCTCACCTCGCGCAGGGTGGGCATCAAGTCATTTGCGATGGCTCGTTTGATCCGAAGGAAATCTGCGATCTCATCGAGCGCCTGCCCCAGGTCAGCTTCTTCGCGGCTCCCACCATGGTTACGCGCCTGGTCGCCTATGTTGAGGAAACTCGCGCCGACACAGCCAATCTACGCACGATCCACTATGGCGGTGGCCCCATGTATGTCGCCGACCTTGAGCGCGCGCTTTCGGTGCTCGGGCCGAAGCTCGCTCAGCTTTACGGGCAGGGCGAGGCGCCGATGACCATTTCGGTCCTGCCCAAATCCTGGCACGAACGCGCAGCACGGGAAGGTTTCCTTGGCAGTTGCGGCATCCCTCGGACGTTCGTCGAAGTGCGCATCGTCGACGCAGACGATAAGGATGTCCCGACGGGTGAGATCGGCGAGATCATCACCCGCAGCGACTGCGTCATGGCTGGCTATTGGAATATGCCGGAGGCGACGGCCGCCGCGCTGAAGGGCGGCTGGCTGCACACCGGCGATCTCGGCAGCATGGATGAACGAGGCGTGCTCACACTTCGCGATCGCTCCAAGGACATGATCATTTCCGGTGGATCGAACGTCTACCCTCGTGAAGTCGAGGAGGTTCTGCTTCGCCACCCGGCCGTCGTCGAAGTAGCGGTTGTCGGCCGCCCGCACGTGGATTGGGTCGAAGAAGTTGTCGCATGCGTTGTGACGCATACGGACCACGCGGTCAGCAGTGAAGAGCTGGATCAGCTCTGTCTGGAGAACATCGGCCGCTACAAGCGGCCTCGAAAATACTTCTTCATGCAAAGCCTGCCGAAGAACAATTACGGCAAGGTCCTCAAGACCAGCTTGCGCGAAACAGTTGCAGCAAAGGCTGATGCTGAAGCATGAGGCAGGTTCTTGTTGCCGGCATCGGCTCCACGCCATTTGGCCGCCATGCGGATGTTGCCGTCGAGGCGCTTGCGGCACGGGCAGCGGACGCCGCCATTCGTGACAGCGGTCTCGACAAATCTGAGATCGGCGCCCTGTACCTCGGCAATTTTGTCGCTGGCCCGTTATCAGGACAGGAGGTTCTGGCTGGATTGGTTGCTGACGAATTGGGACTAGGCCAGATCCCATGTTCGAAGACCGAGGGCGCTTGTGCCTCCGGCGGTATCGCGTTTCGCCACGCTTATCTCGCGATCGCAACCGGGCAATGTGATGTCGCGATCGCGGTCGGCGCGGAAAAAATGAGTCACGCGGGAACCGCGGCCGTAACGTCAGCTCTGAATTGCGCGATGGACAATCTCAGCGACGGGCGGAGCGGCCTGACCTTTCCCGGCTTCTTCGGCATGGTTTGGAATGCCCATGCCGCGCGCTACGGCACGACACGCGAGATGGTCGCGGCCATCGTGCAAAAGAATAAGCGCAACGGCCTCAGCAATCCGCTTGCCCAGATGGGCGCGGATCTCTCGCTCGAGCAAATCGCAGCCGCGAAGCCGATCTGCGATCCGCTTCAGCTCTACGACTGCTGCCCCATCAGTGATGGCGCCGCGGCTGCTCTGTTGGTCGCCGCCGATCGCGCGAACGACTTCGCAGGGCCAAGGATCGCCATTGCAGCCTCGGCGCAGACACGCGGCTCCCCTCGCCTCGCTGGCATCGGCAACCTGACCAGCTTCCGCGCGAACGTCGATGCCGCGCGGATCGTCTACGAACAATCCGGCCTCTCACCGTCTGACATCGATCTTTGCGAACTTCACGATTGTTTCTCGATCGCCGAAGTCGTCGACTCCGAGGATCTCGGCCTTGTGCCACGCGGCAAAGGCGCGGTCTGGGCCGCGGAAGGGCGTACTGCAGTCGGCGGAGAAATCCCGATCAATCCAGGCGGCGGTCTTTTGGCAAAAGGACATCCGGTTGGTGCGACAGGCCTGGGCCAAATATACGAGATCGTGACGCAGCTCCGCGGCAAGCACCCAAACCAGGTAAAGAACGCAGGCGTTGGTATGACACACAATCTCGGCGGCGCAGGTGTCGCCTGCACCGTCACCATCCTGAAAAGAACCGATGCCTGAAGCGAACCCCCTCCCTCTTCGCCGCTGCAAGATTTGCCACACGATCGAAGCAGGCAAACGCATCTTCTGCAGCAAATGTGGCGGCGACGTTCTGGAGCCGACGTTGGTTGACAGCCGCGGGATCGTGACGTCCTGGACCATCGTTCGCAGACCCGCGACAGCCTTCCAGCATCTCGGCACGATCCCTGTCGTTATGGTCACGCTACAAGACGGAACGATCGTGACGGGTCGATTCCAGGGGGGAGAAGATCGTTTGCAGGTCGGCCAAATGGTTTCCCTCTCGCACGAAGATCGAGGCGTTCCGCACTTCAGCGCAACTTGAACTCCCTGTTCAGAAATTCACATATACGAAATTGGGTTGTTGACTTTTGGTCACCGTCTTGAAAACTGACCTGATGGATACAAAAAGCGCAGCCCGTACTATCGATATTTTCGAAGCGTTCGCGGCCGCAAAACGCCCGCTCACTTTGACCGAATTGGCCAAAGAACTGGATTCGCCAATTTCGAGTTGTTTCCAGCTTGTGAAAACACTGGAGCGTCGGGGCTACGTGTTCTCTCTTGGCCCGCGCAAGGGCATGTACCCCACCAAGCGCATGTTGCATGCCTTCGAGTCGATCAGCCGGCACGATCCACTCAAGCTGATTTTTCAGAGCGTTCTGTCTGAACTCCAAAGCATCACGCAGGAAACGGCCGTACTTGGCCAGCAGGTCGACGAGCGCGTGATTATCCTCGATGCGCAGGAATCTCCGCAGCGCGTCCGCTACTCACCCCAGATCGGCGAGTTTCACGAACTTTATTCGACCGCGATCGGCAAGGCGATCCTGGGATCCATGACGAAGAAGGATCGCGACAGACTTCTCGGCAAGGCAAGGCTCGAGCGGCTAACCGATACAACCTTGATCGACCGCGACGCACTTGAAGAGGAACTGACCCGCAGCAAGTCCCGGGGCTGGTACGTCGCTCGCGGCGAAAACATACCGGACCTCTGCGCTGTTGCCGTTCCGGTTCACGTAAACGGCCAAGTCTTTGCGGTTGGACTCGGCGGCCCATTCCAGCGATTTATCACAGAGATCGACAGGCACGCAAAAGTGCTTATGGCGGCTGTGTCTCGACTCGAAGGCTTAGACTGATTGGACGTTGTCCAATGTCGCTCATCGATCTGCGCGGGGATCTAAAATGGACTGGGTCGATCCGCGCATGGCCGCTCTTCTCTCTCAGTCGGCAGCCTCGCCAGCAGTCGATCTCATGACGCTGCCGATCAATGAGGCGCGAGCTGCATATGAACAGAAGTGGAAACCTTGGAACGCAAACCCTCGCGCGATGCACGAGGTGCGCGATTTTCTGATCAAGGGTAAGCACGCGCCTATTCGCACACGTCTCTACTGTCCCGACGCAGCAGCTCGCGGAACGATTCTCTTTCTCCACGGTGGCGGCTGGATGTTCGGATCGATCGAGAGCCACGACGCGCTCGTTCGCGAACTGGCCTTTGCAGCAAATGCCACACTCGTCTCGATCGAGTACCGGCGGTCACCGGAGCACCCCTACCCCACAGCGATTGAGGACACGCTGGAGGCAGTGGCTTTCATCATGGCCGGTGAAGTTGACGGCGCCTCCGCGCCGATCGCCGTTGCGGGCGACAGCGCGGGCGCCGCGATCGCCCTCTCTGCGTTATTAAGACTCAAAGCGACTCCGACGAAGATATCAGCCGCAGCACTATTTTACGGCTGCTATGACCTCGATTTCGAAACCACCAGCTATCAAACACTCGGTGATGGACGCTTCGGCTTGTCTCTTATCCGTATGCAAACCTTCTGGCGAAACTATCTGGGAGGCAACGACGGTTCACCTTCTGATGACGCCGTGCCGGCGCGAGGCAACTTGGCTGGCTTGCCGCCAATCTTCCTGCATGCTGCCGGGCTCGATGTTCTTATGAGTGACTCGCTTAATCTCGCGGAGCGCCTGCATCGGGAAAAGGTGCCGTTTGAGCTGTCGCTGGCTCCAGGCCTAGTCCACGGTCACCTCCAGATGGTGTCAAAGCTCGAACCGTCACGACCGATTTTGCAGAGCGCTGGGCGCTTCTTGCAGCGCGCTCTAGGCGGAGCGGCAGCAGGATGACGGGTTTTTTTAACGACCGCGTCGCCCTGATCACGGGAGCGGCGGGCGATATCGGTCAAGCGATCGGACGTGGGCTTGCGCTACGCGGCACGCGGATCGTGCTTATCGATCTGGACCAGAGTACGCTGGACCGCGTCGCGATTGCTGATGAGAGCCGTACTCTCAAGATCAACGCAGATGTCACCGACGAGACAAGCATGCGCAGCGCGTTTGATACAGCTATCGCTTGGGGCGGCCGCCTCGACATGCTGGTCAACAGCGCGGGGATCGAGGGGCCAATCGCGCCTATGACGGACTACACCGTCGCCGATTTCCGTAAGATCCTTGACATCAACGTCGTCGGCACCTTTCTCGGGATGAAATTGGCGCTGCCGTTGATGCTAGCGCAACAGCGCGGATCGATCGTCAATCTTGCTTCAACCGCCGGCCTACGCGGCTCGCCTGACGTGGCGGGATACATTGCAAGCAAACACGCCGTCATTGGCCTGACCCGCGCTGCCGCGGTCGAAGTCGCCGGCACCGGTATCCGCATCAATTGCGTGTGCCCAGGCTCCGTTGCTGGAGAGATGACGCGACGCATCGCGCGAGGGCGAAATGCGTCTGACCCGGCAGCTTCTTTAAAACGCATGGCTGAACGCAATCCGATGGGCCGGCAAGCCGACCCATCGGAGATAGCCGCCGTCGCGAATTTTCTGCTGAGTGACGAAGCGAGCTTTGTGACCGGCGCAGCCTACACCGTGGATGGTGGCCGCACCGCGCTTTAAGCCGCTGCCTTTTCCCGATCCATAACGAAACCTGTGTACCCAGTGTCCGCGATCTCTTGGCAGATGCGCCGATAGACATGAAACCCGCCGACGAACGGCATGAAGATACGCGGTTTGCCAGGTACGTTTGCACCGAGATACCAGGAATTCGCCGTCACATGCAGCGTGCGCCCGGCGACTTCGTTCACGCGCTGAACCCAGGCGCCTTCCGCCTCTTCCGCTGCCTCGATCACGGATGCGCCGTTTGTTCGTGCATGCTCCAGCAAACCGCAGATGAAATCGACGTGCTGTTCGATCGAGACGACCATATTGGTCAGTACCGATGGGCTTCCCGGACCGGTGATCGTGAACAGGTTCGGAAACCCGGCCGTCATGAGGCCGAGATATGTTCGCGGTCCATCGCGCCACTTGTCCCGCAACCGCAATCCGTCGCGCCCTACAAGTTCAAGGTCGAGGAGAGGCCCGGTGATCGCGTCATAGCCGGTCGCAAACACAATGGTGTCGAGATCGTACTGGGCGGAGCGCGTGCGGATACCGGACGCGGTTATCTCGTCGATCGGATCGCTTTTGACGTCCACCAGCGTCACGTTGGCCCGATTAAACGTCTCAAAGTAATTCGTGTCGAGGCTGACGCGGCGCGTGCCGATTGGATCGGTCTGGGCTGACAGCAGTGCAGCCACGGCTGGGTCTTTCACCGTGGAGCGAATCTTTTGCCGCACAAAGTCCGCGGCAATGTCGTTCGACTGTTTGTTAAACGGGATATCGGCAAACGCCTTCGTGAAGCCGGTCCCGCCCTTCTGCCAGAGCCGCTCAAAGGCAGCATTGCGCTCTTCTTCCGACAAAGCGAGTGGTGTCTCGGCGACAACCTTGTCACGGACAACACCCGAGCCTGTTTCCAACCCTTCCTTCCGATAAGCCGCATAACGTCCCTTGATATCCGCCTCGTGCCGCTTATCCATCGGCGCATTGCGTGCCGGCAGCGAAAAGCTCGGCGTCCTCTGGAAGACATGCAGACGGTCTGCCTCCGCCGCGATCATCGGGATGCATTGGATGCCGGATGCGCCGGTGCCGATCACACCGACCCGCTCAGTGCTGAAGCTGACTTTCTCGTGTGGCCAGCGGCCGGTGTGGAACCAACGCCCCTTGAAGGTCGACAGCCCAGGGAAATCCGGCGTGCGCGGCAAGGAAAGGCAGCCGGACGCCATGATAAGCCACGGCGCGCGTACGCGGTCACCCCGGTCGGTCGCGACAGCCCACTGGCCGGCCGTTTCGTCGAATACGGCTTCCGTCACCCGAGTCGAGAAACGTATGTCGCGGCGCAAATCGAAACGGTCGGCTACATGCGAAATGTAAGAGAGTATTTCCGACTGCCCGGCGAAACGCTCGGTCCAGTTCCACTCCTGCTGCAAATCCTCATCAAAGGAATAAGAGTAGTTGAGGCTCTCAACGTCGCATCGTGCACCAGGGTAGCGATTCCAGTACCAGGTCCCACCGACATCTCCCGCGATGTCATACGCTCGCGTCCGCAACCCCATCTTGCGGAGACGATGCAACATGTACAGGCCAGCGAAACCTGCACCGACGACAACGACGTCGAATGTACCCTCGCCTCGCTCCGCTCTCTCAGTCATCGCGCTTGCTGATCCTAAGCAAGCAGCTTCGAGAACGGCGCGATGTCGTCGAGCGTTTCGAGCGACATGGCCATGTCAAAGATCTGGTTGGCGCGATCGGCATCGATCGGGGTCGCGGCAGCCGCGCAGCAGTCGACCATCTTCTGCCGGCGCTGTGCTTCGCTCATCGGATTTTCTGGGTGCCCAAGCGCGCGCTTGACCTTCGACGTGAAATGCCGGCCGTCTGTCGTAAACAGCTCGACATAGCCGGGTTCGAGCGTCCATCGCCCATTCTGCTCGGCATCGAACATCCACTTTACCTTCGGCACAGCGTTGGTGACGACATCGTCAGCCATCGCGCCGTCGCGGTAAAGCTTCAGCGGCAGTGTACCGTGCCGAAGGGCTGCGCCCACCGCGAACGGCAGGTTGCACAGAAGATCGATGCGATTTTGCGGCACGAGCCCAGTGCGAACCGGGCGGCAGCGATCAAAGTTCACGTCACCGACATGCAGCATGACGTGATCAACGTTGTCGAAGCCGAGTTTGTGCTCCTGCAAAAGACCGATCACGGCTGTGAGCGTGCCGTGCAGGTGGCGGCACGAAGGCCAAGGCTTCAACGAGACATTGAGCGTCTCATAACGCTCGCCCAGCTCATGCGTCAGTATCGTCCGGTCATACTCGCCGCGGAAATAGGTGTGATAAACGCCGTAAGGACCATCAAACACTTCGCGGTCACCGCGAACGCCGCGCGCCGCCAGTGAAGCTGCGAGCACCGCACTGCGATAGCACAATCCGTCGCGGATCGAGCGCACGCTGGACCCTGCATTGTGCAGGCTGGCGAGTGTGCCGGCGGCCTGCGGCAAAGCCAAGCCGAGCGCATTGAGATGTCCATTGCTGTCGAGGCCTAGGATTCGAGCGGACGCAGCTGTCGCGCCAAAGATGCCAGCGATCGAAGCGCGGATCCATTGATAGGAATTCAGCCGCCCGGTGATGGCAAAGGCCACGCGACTGGTGATGTCGTTGCCAAGCGCAACTGCGGCAATCAGGTCGCGGCCGCTGACACCACCCTTCTCTTCAGCGAGCGCTAGCGCGGGCATGAAGCTCGCCGGCGTCGGATGGCAGACCGACGTGTCGTGCGTGTCATCGAAGTCATATTGATGCACAGCAGCACCATTCGCGAGCACCGCATTGTCCGGCGGAATGCGCAGTCCGCCTGAACCGATGACGGTCGAGCATTGCTTGCCGCTCCAGGCGCCCATCAGGTCTGTTACTGCCTTGAACTCCTCGCCACCGGTGCCCGCGATAATACATGCGATCGTGTCGGCAATGGCTTCCTTGGTATGGTTGATCAGATGATCCGAGAGGTCCTCGTACCTGACACTTGCCAGATGCTCAGCGATCGTCACCGATGAATCCGGGCCGATCTGGCCGACGACATGACCTCCAAGCTGTTCTCGCGGCTGCGCATTGGTGCTCATTCTGCAATTCCTCCATCTCACTCGCCGTCATGCAGCCGGCTGCGACCATATTATTATTCGGCGGCGCTCTTGAATTCGGGGATAATCGTTGTGCGTTTCCGCGCCATCGCGTCGATGTCCTGCTTGCTGTAGCCTAGCTCGAGCAGAAGTTCCTCGCTGTGTTCGCCAAGCCTTGGCGCTTCCATGCGAGTTTCGATCGGCGTCTTCGACCATCGCGTCGCGCGCGGCATAGTTCGTATCAAACCCTGGCTCGGATGGTCTGTCATCTCGAAGAAGTCGATGTCGTTCAGATGCGGATCATCGAGGATTGTCTCAAGCGTGTTGAGCGGCATCACGGGTATGTCGATTTCATCGAGAATCTCGACCCATTCCGCCGTCGTTCGCGTCTGGTAGATCTCCTCAGCCGCCGCGAGCAGCTCGTCTATGTGCGCCGTCCGGCTGTCCAACGTTGCAAAGCGCGGGTCGGCCGCGAGATCGGTCCGCCCCGTGAAGCCGAAGAACTGTTTCCAGTGCTTATCGGTGTACGCCATCGCGCAGACATAGCCGTCTTTTGTCCGAAACGGCCTCCGAGCGGGCGAGAGCAGCCTGGAATATCCCATGGGCGCCAATGGCGGCTCGAACGTATGCCCATTCAGGTGCTCGGCCAACACCATCTGCGTCATCGTCTCGAACATAGGCACTTCCAGCGACTGCCCTTCACCTGTTCGTTCACGATGGAAAAGCGCAGCAATGGTGGCATTGACGGCCGCCAGCGCCACCATTCGGTCGATCAACGCGCTCGGGATGTAGCGTATCTCTCCGCCCGCCCGGCGCATCAGATAAGGCAGGCCAACCGCACCCTGGATCAAGTCGTCATACGCTGGTCGACCGGCATAGCGCCCGGATCGGTCGTAACCGAAAGCGCCGCAGTGGATGATCCGCGGATTGAGCTTCGCGCAATCATCGTAGCTCAGGCCCAGTCGCTCGAGCGCTTCCGGCCGCATGTTGTGAAACAGTACATCCGCTGTCTTCACCAACCTTCGGATCACGTCTCCGCCTTGCTCGGATTTTAGATCAAGGACCAGGCTTCGCTTGTTTCTGTTCGTGTGCAGGAAAAGGGCCGCCATGCCGGCATTCCGGCTGGCGCCGATTAGCCGCGTCGTGTCTCCGCTGGGCGACTCGACCTTGATGACATCCGCGCCGTAGTCGCCAAAGACCTGCGTCGCCGTTGGCCCGAGAAGCACGGCTGTAAGATCGACGACACGGATACCTGCCAAGGGACCGGGCATTATGTTGGCTCGCACGTGGATAAAGTTACTTCATGCATATGTAACATCCTCCACATATGCGAAACTTTATGAGCGCACAATCCTTTGCACATAAAGATCGAGCCATAATCACATCTTCGACGGGAGGTAGAGGCTGATGATCGGGAATGCCGTCAGGATAGCCAGCGCGATGATATGCGCGATCACGTGAGGAAATGCCCCACGGAACACTTCGCCAATTGGCCGGCCCGAATACCTGGCCACGATGAAGCAGTTGATCCCGACGGGCGGCGTTATCAGCCCAACCTCTGCGGTCACGACCAGAAGCACACCATACCAGATCGGATCGAAACCGAGGGAGACTACAACCGGAAGCACGACTGGCACCGTCAGCACCAAGATCGCCATCTGGTCCATGAAACATCCAAGGATCAGGTAGATGCACAGTATGATAACGATAATCACCCATCGCGACACGTCGAGATCGCCGACGAACATGACAAGGTCTTGCGTGACGCGGGTCAGCACGAACGCATAGCTAAACATGCTGGCGCCGAGGAGAATGATCAGGATCATGGAGGTGCCGATGGCGGCGCGACGCAAAGCATGCAGCGTTGTCTTGCGGTTGATCTTGCGGCGCCACGCCGCAAGCAGGAATGCTGTCAGCGCACCCAGCGCGGCGGCCTCAGTCGGCGTGCTGATGCCCGAATAGATGAGCCCTGTGATAACCGCGAAAAGGATCACCATGGGAGCGACCTCTTTGGTAAGCGCCCATCGTTCTGACATCGGGACATGAGGCGCGAGCGGCGCGCGAGACGGATCGCGCCAGACAAGGAAAGCCACCGTCGACATGATGGTTATCGTTACGACAACCGCAGGGAGGATGCCTGCGATGAGCAGCTTCCCGATCGAGACCTCCGCGAGCAAGCCGAACACAACGAACGCAACCGACGGCGGGATAAGCATGGCAAGCGTGCCAGACACCGCGACAACGCCGGCTGCCATCGAAGGCTCATAACCCTGCCTGATCATTGCCGGCAGGCTTGTCGAGGAAAGCGTCGCGGCCGAGGCTGAACTTGTGCCGCACACAGCGCCGAATCCCGCGCCAGAGAGGGCGGTTGCCATGCCGAGCCCGCCGGGAACGCGGCCGATCCAGGCTGCCGCCGCCCTGAACAATGAGTCGGCGATACCGCTGACAATCACGAAC
>Ga0335075_10005018_pt1 | contig 20590 bp, 19 predicted proteins | sample Lox_Sample_24_FD_206723 | JGI IMG/M metagenome (GOLD analysis project Ga0335075, IMG submission 206723) | Soil microbial communities from Loxahatchee National Wildlife Refuge, Florida, United States - Lox_Sample_2.4 | ecosystem: Environmental > Terrestrial > Soil > Wetlands | place: USA...
GCCGGATTGCAGAAATATCTCCCCGCAGCCATGCCGCTCATTGCGCCGTTCGTGAATTCCTATCGCCGCCTGGTGCGGTTTCTCTCCGCGCCGATCAACACGCATTGGGGCCACGAAAACCGGACCGTGGGACTGCGCGTGCCGGTTTCGGACGTGCAGAACCGGCGCATTGAAAACCGCGTGCCGGGGGCCGATGCCAATCCATATCTCGCCATTGCCGCGTCGCTTGTCTGCGGCTATCTCGGCATGGTCGAGAATCTCGCGCCCACCAAGTCGATGGAAGGCAACGCGTATGAGTCGACGCGCTATCAGCTGCCGCGGCACATTCTCGATGCCGTCGCCAAGTTTCGCGCCTCGGGCGACCTCAAAGACGCGCTCGGCGAGACATTCGTCCTGCTCTACAGCGACGTCAAAGCTTCCGAGCACGATGCCTATCAGCAGGTGATCAGCCCCTGGGAACGACAGCATCTGCTCCTGAATGTCTGAAGGCGGATTACTGTAGCAGCGCGCTTCTCCTCGCCGCGCGGGGAGTCGGTGGATCCCGTACGGAGCAGCCATGAGATACGCCTGCCTTGCGGCGATTGTTTGTTTCCTCCCGCTCGCCGCCTGCGGGTTCGAGGCGCCGGCGCCCGCGCGCACACCGCCGCCAGCGGCGCCCAAGCCTCCCCTTTCCACGATCTCCGCGACGCTCACCCTGCCGCTTGCAGACCTCCTGCGAATTATCAATGTACACACGGAAGGCCGCATTGCAGATATTCGGAACCAGCGCGTCGCCTGCATGATTGCGACGTGTTCGCTCGATCTTCTGGCCGTTCGCACAGACGCGATTACCGGGACCGCCGAAGGCGAATCGCTGTCTTTTACGGTTCCGCTCGCCGTGAACGCACATATGGCGGTGAATGGCGGCTTCTTTCGGACGAGCGCGCAAGGACAGGTGCAAGGGGTCGCACATGCCACCACGAATCTCCGGCTTGCGCCCGATTGGCGCCTCGAACCCCAGACACGCGGTTCCATCAGACTGAGCGAGGGGCAACTGAAGCTTGGTCCCGTGAAGATGAACATTGCGGAGCTGTGGAATCACAATGCGGCACATCTGTCCGACATGCTGTTTCGGACGCTCGACCACGAAATTGCCGGCCATGTGAGAATCCGGGCGAGTCTGGATCGGCTATGGGCGCAGCTCGCAAAACCCATCCGCATTGGCAAACTACCCGAAGCGTGGTTGCTGCTTGCGCCCCGGCGGATATTCCTCGCGCAGCCCGTAACGCGAGATAATGCGCTGGTTCTGTCGCTCGGGCTGGCCGTGCGGGCGCAGGCGGTTATCGGCAATCTTCCGCCGCGAACCGCAACCGTCGGGCCCTTGCCAGCGCCCTCTCCACTTTCCGCGCCCGCCAACCGCTTCACGCTGTCATTGCCGGTTTTGCTGCCTTACGCCGCCGCGGCACAATTTGTAATGCAGCGACTTGCGAGCCATCCGCTTCATGTCGCCGGCATGCCGGTGAAGATAACAAATCTCACAATCCTGCCCTCGGGTCGTGATGTGGTTGTCGCGGCGCATTTCTGCGTCAGGCAGACATGGGATATTCTTGGCTGGTTCGATTCCTGCGGCACGGGCTATCTGCGCGGCGCGCCACAATACGACAATCAGGCACAGACGATCCGCATCGCGAATCTTCGCTATGACATGACAACGGCAAACGTTCTTCTCGCCGCGGCGAAATCGCTGGCGGGCGACGCATTGGGCAAGGCCCTGCAATCCCGACTTGTCTTTCCGGTTGGGAAGGACATCGCAAAGCTCAACGAGGATGTGACGCAGGCGCTTGCAGAACCACACGGCGGCGATCTCCGCATTTCAGGCAGGGTCGAGTCGTTCGGCCAGCCTTCGCTCACATGGACCTCGGAAGGGTTTCTGGCGCTCTTCACCGCGCAGGGGCAGGTTGTCGCGCAGCTTCGCGTCGGAAGCTCTTGACCGGCACAGGCGGCGGTGGACGACGTAAGCACAACAGGTTTCCTGATCCGGGAGTCCGTGGTATTGCCGCGTCTCCGGAACAGGTTTATCGCGCGCTCACGGCGCCGTCCCGCTGGTGGAATTCGGATCACACTTTTTCGCGCGATACGTGAAATCTCTCGCTCGACGCCCGGGCCGGCGGGTGCTGGTGCGAGACTTTGCCCGAAGGCGGTTCGGTGCAGCACATGATCGTCGTCAACGCAATGCCCGGAAAGATGCTCCGTCTGCGCGGCGCGCTCGGCCCGCTGCAGGCCATGGCCGTGGATAGGACGATGATGCTTCCCAACGGCAGGACGACGCGGCTCGACGTGAGCTACGCCATTGGCGGATATTCGAAAGCGGGATTTTCGGACCTTGCCAGAGCCGTCGACCGGGTTCTCGGAGAACAGATAACGCGGCTCAAATCGTTCACCGAAACGGGATCCGTTCCGGCTCGGCCCCAGCAAACGAAGGAATGATCATCCTTTCCTGATCCGCATCTTTTCCGGGACGCCGGCTCCTGATAGGCTGGAGCCGATGACGGCCAAGCTTGCCTTGCTGATCCTTTGCGCGCGCATCGGATTTAATCCCTAGACGCCCGCGCGCTTCGCGCGTGATTGCGCGCACCCCATTTCAATTCCCAATCGCAGAGCACAGCCATGGCGCAGCAGAGCGCGACCCACAATCTCACCAAACACTGGCAAGCACTGGATGCGGCGCATCACATCCACCCGTTCTCGGATGCGGCGGCCCTCATTCGCGACGGCACGCGCGTCATCACGCGGGCAGACGGCGTCTATCTGTGGGACTCCGATGGCAATCGGATGATCGACGGCATGGCGGGGCTGTGGTGCGTGCAGGTGGGCTATGGCAACCGCGAGCTGGCCGAGGCCGGATACGAAGCGCTGAAGACGCTTCCCTATTACAACCATTTCTTCAAGACCACGAACCCGTGGACGGCGGAGCTGGCCACCAGGCTCGCACGGATACTGCCCGAGGGCCATGAACATGTGCTCTTTGCCAACTCCGGCTCGGAAGCGAACGATTCTGCGCTCAAGCTCATCCGCTATTACTGGAATCTGAAAGGCCGACCGGAAAAGAAGATTCACCTGTCACGGGACTACGCCTATCACGGCGTTACCATGGCGGCAGCGTCGCTTTCGGGCCTCACGCCCATGCATCCGCAATGGGATTTGCCGCTGCCGGGCTTCGCCAAAGTGCCGGCACCATACTGGTTCAGTGCGCAGGCCGCCGGTTACGGCGATGTCGGACCCGAGGAGTTCGGAGTCCTCATTGCCCAGCAGCTTGAGGACAAAATCCGCGAGCTTGGGCCTGATCGCGTTGCCTCGTTTTCCGCCGAGCCCGTCCAGGGCGCGGGAGGGCTGATCTTTCCGCCAGCGACCTATTGGCCCGAAGTGCAACGCATCTGCCGTCAATATGACGTGCTGCTGCATCTCGACGAAGTGATCACCGGTTTCGGCCGCACCGGGGAATGGTTTGGCGCCGACACCTACGCGATCGCACCCGACGTCGTGACCATGGCGAAAGGCCTTTCCTCGGGATACCAGCCCATCTCCGCCATATCCCTTGGCACGAAAATGGCCGAGGCCATTCTTTCGGCAAATGAGGAACTGGTACACGGCTTCACCTATTCGGGCCATCCCGTCGCGTCAGCCGTCGCATTGAAGAACCTCGAAGTGATGGAAAAGCGCGGCCTCGTCCCCCGCGTGAAACAGTCGATCGGACCTTATCTGCAGAGGCGGCTGCATGAAACATTCGCGCCTCATCCACTCGTCGGCGAAGTGCGGGGCATCGGCATGCTGGCGGCGATTGAGCTCGTACCCAACAAGCCAACGCGGAGCTTCTTTCCGCGCGAGATGGATGTGGGCACGCGCTGCCGGAACTACTGCTTTGCGGGCGGGCTGATAATGCGGGCGATTCGCGATACCATGGTGCTCGCGCCACCGCTCACCGCGAGCGAAGCCGAGATCGACGAAATCATCGCCAAAGCCAGAGAGGCAATCGACGCCACGGCGCGGGATCTCGGCAAGATGCAGCCTTGAGATCGCCCATTGGGGCGGAACAATACTGGCGAACAGCATATGTTTCGACATGCAAATGTGTGCTAATTATGGCACCTGCACTGCTAAAAGATCATCCAGAATTATCACGAAAAAAATAGTTGAAAGCTGTGGCATCAGTGCATAGCTTCGACCTTGGAAGGGCGATTCACCGTCCGGCAGGCACTGCCCCCCCGCTCGCACGCCGGATGGCGTCCTTCCAGAGGTGCCGGTCATCCCCTCCCGGCACCAGCGCGTAACGGCGCATGACGCCCGATCAGCCCCCTGGTCGGGCGTCTTTTCGTATGGCCGTGACACGCCGCAGAGTGAGATTGAGGCGCCCTCCGCCGGGAATGACCGTAGACGTGTTGGGGATAACCCTTTCGATTCCGTGAAACGCGAGCCGCGCCGCGCCGCCGAACACCAGCACGTCTCCCGATTTCAGGAGGAGGCGGCGCGTGGGTGCGCGGCGTGTCGTGCCGCCGATCCGGAATACGGCATCATTGCCCAGCGAAACAGACAGAACAGGGGCATCGAGAGCTGCCTCATCGCGATCCTGATGCAGGCCCATGCGCGCGTCGTCACGATAGAGATTGACCAGGCAGCATTCCGGTTCCGCCGGGCAAAAGGTGAGCGCGCGCCAGAGACGCGCCAGACTTTCGGGGATCGGCGGCCATGGCCGGTGCGTTCCGGGATGGAGAGGCTCGTAGCGATAGCCTGAAACATCCGAATACCAGCCGAGCGAACCGAAATTGGTTTCCACGACGGAGAATACTTGTCCCGAGCGCGGCATGCGCGGACGGTAGAATGGTGCTTCGCTCGCGTGCGAGAATACCTCTGCCGTGAGATGAGTCTGCGCCGAACGATCAAGACAATTCGACCACAGCGTCACACCTTCCATGATTTTGAGCCCCGACTCAGCGTTTGGGCGCATTGCCGGGAACACCATAGAGTCCGTGAAAACTGGCGCCTTCGCCGCGCTGCTCAAGCCAGATCCGAAATGCCTCGGCCGAATAAGCCCCGCCGATCCAGTTTCGCAGCGGTCCTGCCCCCGCCTGTTCGGCGGCGAAAACCGGAAACAGCCTGAGCCAGCGTTGCTGGCGATTTGGAAAATGCAGATATGGCCAGCGCGCGAACTGTCGGGCGGCGTGCGGCATGGCCTGCCAGCCATGGACATGCAGCAGATAGATGGCTGCCGCGAAGCTTGTGCGATCCTGTCCGCCCGAACATTTGATGAGCAGGGGACGAGGCGCCATATCGAACGTATTGAGCAGGTCAAGGAGCATTGCTCCTGCAGGTAACTGACGTGAATTGAACCTGGCGTCGCAATGGAGGACGCCGGCGCGCGCGCAGGCCCGCGTTTCGTAGCGCCACCACAGATGCCGGGGATTGCTCCCGCGCAGATTGATCAGCGTACGGATGCCGTGTGCCTGCAGGAAAGGGCCGAGAAATCCCGCATAGGCTTGCGCCGAGCGCGCCGCTTCGTCCGGCACAACCCAATGAAAATTGTATGGAAGATCGAGAATCAACGATGACAACCGCTCCGACCGGCCCGCGAATGTCTCATGCGCCGTTTGCGCGGGCCAGATGCAGCGGCAGTCAGACCGCAAATTCGCTGGCAATGGCCGCGAAATGGAGGATCACGGCGACCAGCACGAAGCCGTGCCAGATCGCCTTGTGATAGGGGAGGCGCTCCATCAGATAAAATACGACACCTGCAGAGTACACGATTCCACCCGCTATGAGCAGCCGAAAATCGGCCACGGCCATCGCCGCGGACAAGGGCTTGATCACCGTCACCACGAGCCAACCGAGGCAAAGATAGAGCGCTACGCTCGCCATCTCGAAACGCCGGGGGAAAATCATCTTGAGAATTACGCCAATGGTGGCCCCGGACCAGATGAGCCCGAGAATCGTGCTGCTCGCCGGCGCCTGCAGCCGGTTGACGGCAAAGGGCGTGTAGGTGGCCGCGATCATGATGAAGATCGCGGCGTGATCAAACCGGCGCAGCCATTCCCGCGTGTTTCCTTGCGGCCAGAGATTATATAGGGCGGAGGCGGTAAGCATCGCGAACAGCCCGGCGCAATAGACCGAAACGCTCACAACGACGCTCAAGCCCGCAACATGAAAGAGCAGCCAGAGCCCTCCATTGATGGCGAAAAGAACGCCGAGAACGTGAATCGTGGCGTCCACTGCGTGTTCCGCCCGGCTGTACAGGCGTCCGACCTTACCAGCGTCCATTCCGGGTCATCTGCTTACCTTAGCCAATGCGCGGAGAGCCATCGTGCTTTCAACCGCGATCGCTGAGGAACATCCGAATTGCAAGACTGCATGACGGCCCGCATTTGCCGGGCCGCCGGGAACTCAGTTGTCGAGGAACGACCTGAGTTTCCGCGAACGGCTCGGGTGCTTCAGCTTGCGAAGTGCCTTGGCCTCGATCTGGCGGATGCGTTCGCGCGTGACCGAGAATTGCTGGCCCACTTCCTCGAGCGTGTGATCGGTGTTCATGCCGATGCCAAAGCGCATGCGCAGCACGCGCTCCTCGCGCGGCGTGAGCGTGGCGAGAACACGCGTCGTAGTCTCGCGCAGATTCGCCTGGATCGCTGCATCAATGGGCAGGATCGCATTCTTGTCCTCGATGAAATCGCCCAGATGGCTGTCTTCCTCATCGCCGATTGGCGTCTCGAGGCTGATCGGCTCCTTGGCGATCTTGAGGACCTTGCGCACTTTCTCGAGCGGCATGGCCAGTTCTTCCGGCGTGGGCTCACGCCCGATCTCATGCAGCATCTGCCGCGACGTGCGCACCAACTTGTTGATCGTCTCGATCATATGCACCGGGATGCGGATGGTGCGCGCCTGATCGGCAATGGAGCGCGTGATCGCCTGGCGGATCCACCAAGTGGCATAAGTCGAGAATTTGTAGCCGCGACGGTATTCGAATTTGTCGACCGCCTTCATCAGGCCGATATTGCCTTCCTGGATCAGATCCAGGAACTGCAGCCCGCGGTTGGTGTATTTCTTGGCGATCGAGATCACGAGGCGCAGGTTCGCCTCGATCATTTCCTTCTTGGCCTGCCCGCTCTCGCGTTCGCCTTTTTGCACCGTTTGCACGATGCGCCGGAAATCGCTGATCGACTGGCGCATTTCCTGGGCGAGTGTCTGTATCTCGTCGCGATGATGCCGGATGCGCTCGCGCTCTTCCTGCACGAAATCGTGCCAGCCGAGACCACTTAGCCGGCCGACGCGACGCGCCCAGTTGGGATCGAGTTCATTGCCGAAATGCTGCCTGAGGAAATCGGCACGGTCGACGCCGTGCGCTTCGGCGAGACGCAGAAGTCGACCTTCGATCGACACCAGCCGGCGGTTGATGCCGTACATCTGATCGACAAGCGCTTCGATGCGATTGTTGTTCAGCTTCAGACTCTTGACGAGATCGACGGTTTCCGTGCGGAGCTTCTTGAAACGCCGTTCCTGGCCACTCGACAATTCATCCGAGGCCAGTGCCGCCTCGACCGAAGCATCCTGAAGCTTGCCAAGCCTCTTGTAGAGACTCGCAATCTGGTCGAGTTTTTCCAGCACCTGCGGCTTGAGCGCCGCTTCCATCGCCGCCAGCGACAGATTGCCCTCGTCGTCAAAGTCTTCGGCCTCGGCAGCAGCATCCGCAGCCGCCGCAGCTTCTCCGGGATCCTGTTCGTTCTCTATGCCAATTCCCGCAAGCGGTTCAGGCTGGGCCGGCTCCGTTCGTGCCGGTGCAGCCGCAAACCCGTTTATCGGTGCTTCCTGTCCCCCAACGGGCGGAGCGGCCATTCCGGGCGGTGGGCTTATCGGTGGAACGGGCTGTGCATCGGGACCCGCGCCGTACATTGCCTCAAGGTCGATGATGTCGCGGAGCAGCACCTTTCCTTCGTTAAGCTCGTCGCGCCAGATGGTCAGCGCCTCGAAAGTCAGCGGGCTCTCGCAGAGCGCGCCGATCATCAGCTCGCGTCCGGCCTCGATCCGCTTCGCGATCGCAATCTCGCCTTCCCGTGACAGGAGCTCGACCGATCCCATTTCGCGCAAATACATGCGCACCGGATCGTCGGTCCGATCATAGGGCTGCTCTTCCTCTTCGCTCGACTTGGCTGCGACCTGCTTGGCCTGGGCGAGAGCCGGCAAATCGCCCTGCTCGTCCTGTTCTTCGCTTTCGATGACGTTGATCCCTATCTCGTTGAGCATCGCCATCGTGTCCTCGATTTGCTCCGAGGACACCTTGTCCGAAGGTAGGACCTTGTTGAGCTCGTCATAGGTCACGTAGCCGCGCTGCTTTGCGCGCGTCACCATTTTGCGCACGGCGGCATCCGACATATCGAGCAGAGGAGAATCGGCATCCTCGCGCGGCGGCGCATCCGTCGGTGTCCCCGGCAGCTTCGCCATTGGCTTCGCGGCCGGCATGGCTTTGCTTTCAGGAGCATTCGCTGCCGCCGCTACGAGCTTCTTGCCATTTGCCGGGGAGGCGTCACTCAACGCCTGGGACAGTCGAGCCTCCACTTTTGGCTTTATCGTAACGGAAGCTGCTTTTCCGGTGACGGAGGGTTTTGCCGGGGGCAATTCCTTCTGAACCGCGGTGGATTTCGAATGCACAGCCTTAGCGGGCCCGGCCTTGGCTACCGGCTTTGACGCTGTCTTCGCCGATTTCCTGGTCTGATTCCGATTTGTCGCCATTCGCTTGTCGTTGTGCCGCCTAACGGGCAGAAAGTTTGTTCACTCGGGCACGCGCAGCCTTTCCGGCCGGCAGGCCTTATCTGCTAAGGGTTTTGCGGGAAAGGACCAAGCGGTTATCCATCGCTTCGGCTTTTCTCGCCCGCCTCGGACCTGGAACGCTCCAAGACGTGCCTCCGTTCGGCACCGGATTCCGCCATCTCCCATAGCTGCGCTGCGGCATGCACCCACCGGGCCTCGAATTCGCCGACATCACTCTCATCCCCCCTTGTCAAGTGGCGATGGAGGTTCGCTTCGGCAGGGCGCAATGCCCGCCGCGGCCTGAGGCGCTCGACGAGCCAACCCATGCCTGCGCGTTCGAGATGGCCCTCCAGCGTCCCCGTTTCAAGCCTTATTCCGGAAGCGGCGACGTGTAGGAGTTCGTGCCGCAAATTGTCAAGCGAGGAGTCCGCCAATGGCAGGGCCGCGAGCTGCTCATGGTATCGTTCGATTATCTCTGGCGCATCCAAGAGCAGGGCCAAGAGCTCAATTTCCTTAACATTGCGAGCGGCGGGAGCCGCAAAGCCGGGATCACGGGCCCTGGGCATCGGTGGTGCAACCCGCGGTGAATGAGGAGCCGGGGATGCGGCGCCTCGATCATGTCCCGCGGGAACAAGCTTGCTTGCCCGAAGTGCCGGCGTGAGTTTGGTTTTCACGGGCGTCGCGCCGATCTGCCGGCCCTGGGCCCGCCTCATTGGCGATGCAGATATCCGAAGCAGCTCGCCCGATGCGTAAGCTCTAAGCCCCAATTCTCTCGAAGCGATCTCGACAAAGGCCCCGAGGTAGAACTGCCTTATATCGACGGATGGGATGGACTTCAGGCGCTCATTGAGCCGGAGAATCAGCGCGGCCTTGCGCTCGGGGGTATCGGCTGCGGTTCTACCCGCCTCCATCTGCCAGATCATTTCGACCAGCGGTATGGATTTTTCCAGAACCGACCGCATGGCGCCAGCGCCTTCGGCGCGGATGAGACTGTCGGGGTCTTCGCCCGAAGGCACGAAAGCAAAACGGAGAGAGTGCCCTGGAACCAAGAGCGGTATTGCAAGTTCGGCTGCACGAAAGGCGGCGCGGCGGCCGGCTTCGTCGCCGTCGAAGGAGAGAACGGGCTCGGGAACACTGCGCCACATCAGCGCGAGGTGATCCTTTGTAAGCGCTGTTCCGAGCGGGGCGACCGCAGCTTCAAAGCCCGCACGTACAAGTGCGATGACGTCCACGTAGCCTTCGACGAGGACAAGGCTGCCGGTTCTGATCGCCGCCGCGCGGGCGGTGGAAAAATTGTAGAGAAGACGTCCCTTGGAGAAGAGCGGTGTCTCGCCCGTGTTGATATATTTTGGATTCGTCCCGCTCCGCAATGCGCGCGCCCCGAAGGCCACGATGCGACCCTGGGTATCGCCAATCGGAAATATCACCCGATCGAAAAAGAAATCACGCGCCGGTGCGCCATCTTCGGCGCGCCGCGCCAGACCGGCTTCCACGGCATCGTCTTCGCAGAAGCCCTTGGCTCTTAGATGTTCAAGGAGTGGGCTGCGCCCCGATGGCGCGTAGCCAAGCCGGAACTGGTGCCAGGCATCGTCACCAAGACTGCGCGACGACAGATAATTTCGTGCCTCCGCGCCGGCAGGTCCCCGTAGCTGCTGCTCGAAAAACACGCACGCGCTTTCGAGCGCGCCATAGAGTATCTTTGTCTGGCGCTCGCGCGCCTGGTCCCGCGGAGTCCATTTGGGGAGTTCGACACCGGCCTCGCGCGCGAGCCGCTCAACAGCTTCCTGGAACGAAAGACCTTCGGTTTCCATCAACCATTTGAAAGCATCGCCGCCGGCGCCGCAACCAAAGCATTTGTAGTTGCGGCGCTCGGCCTCGACCTTGAATGACGGCGTCTTTTCCTTGTGAAAAGGACACAGGCCCCAAAGGGCGTGACCCTTGCGCGCCAGCCTTACCCTGCGCCCGACCAGCTGGACGAGATCCGTCCGGCGAAGGATCTCCTCAAGCAGTCCGTCACCGTAGCGCATTCCCTATCCTACGACGATCAGCCGTCCATGGCGCGGCCGCAACCTGCAAATCCTGTGAGTCGCGCGAGTTCCCCATCATCTTTGCGCCAGAACGTCCTTGACGATCCCGCCGACCCGGCCGAAATCCATCCGGCCCGCGTATTGCTGCTTGAGCGCAGTCATCACTTTGCCCATGTCCTTCAGCGAAGCCGCGCCCGTTTCCGCAATCATGCTATGCGCTGCTGCCCGCATTTCCTCCTCATTCATCTGGCGCGGCAGAAACTCGCGGATGATGGCGATCTCTTCCAGCTCTGCAGCCGCCAGTTCGGGACGCCCGCCGCTCTCATAAAGGGACGCCGATTCCTCGCGTTGCCTGATCATCTTTGCGAGAAGGGTGTAAATATCCTCTTCGGCAATCCCGGCTCGGCTCTCCTCGGTGCGGTTGGCGATATCGCGCTCTTTCAGTGCAGCCAGGACCATGCGCAGCGTCGATACCCGTTTCTGGTCTCTCGCCTTCATCGCGTCTTTCAAATTCTCGTTCAGACTGTCGCGCAGCGTCATCCCGATTCTCCCTTCTGGCAACGGAAAGTAGGTCTGCGGCTCCGCCGTCGCAATCGTCCCGCGGGCAACTTGACCGGCAGCGGCCGGATTTCTATTTTCCGCAAAATCCAGGACCATTCCGATGATGCATAACCCCGATTCTTCTGCCGCGCGCGCGGCGGAAGAATTTTCGCGCGGGGGGGGCGCCCTGATTCTCGCAGACGGAACGGTATTTGCGGGCCGGGGATTCGGTGCGATCGGCCACGCGACAGGCGAGGTCTGTTTCAACACCGCGATGACCGGCTATGAGGAAATCCTCACCGATCTCTCCTATGCGGGACAGATCGTCGCCTTCACCTTTCCCCATATCGGCATTGTCGGAACCAACCTCGAGGATATCGAATCGACAACGCCTGCCGTGCGTGGGCTCGTGGTTCGTGCCGATGCCGAACGGCCGTCGAATTGGCGGGCGCTTTCGAGTCTGCACCGCTGGCTCAAATCGCACAATATTCCCGGCGTTGCCGGAATCGATACGCGCGCGCTGACAGCACGAATCCGCGATTGCGGCATGCCGCATGGCATCGTCGCGCACGCGCCAGACGGTCGGTTTGACATTGCGGCGCTGGTCGAAAAGGCACGCCGGTTCTCAGGGCTGGAAGGCGTTGACCTCGCGCGGGAAGTCACCTGCCGGCAGACCTATTCCTGGCGTGAAACGCCATGGAAATGGGGCGATGGCTATGGCGAACAGCGAAACCCGAGCTGGCGGGCAGTCGTTCTCGACTACGGGGTGAAACGCAACATCCTGCGCCAGCTCGCGGCGCGGGGGGCAGATGTCACCGTGCTTCCTGCGACTGCGACCTCCGAGGAGATTTTGCGGCATGCGCCTGATGGCGTTCTTCTGTCCAACGGACCGGGCGATCCCGCGGCGACAGGAGCCTACGCCGTTCCGACGATCGCAACATTGCTCGAACGGCGGATTCCAGTTTTCGGCATCTGCCTCGGCCATCAGCTGCTGGCGCTGGCGCTCGGCGCGCGGACGCGAAAAATGAACCAGGGACACCACGGTGCGAATCATCCGGTGAAAGAGCTCGAAACCGGGAAGGTCGAGATCGTGTCCATGAATCACGGCTTTGCCGTCGACAGCCAGAGCCTTCCGGCTGGAGTGCAGGAGACCCACATTTCACTGTTCGACGGCAGCAATTGCGGACTGGCCGTGAGCGATGCGCCCGCCTTCTCGGTCCAGTACCATCCCGAAGCGTCACCCGGCCCCATGGACAGCAACTATCTATTCGAACGCTTCGAAACATTGGCGAAATCGGGACGGCGCTGATCCTGTCTGCGCGAATGAGCCGCCGGCGCGGCGGCACCCGCTCGTCAGTTGTCGTCGTCGTTGTCGTCACTGTTATTATTATTGTTATTATTGTTGTTGTTGTTGTTGGCGTTCTGGTTCAGGTTGGGATTGTTGCGCGCGAAGTTGGGCGGCCGCGGAAAATTGGGCGGTCCGAAGGGATGCGGTGACGGTATTCCGTTGGGTGCCGAAGCAGTCGCCTTGTTCGCCGACAGCATTATCTCCTGTTCCGGCCCGCCCGCCCGCAGGGCGGCCCAATCCGGCCCGATGCGGGTGACCTGCCAACCTTCGATGCTGCCGCCAACACCCACCCCCACGGCAAGTGGTGCGGCGTTGGATTTGAACAAGGCGAGCTTCATCTCGCCATCCAGGATGATTCCGACAAGTGCAAGATCGGAAGGCAGGCTGGTCGCGTTCGATGTACCCGGCTCGGATGGTGCAACCACCTTCGTGCGCGCGGGATTGAAGACAAGACGGTCGTCCACCTCTGCAAAGGCTTGCTTGGGGGGGGCGTCGAAGCGCGCCACCGCAATGGTGTTGTCGCTATCACTATCGCTGTCACTATCGTCGTCACTGTCGTCATCGCCATTCTTATGGGCAGCAGCAGCGGAATGTGGATGAACGACCGGCGGCGCCGCGATTTCCGGCAATGGTGCCACCAACAGATAGCCGAGCAGAACCGCAAACCCCGCACACACAGCGGCCAGAATCAGTTGGGCCGGGTTGAGCCGCGGCATCAGCGCGCACCCCGCCAGCGATAGGCATGAATGGTCCAGCGCATTTCCATGGAGGGATTCTGATTCGGTGAATTCGCACGCCAATTGGGCGGCATCACGAGGTCGGCGCTGTCCACGAAGTAATACGGAACATGCGTCTCCACCGCATAGATGAGCGAACTGAAGTTTGAAAGCGGAATGGTCACGTCGTACTCGATCGAGACGGAATCGAAGCCTTTGACCTTGGTCGGAGGCAGCAACTGCGCACTCAGGAGAGACCCGCCGTTTCTGTCGATCAGCTGTTTCATCTCACTTTGCAGCTGGGCCTGCGCGAGGTCGGCGCTTGATGCGTCCAGGAGCCCCGGAACCGATTTCGCACCCTCCTGAAGGGTCGCAAGCCGTGCGGCAAGCGCCGGGCGCTGGGCCTCCAGTGCCCGATAGGCGGCGAGCTGCGCCAGGGCCTCCTTGCGATCTTCCGCTTGGGACCGGAACAACGCGATAACGGGGAGCGCCACGAGAAGCACAAACAGGCAGGCAAGAACGCCCAGCACCAGCAGGGCACCTTTCCGGCCGCGAAGAAATTCTGGCGCGTTCATCAGCGATGCGACGCCTTGACGTCGAAGGAAAGGTCGAAACGCTCGTTTCCGTTCTGTGCGCTTTGGAGTGGCGCCATAAACTGCGCATTCGCAAACATCGCAGAATGGTCGATTTCGCCAACCACATCGGAGGCCGATTTGGCAAAACCCTGAATATGAACTTTTCCTCCATCGAGCTCGAATTCGGTGAGCCATGTCCCATCGGGAAGGACGCGGGTTACTTCCCGGAGCATGGCAAGCAGGAAGGGCGCGCGCTTCTGTTCCAATGGAAACTCGATTTGCGCCTGTACGTCCGAGATCTCATGGGCGAGCCGGTGCACCACGGCTGCTCGCGCGGCGGCGGCATCCACCTCCGCGGAGAGTTGATCGGCCGCGGCAGCGCCACGCCAATAGGCGGCAAATATGACGGCCACTGCCAGCAGCAGCGCGACTGCGCCTAGTGCCAGCACGTTCCACTGCCTCCATTTGAGCCTCAGCAGGGCTCCGCGATCGAGCGGGAACGAGCGCCAATCGGCCTCACGCGAATCGCCCGCGAAACCGATCGCACCTACTCGCAGGCCCGCCGCACGCGCCAAGGCAATTGCGGAATCCACGGTGCTGCGTTTGACGATGCGCAGTTCCAACTGCGCCTGCTTCTTCGCCTTGACCGTTTCGAGAACGCTGAAATCATAATAGAGCCGATCCGGCTCAATCGGACTAAGGCGCTCCAGCTCGAAGGGGACCGCGCGGGCCAGCGTCCGCCGGCTGGCGGCCGGCATCTCGAAGCGCCGCCGCAGGACTTCGCTCTCCGGTATCTGCACCGCCACATCTGTCGTTCCGCGTGGAACGAGCTCCGATGTGGCCAGCAGCGAAGAAATCTCCCGCGCGCGAATCTCGCCGTCGCCAACTGCCTGCCCAAGCTGCCGCGTGTGCCCTCCTGACGCCAGGAGGACACGAACCGCCTCGGGCGCAACATCGAGGACGACGAAATCGCTGCCCCGCGCCAGCGGACTTGCCAGCATTTGGCGGACCATGGCGGCCAGTTCGCGTCCCCACTCTGCAAAAAGTTCGGACGCAAGACCCCGGAACGTTCCGAAAGACTCAGTAAGTGTTGGTGTTGCCATCAGCGCCCCTGACAATACTTCGTCAGTTGATCCAATACACACGATTCGTCGACGTCGATCCGCGGAGATACGACGAGATCGGGCCAGTCGGACTTGTCCACCATCGCGGCACGAATGCGAACAAGCAGCGGCAATTTCTTTTGACCTTTCCAGACCGACGTCCATTGGGCAGGCCCAGAAGCCGATTCTGCCGCATTCGCGCCCACCATCCTCTTGGCTGCCGATGCCTGGGTTGACGAAGCCGTAGCAGGCGACGGCGGACCATAATAGGAAATCTGGAACCATTTAAGACCGCGGATGAGGGTGTAGTTTGTGACGACTCCCCGCGCGCCTTCGAGTTCGGGTTTGCTCGCAACGACAAGCGAAACGCCGCCCTGCTCCGGAACGGCCTGTATGGTGATCAGATCCAGGCCGCCAAGAAGCGTTTTCGATGGCGCGAAGAAGGTCATGCGCTGGGTCTCGCCTGCGAAATCGACGCTCTTCAGCGCGGCCGCATCGCCGGCGAAGAAAGGGTAGATTTGCCGGATTTCCTCGGTAAGAACGAGTTGGGCCGCGCGGACGCGGTTGGTTGCGGTCGTCGCCGTCTCGGTCTTCTCCCAGACACGCGTTCCAAACCGCAATCCGCTGAACAGGAGGAGGGAAAGAAAAGCGAGCACAGTCGTGGCGATCAGGAGTTCAAGCAGCGTGAATCCTGATTCTGCAGCCCGAGACCTGTTGTGATGACGGAGCGCGGTCACTCGCCTGCCTTCGGCAACAGTCGCAGGGTGGACAGGCTGATGGAACGCATGCCGCCATCCCCCTGCCACGAGACCGTTGCCACGATCTGGCCCGCGCCCTCCTGCCAGGCTGCCTGGTCCGCAGCGCTCCCATAGGGCAGGACCTGAAGGCGCCACAGAAAATCGGACGTCTTTCCGACGCTTGTTCCGATGGCCGGATTGTCTGCCATCTTGGCCTGGACGAGCAGCGATTGGGCAAGAGCACGTGCGGATGCTTCGTTGCGGCTTTCCCGCGCCCGATCGAGGCCCTGCAGGAACACGGCCAGCAGCACGCCGAGTGAAATGCTGAGAATGGTAAGCGAAACAAGCACCTCGATGAGCGTGAAGCCCGCCTGCCTTTTTCTGGCCCGGGAATTGGTTACAGGCGCACGCCCTCCCCCCGCCTCCGCAGTTTGCGCGGCGGCAGTTTCGCTAAGCCAAACCGGGGCGCCCGCCGGCAGGTTGATGCTCATCCACTGACTACCAATTGGCTATCGGCGGTTTTTCGTCGGCCTTCGCTTCGTCCGGGTGAGCGCCATAGCTGTACAGGTCGAATTCGCCGCCATGCGTTCCGGGGTACCGATAATTATATGGATGGCCCCACGGATCGTTAAGTTTCGTCGTTTTCTTGATATAGGGACCATTCCAGTTCTCGACCCCCTCCGGCGCGCTGATCAGCGCCTCCAACCCCTCCTCGGTCGTCGGGTACCTGCCGACATCGTATTTGAAGAGGTCAAGGCCCGCCGAAAGATTTGATACTTCGGTCTTGGCCGTGGAAACCTTGGCACTGTCAAGATAATGCAGCACCATCGGGGTTGCGACCGCCGCGAGCAGGCCCAGGATGGCCAGCACCACGAGCAATTCCATGAGCGTGTAGCCGGCCTCGCCGGATCTGCGGCTTTGCGGTTTGCAGACACGCGAGAACCGACCACGCATTGCGGCGGAAATCGCCGGGGTCCGGGCAGCTGTCTTCCAATATTTCACGACACACCTCCTATTGCAGCGCCAGATCGTTCACGCTGATGATGGCGACCAGCATGGACACGATCAGTCCGGCGACGATCGCGCCCAGCCCGATCGTCAGAACGGGCACCAGCATCGCCAGCGCACGGTCGACTTTGTGTTTGATTCTCGATTCGTCGAGATCGGCCTGTCGCAGCAGCATCTCGTCGAGCTTCCCGGACTCTTCTCCGATCGATATCAGATCGAGCGTAACCGGTGGGAAAACCTTCGAACGCGCCAGCCGTTGCGCCAACCGTTCGCCTTCGCGCAATGACACGGCCGCATCCCTGATCGCCGCAGACAGCACCGTATTGGACAAAACATCCTTCGACAGCATCAGCGCCGTGGGTATGGGAACACCGTTCGACAGGAGCGTGCCAAAGGTCCGCATGAGACGCTCGACTTCGATCGACGAAAGGAGATTGCCGAGTATCGGCCAGCGAAGCTTGTATCCATCCCATATCAGGCGATTTGCCGGCTTTTGAAGCCACCGGCGCATGGCAATCACGCCGCCAAGGACGAGCAGAAGGAAGAGCCAGCCGTAGTCGCGCACCGCATGGCCGGCACCCATCACGATCTGGGTGGGCAGCGGAAGAGATTTGCCTGCATCGGCGAACAACGGCTCGAATTCCGGTATCACAAAGACCAGAATGACGATGATCGAGGCGCCGGCCGTCAGGAGCAGCAGGCTCGGATACACAAGAGCAGATGTGATTTGCTCCCGTATCGCCATCGTCCGCCCCAGATAATCGGTCAGGCGCTGCAGCGTTACGTCAAGCGAACCGCCATGCTCGCCAGCGCGCACCATGCTCACATAGAATTTTGGAAACACCGGATCTGCGGCAAGAGCCTCGGCAAAACCCATGCCATCGCGCACGCGGTTGCGCACGCCTTCAAACGGGGCCTTGAGCGCACCGATATCGGACAGTCCAATCAGAATGCCGAGCGCACGATCGAGCTCGAGCCCCGACTTCAGCAGCGTGGAAAGCTCCTGCGTGACCATGGCGAGTCCGCGCGCGGTGACGCGTGGGCCGAAGAGCTTGCCTTTGGGAATTAAACCGCGAAGCCCGCCGGCGCCATGTTCGGATGCGTCGAGCGGATAAAGTCCGCGCTGGCGCAATTGCCGTACGACCTGATCTTGGGTTGGCGCGTCGAGCACCCCGCGGACAACCGCGCCCGAGCCTGTCATCGCACGGTATTGGAACTGGACCATCAGACCACCGGTACGACGCGCAGCACTTCGTCGATTGTTGTCACGCCCGCAATCGCCTTCTTCAATCCGTGCGTCGCCATCGTCTGCATGCCTTCCTCGATCGCGAGTTTCTGGATCTGATTGCCGTCCGCATTTTTCAGAACCGCTTGCTGGATGGCCTCCGTAGCGGTGAGGACTTCGACGATCGAGGTACGGCCTCGATAGCCGGTATGATTGCAATGGGCGCATCCGACGGCTTTGCGCAGGACGATCGAACGGCCACCGGTCAGCCGGTCAAGCTTGAGGCGGGCAATAAGCTCGGGAATTGGCTCATAAGGTTCGCTGCATGAATCGCAGAGCTTTCGCAACAACCTCTGGCCGGCAATTCCATTGACCGTCGATGTGAGCAGGTAATCTTCCACGCCCATATCGAGCAGACGTGTAACGGCGGTACCGGCATCGTTGGTATGCAACGTCGAAAGGATCAAATGGCCGGTCAGCGCGGCCTGGACGGCGATCTGTGCCGTCTCGAGATCGCGGATTTCGCCGATCATCACGACATCGGGATCGTGCCGCAGGAATGATCTCAGCGCTCCCGCAAAGGTGAGGCCGATCTGCGGTTTCACCTGGACCTGGTTGATCCCCTGCAGGTGATATTCGACCGGATCTTCGATGGTCAAAATCTTCCTGTCGCTTGTGTTGATTTCCGCCAGCGCAGAGTAAAGCGTGGTAGTCTTACCGCTACCTGTCGGGCCGGTGACAAGTATGATACCATGCGGTTTTGTAAGGAGTGCCCGAAACGGACCGAGCACGCTGTCGTCGAAGCCCAGCGAAACCAGGTCGAGTTCGACATGGGCGCGATCGAGAATACGGAGCACGACGCTTTCGCCATGAATGGTCGGTGTCGTGGCTACGCGAAGATCAATGTCCTTGCCGCGCACCGCCATCGCGACACGGCCATCCTGGCCCAGCCGGCGTTCGGCGATATTCAGCTTGGACATGATCTTGATGCGCGAAATGATGGCCGAAGAAAGCCGGTGGGGCGGTGAGTCGACCGGCCTCAGAACGCCATCGATGCGATAACGGACCCTGAGTTCGTTTTCCATCGGCTCAATATGGATGTCGGAGGCGCCGGCCTCGACAGCCTGTGTGATTAGGAGATTAACAAGGCGAATGACGGGCGCCTCGCTCGCGATGTCCTTCAGGCGATCGACATCTTCAGCGAGGTCGCCGAGATGTTCACCAGTCTCCCCGGAAATCTGATGGATCCCGGACTTCCCATCGCCATAAAGCCGCTCATGGGCCGCTTCGAGATCCGCAGGCAAGGCAACCTGCGGCAGGATGGGCTTGCCGACAGCAAAACGGACAGCCTGCACCGCGTAGGAGTCGAGCGGGTTGGCCATCGCGATGACGACCCCCTCCGGAAGCTCCTTTAGAGGCAAGACCTTGGCCTCGCGCAAGAATTTGCGCCCCAGCTGGTCTTCCAATATCGGCTGGGGCGGATAGTCGGTCGCCACGGCGAGCGGCAAATCGAGAAACTGGGAAAGCGCTTCGGCAAGATCGCGCTCGGTGATCAGCCCGAGCCGGGTCAGGACACTTTCCACGCGCTCGTGGCTCTCCAGCGCCAGATGCTGGGCGCGCTCCATTGCCTGCGGCTGCACTTTTCCGGCCGCTACGAGATAGTCGGCGAAAGATCGCTCGGTGGGCGGCGGGCTGCCGTTCACATGCGCCAATTCCGCGGTCCGCAATGCCGCCATGACTTCAGCTCCATCCGAATGATTCCGTTCAACTTGCCCGGTGCAAGGAACAGAATACCTGCTTTGCGCTGCCAATCCGATGCCAGCGGTTCCCGGCGACCGGCCGCAACACGCGCGCAGTCAGGCCCTTCTTTTAGCACCCAATCGAGGGCACAAGGAACGCGCCCGCATTAGAGTTCCGCGCGCTGCATTCCAGCCAGCGCGGGTTCCAGTCCGTCAAGGCGAATTCCGATCGTGTACTGCTTTCCATCTGCCCCGGGGGGCAAGATCACCTGCGCCCGTGGCGCCCCGAAGAGCATGGACTCGGCTGCAGGTATCAATGCGCCCACGGCGATGCATCCGGCTTTCCCGCATCCGAACACCGGGAGCCTCAGGCTCGACTTGGGACCAAGCAAGAGCGTCAGGTATTGACCCTTGCTGATGGGAACCGTCGGATATCGGACAATCATTGTCAGCTGTTTGCCGGGGCCTGCGTAACGAAACGCTATCGCCAGCACGAGGTGGCCGTAATTGTCTTTATATAGGCGTGCCATCCGGCATCGCCCGACAGCGGCACTCGACGCGGGCGCCTTCGCCTGTGTGGTCGCGTTGCGCGCCGAACAGGCAAGCGCCCAAGAACCGATATACTTTGTTCCCGAAAAACCCGTGCCGATTTGTGCAATTTCTGCGCTCGTGGCGCCTTCAATCCCACGAGGCAGGAACTGTGGCGCCGCGAACAGCAAAGCCAAAAAAATTATCGCCAGCACAAGGCCGACGATCGTATCGCGCATGAACAGGCTCCTTTAGCGGCCGTCCCCATAGCCTGCCCA
>Ga0335075_10005019_pt1 | contig 20588 bp, 19 predicted proteins | sample Lox_Sample_24_FD_206723 | JGI IMG/M metagenome (GOLD analysis project Ga0335075, IMG submission 206723) | Soil microbial communities from Loxahatchee National Wildlife Refuge, Florida, United States - Lox_Sample_2.4 | ecosystem: Environmental > Terrestrial > Soil > Wetlands | place: USA...
TGCTGGGGCAGGCGCTCGTGAATGCGCCGCGCGATCCAGCGCACCGCCGGCATCTGCTCGAGCATCATCCGCTCCTGGTCGTCCTGCTCCGGTGCGCTCCGCATCGCCTCTTCGGCGGGCGGCGGCGCCGGCCGCGCCCCCCGCACAACCGGCTTTGCCCATCGTTCCCGCGTCTGACTCGCGTATTCCATGGCTCCCTCGTGTGGCCTCCGCGATCACCCTCGGCGCACCACACCCACCGCGCGAACGCTGATCCCCGCCGGAATCTCCGCGGGGGCAATGACCGGCAGACGCGGCAGTGCCGGCTCCAGCCACCGCTTCAGGTAATACCGTGCGGGACTCGGACAGAGGAGCACGGGCGGGACCGAAGCCGATGCCGGCCCGATTAGGCGCTTCACAGAATCGACGATCTGCCGCAGGATGGGACCGTTTCCGCCGGCGGACAGCAGCCGCGCGCCGGAATCCGGGGCGGCCAGCTCCACCAGCTCTTCTTCGATGGCGGGCTCGAGTGCGATTACCCGCAGCGTGCCGTCTGCATCCACGAGGGGCTGGGTGAGCCGCCGTCCCAGAGCCTGCCGCGCCGCTTCCACCAGATGCGCCGGAGCGCGGTTCTGCGGAGCCGTCTCCAGCACCGCTTCAAGAATCGTGCCCAGGTCGCGAATCGAGACCTGCTCCCGCAGGAGCTGCTGCAGCACCCGCTGGATCTCGCCCAGCGACAGCACCTTCGGCACCAGCTCTTCGACCAGCTTCGGATGGCTTTCGCCGAGGGAATCGAGCAGCCGCTTCGTCTCCGCGCGCCCCAGCAGCTCATGCGCGTGCCGGCGGATCAGCTCCGCCAGATGCGTGCCGATCACCGTGACCTGATCGACCACGGAGTAGCCCGCAGCCAGGGCCTGTTCCTCCAGCGCCGGCTGAATCCAGCGCGCCGGCGCGCCGTAGGCCGGCTCCCGCGTTTCTTTGCCGGGCAGCGCACGCGCTGCCGCCTCGGCGTGTACCGCCAGCAGGCAGTTGCCCTCCGTCTGCCAGCGCCCGATCTCCATGCCGCGCAGCGAAACGACGTATTCGCGCGCCTTCAGCCGCAGATTGTCGGAGATATGCACCGGAGGGATCAGGAATCCCAGTTCTCCGGCGAGGTGCCGCCGCAGGGTGCGCACCCGCTCCAGCATCTGCCCTCCCTGCTTCGCGTCGACCAGCGGGATCAGCTGGAATCCGATCTCGAGGCTCAGATCGTCCAGCCACAGCGCCGCGGTCAGATTCTCCTGGGGCGCCTTCCTGGCCGTTTCCGCCGCCTCCGGACCGGGAGTTTCGCGCTTCACCCTGGTCCCGGCGTAGCCCAGCGCCACTGCCGGCAGCAGAAAGGCGAGCTTGGGCAGCCCGGGAATCAGGCACAGCGCCCCGAGCACGCCGCTGGCCACGTACAGCGTCGTTCCTTTGCCCAGCAGCTGCGTTCCCAGCTCCGTCGTCAGTTGCCCCGACGAGGAGGCTCGCGTCAGCACAATGCCGCCGGCCACGGAGACCAGCAGCGACGGGATCATCGTCACCAGTCCGTCGCCGACCGTCAGGATGGTGTAGGTCCGCACCGCCTCGCTGAGGTCGATGCCCTGCTGCAGGGTCCCGATCAGCAGCCCCGCCACGATGTTGATCGCGGTAATGAGAATCGTCGCCAGCGCGTCGCGCTGATTGAAACGCGCGGCCCCGTCCATGGCGCCGTAGAACTCCGCCTCCTGGGCAATCGACTGGCGGCGCTTCCTCGCCATCGACTCGTCGATGAGCCCGGCGTTCATGTCCGCGTCGATCGCCATCTGTTTGCCGGGCAGCGCATCGAGGGTAAAGCGCGCGGTCACTTCGGCGGTTCGCACCGCGCCGTGGCTGACCACCAGAAACTGAATGGCGATCAGAGCCAGGAACAGGACGAAGCCGACGACGTAGTTCCCGCCCACCACAAACTGCCCGAAGGCCTCGATGACGTGTCCGGCGGCCGCCGTGCCTTCATTGCCGTGCAGCAGGATCCTGCGGCTGGAGGCGATGTTCAGCGAGAGGCGGAAAAGGGTCAGCAGCAGCAGCAGGGTGGGAAAGACGGAGAAGTCCACGGCGCGGCGCAGCTGCACTGCAGAGAGAAAGACCAGAATCGACGCGGCCATGGAGCAGGCCAGCAGCATGTCCATCGCGAAAGCCGGCACCGGCACGATCATCACGAACAAAATGCTGATGGCCGCGACCGGCAGCGCCAGGCTGCGCAGCATTTTGCCGGATTCGCCGGCTCCCGCCGCGCCCCGTCCCGGAGCAATCACCGCCGCGCTCATGACGTGCTCCTCGCCTCCCGCCGCGCCGCGGCTTCAGCCCGCTCTCTGCGGACGCGTTCTTCCACCTCGCGCCGGTAGAGCCAGGCCAGGATGCCGGCAACCGCCGCATACAGCTCATAGGGAATCGCCTGACCGGGTTCCACCTGCCGGTAAAGCGAACGCGCCAGCGGCGGATTCTCGACGATCGGCACGCCCGCCCACTGCGCCTCCTCGCGTATCTGCGCCGCCAGGAAGTCGCGGCCCTTCGCCACCACCCTGGGCGCCTCCATGGTCTCGAAATCAAAACTCAGGGCAACCGCGTAGTGGGTCGGATTGGTGACCACGACCGAGGCCCGTGCGATATCTGCCTTCAGTTGCCGGCGCCGCATCTGCCGGCGCAGCGAGCGGATGCGCCCCCTGATCTGCGGGCTGCCCTCGGTCTCTTTGAACTCGTCGCGCAGGTCCTGCTTCGACATGCGCAGCCGGCCTTCGCGGCTCCGCCATTCCATCACGTAGTCGATCCCTGCCCAGCCGAGGCAGATCCAGGCTGCGTCGAGCAGCAGGTTGTACATCAGCGCAAACAGGTCCGGGTAGCGTTCCATGCTCATGGGCGGAATGGCCGTCTGCGCCGCGATGGCCCGCGCCGCACAGAATCCCAGGGCGCACACCGGCACCAGGGATTTCCCCATGCGCACCGCGCCGCGCAGTGAGACGATTTGCTTCAGGTTCTCCGCCGGATTCAGGCGCTCGGGCTTCAGCCCGAGTGCCTGAACGTTGAGCGCCCATCCCCCACCCTGGGCGATGCCGGCCAGCAGAGCCGCGGCCAGCGCGGCCCCCAGAACCAGCACCACCGGCGCAAGAGCGGTCAACATCGCCTGACGGAGCGCTGCAACGACCTCCGCCGAGGAGGCGCGTTCCCAGAATCCGGGCTGGCCGAGAACCAGAAAGGTGCGGTAGGCGCGCGACCACCCGATCGTCAGCCGCTCAGCAACCGCGCCCAGAGCGGTCACGCCGGCCAGCAGAGCCGCGGCAGAGGTCAGGTCGCGGCTGTGCGCGCGGTCTCCGCGTTGAGCGGCCTTCTGCCGCTGCCGCGGTGTCGCCTTTTCGGTGCGGTCCCCCGGCATGGCTCAGGCCACCCCCGCCAGCAGATGCCCGGCGGCATCGAGGAGCGCGGCAAAGCGTACTTCGATCCAGTGCGGCCACAGGGCCAGGGACCCGATGAGCACTCCGTAACCGAGCAGAGTCTTCACCGGCACGGTCACCGACATGACCGGCAGCTGCGGCGCCAGCCTGCCCGCCAGCGCCACCGCCAGCTCGGCCAGCAGCGTGGCGGCCATCACCGGCGCCGCCAGCTGGAGCGCCGCCGAGAAGATGCCGCCGGCCATCGGCACCAGCGCCAGCCCCACCCGCGGGTTCAGCGTGACTGCGCCCACGGGAGCCGCGACAAAGGTGCGCAGCAGCGCCGCCAGCATTAGCCGGTCGAGGCCGGCCCCAATCACCACCAGCGTCCCCAGAAGCCCGAACATCTGCCCCAGGAGCGGGATCTGCACCGGGGCGTTCGGATCGAGCAGATTCACCAGCGAGAAACTGAACTGGAATCCGAGGATCTGGCCGGCCAGTTCCAGCGCCTCAAAGAGCAGCGACAGCGCCATCCCGAAGACCAGCCCCACGCTGAGCTCCCCCACCACGGCCATCGCGCTGAGCTCCACGTGCGCCCGCGGAAAGGCGGCCACCACCGGAGCGGCCAGGACCGCAACGGCGACGGTCAGAGCTGCTTTCACCCGGATCGGGATGGCTTCGGAGGAAAAGACCGGGGCAAACACCATCAGCCCGCTGATGCGGACCAGCACCAGCGCCATGGCGGTCAGCACGCTGCCCCAGTCGGTCGTCATCCCATCCCCAGAAAGCGGTGGAAGTCTCCAAACAGCGTCACGGTGTAGCGCACCAGACGGTCTACGTACCAGGGCAGCGCGGCCAGCAACAGCCCGACCACCACCAGCAGGCGCGGCACAATCGACAGCGTCTGGTCCTGGAGCGAGGTCAGCGTCTGCACCAGGCTGATGGCAAAACTCGTGATGCAGGCTGCCAGCAGCACGGGCGCGCCGAGAATCAGCGCCTCGCGCAGCAGTTGCCGCATCAGTTCCGCCGCCTGGTCCGGTCCCATGGTTCTCTCGTTCCTCAAAAGCTCTTCAGCAGCGACCCCGCCAGCAGATTCCAGCCGTCCACCATCACGAACAGGAGAATCTTCAGCGGCGTTGAGATCACCACCGGCGGCAGCTGGAACATCCCGATCGAGGTCGTAATCGAAGCCACCACCATATCCACCAGCAGAAAGGGCAGAAACAGCACTGCCCCGATTTCAAATCCGGCTTTCAGTTCGCTCAGGATGTAGGCCGGCACCACCACACGCATGGGCAGGTCATCGGGTTTCGCGGGCCGCGAGGTCATCGAGGCCGAGACAAAGAGCGCCAGGTCCTTCTCGCGCGCATAGCGCAGCATGAAAGCCTTCGGGGGTCCCGATCCGCGCTCGATCGCCTCCCACCCCGAGATCTGTCCCTGCCGGAACGGCTCGACCGCCTGCTGATCGACCTGCACCATCACCGGCTGCATGAGGAACCAGGTCATCATCAGCCCCAGCCCCATCAACACCTGGTTGGAGGGCGCGGTCTGCGTACCCAGCGCCTGGCGCAGGAAATGGAAGACCACCAGCAGCCGCACCATGGGCGTCATCGACAGCAGAATCGCCGGCACCAGTGTCAGCAGCGTCAGCGTGAAGACAATCGTCCAGGGGATCTGGTTGTTGCCGCCCAGATTCAGTCCGGGCAAACCCGGCTGCGCCTTCAGCGCAAGAACCAGCAACGGGCTCATCGCCGCGCCTCGGAACTTCCGCGCCCGACTGCCGCGCGAGCGGTCTTTCCCGTGCGCGTTGCAGGCATCTCCAGCAACGGCGCGATGGAGTCTCCGGCAACCGCCAGCAGGAGCTGCCGTCCCTGACAACGCACCAGCACCAGGGACTTCTTCGGCCCCAGGCTCAGGCGCGCCTCCACGCGCAGCGGCGCTTCCGCCCTGGCCCGGGTGCTGCCGATCCGGCGCAGCCATGCGGCTGCCCGCCCAACCCATCCGGAGCTTCGCAGCAGAAGACCTGCCGGATCGAGAACCTGCTCCATCGCTTCCCTCCGCTACGCCAGCCGCGTGATGCGCACGGCCAGGTTTTGCTCCACCATCTCGAATTCACCCCAGACCAGCAGGGTGTCCCCGCAACACAAAGGAACATCCTGGCCATGGTCATGAACCGTTTCCACGATGCTGCCCCGGGTCAGGCTCAGCAGATCCGCGACCCGCAGCGAACGAACCCGGACCACCGCATCCAGCTGCATCGGCAGGCGATCGAAGCGGGAGTCGCGGCCTGTCTCGGCCGCGGGCTGTTCTTCTCCGTCTGCGCGCAGCGCCAGCGCCGTTCCCGGATCGCCGCGTGGTTCCGCGGGACCTCGAGTTCCCCGCGCGACGTTTTGCGGAGCAGGAGACGAGCCTGCAGCCCCCGCCGCACCGCCTGCATTCAGTTTGTTTTCCGATTCGGCCACGTTCGCTCCACCACACTGCGAACGGATGCCCTGGATTTGGACAGATGGATTAGAGAATTCTCAGAACCGCTTTCAGCTCTGCGCTTACGCTACGGCCGCGGTTCGACTCTTCAGCGTGAACCAGAAGGTGGCACCTCTTTCAACCTCTCCCTCGGCCCAGATGCGGCCGCCGTGGCGCGCCAGGATGCGCTGCACCGTCGCCAGGCCGATCCCGGTTCCAGGAAACTCGCTGCGGCTGTGCAGACGATGGAAGGGTTGAAAGAGCCGGTCGTTGAGGCGCGGGTCGAAACCCGCCCCATCGTCGCGCACGTAGTAGTGCGTCTCCCCCTGCAGGCGCATGGCGCCGAATTCGATGCAGGCGGTGGAATGCCCCGAGGTGTATTTCCACGCGTTGCGGATCAGGTTATCGAGCGCCACCCGCACCAGGCCGCTGTCGGCCTCAGCCTGGGGCACGTTCTCGATCCTGAACTCAACCAGGCGCTCGGGCTCCGCGCGCTTCAGTTCCTGGGCGATCTCCGAGGCCATGGCGCTCAGATTCACGGGTCCTTTGCGCAATTCGACCGTGCTGGCTCGCGAAAGGTTGAGCAGGTCGTCGATCAGGCTCGCCATATTATGCGTGGAAGTTCGCAGCTGGGCGAGGATATCGCTGCGCTCGTCCTCGCCGCTCTCCGGGTCCATGTTCTCGAGCAAGTAGACCATCCCCTGAATCGCATCGAGGGGTCCGCGCAGGTCGTGCGCCACGGTGTAGGAAAACGCCTCCAGCTCGCGATTGGCCGCCCGCAGCGCGGCCGTCCGCTCCTGCACCCGCAACTCGAGGTTGTCGCGGGCGCGGGTGAGGGCCGAGTCCTGCTCTTCGATCTGCCGCAGCATCTCGTTGAAGGCCTCGATCAGCGCTGCGATCTCGTCCTTATCCGGATGCGGCCCCGCGCGCACCGAGTAATCATGTTCCACCGAAACGCGGCGCGCAGTCCCGGCCAGATCGATGATTGGCCGCGCGATCAGCCTCCGCGCCGAGGCACTCATCAGTAGCGCGGTCCCCAGGCACACCAGCAGGATGAGGCCCGCGATCAGCAGGTATTGCCGCGCGCGCCGTCCGGTCTCGGTCAAATCGGCCTCGATATAGACCGTGCCGGCCGGCTTTCCCTGAAAAATAATCCGGTGGGCCAACAGAACGTGGTTGCCCTCCGTGCGGTCCGCGTCGATGCGTCCCGCGGGCACAGAAAGGCTCTGGGGGAGCTGCTCAGCGCCGGGCCGCTGATAGCTGGCAAAGACTTCTCCCTGATTGTTGACCAGCGTGGCCGAAACCACATCGGGGGAACTCCCCAGAGCTTCGAGCGTCGTGGCCGCGCTCTGCGGATCGTCGAAGAGCAGTGCCGACACGCTGTTCGAGCCTACGATCTGGGCCGCCGTCTCAAGGTTGCGAATCAGGTTTTGCCGGAAGGAGATGAGATCAAAGGCAAAGAACGCCACCACCGCCAACAGGAGCGCGAGACCGCTCACCAGCAGGCTCATGCGGGTCAGCTTCGCGGAAATGGAAGAGGAACCGGACTTCATTGGTCTCCTCCAGTCCCAGGCTGACCCTGCACCGCGAGCGCAACTTTGAGCAGTTCCGAGCTCAGCTGCAGATTGCTGTGCGTGGCAGCAGCCAGATTCACGGAGAACCGCACGTGGTCCTCGACGAGGACAAACTGGATCATGCCGCCGCGCACCAGAAAGTCCGGCGTATCGCCCACCGTCAGCACCGGTTTTCCGCTGGCGGCGGAGAGGAACTCAGCCACACGGTCGCTCTGCGGCGCACCGATAAACAGGATCGAGCAGCCTTCTACCCGCTCGGCGCTATCCGGAGTGCGCACCTGGAGCGGCCGCCCTTCGATGGTCTCCCCGGTCACCAGGCGCGCGATCTCCTGGCTCATGGAGTCGCGGCCGGCGACGCAGATCGTCAAGGGTCCCTGCGCGGCTATTTGCGGCCAGCGCACGAATTTTCCAAAGTTATAGAGGTAGGCGGCCTCCACGTCCTGCTGGGAAGGGCGCTCTGCCTCGGCGGCATCGCGCGCATTTGCCGCGCCGATCATCCAGATCAGTGCCAACAACACGCCGGATGCCCGGCGCCAGACAGACCGCCTCAGCATCCGGATCCCGAAGCCGCAGCCAGGCCATGCCCGGAATCCGGTGCTCACGCTCGCTTGTTCCCCGCTCTCTGTCAGCGCAGACGCTCCGGAACCGCACAGATATTCTGTTGAACTCCATGCAGGACCCAACTTCCTCCCGCAATACCGGAGGGAATCACCCGCAGGTTCCGGCCGTTGAGGGCAGGTTGCCGGTGCTTCGGAACGGGCAGAGAAGTACGGCCACCGGCAGTCAGAGAACACAGCTCATTCTCCGCGGACAAAGCGTTCATACCTCGATCGTCGGGCGCGATCTTACCAGCTCGCGCACAGTCGTTATGCGGGCCGCCGTCAGGCTTACCGTGAGCCCGGGTTCTGCTGATTTCCGCCAGGGTAACGGGTTCAAAACGATAGCTTCGCAGTTGGATGAACCCCACCGCCTGAAGGGTTGTTCGGATATCTGGAGATTCTTGGCGGAATTCACGCAGTGTCCGCAAACCCTTCGGACCGATTTGAGAACTTCGCCAGGGTCTCGACCAGTTTTGCCGGCTCCCCTTTCCGGACAAACGCCTGTGCATACGGCGCGATATCGGAGGGGAGATCGTAGACGTCGGACAAAACAATGATCGGCGCGCCCGGGTAGAGCGACTGCGCCAGCTCAGCCGCCTGCACGGCGGTGATTTGGCCCGTGAGCCGGTAGTCCATCACCACGATATCGACTCGCTTCTGAGGAAACTCGATGCGATCCAGATTAACCAGCGCCGGCAAAGCCTCATAACCGGCCGCATTGACGATCCAGCCGTAAATTTTCAGGTGAGTTGGATCGTCATCGATGATCAGGACTGTGGCCGTACCGTTCACGCTTGCTCCGCTCGTCATCCGCCGAGGCAAATCGCCACGACGGCTTGCAGGATGAGTGCAAAGGGCCGCACCGACCCGCGGACCTTCGCCGGGAGAACCAAACCGTCATCCTACTTCGACGTTTGCGATTCGCACAACTGCGGAGGCGCGCCCCTGATCCGCTCTCCCGTCACCGGTTCTCACCGGAAATTCTGTGCGTAGGTATCGCGCGGCATGCCCAGGCGCACCGCGCGCCCGCGTTCGGCGTAGGCTTCCTCGCGGGTCATCGCTCCGCCCACCGTAACCAGCCAGGCTCCGCCCCGCGTGGCGTAGACATCCGCGCGCATCTGCGGATAGCGCTGCTCGATCACTTGAGCCTTGTGTTCTGCCTGCGACCGATGCCGGTAGGTGTAGACGACCACCCGCCATACCCGCTCCGCCGCTGCGCTGCTCGCCCCGGACGCCGCAATCGGCGCCGTCTTCACTGCCGGTGACGCGTTCGTCTTTCCCACGACGATCACGCGCTGCGGCGCGGGAGCGGGCGCCCGATGGAGCCAGCCGTGGAGCATCCACATCGTCGCCACAATGAGGACCACAGCTGCTGCGATCACATACGGCGCACTGCGTTGCGGAAAGCGCCACTGCCACATCCGCACGCTGCTCGCCTCGGCATCGTCTTCCTCCTCATCGTCCTCTGCGCTTGCGGTCGTCAAGCGCGGGGTTAGCAGCAACTCCATCTGCCTGCTTCCCGCCGCCGGTGCAGCCGGTGCGTCGCGCACGGCCATGGGCGGGCGGATTCCTTCCGCAGGCAGTGGTTCAGGAGCTTTCGCAGGAACCGGGCCTTGCAGCTGAAGCGGGTTGTCGGGCTTCAGGGTGGCCTGGGTCGTCGGCGCGGTGCTCGGCTCTCTGTCCTTTTCCTGATTCGTTTCGTTCTTCGGAGCAGCAGCTTCCGGGCTGACGGCGGCCGGGGGGAGGGGCTGAGACCTGATCTCTCTGGCTGCCGAAATCGCCGGCAACTTTTCCACTAACGCCGGTCTCGGCATGGCGGCAGGCATGGGCACAAGGCGGGTTCCGGCGAGCGCAGCGATTTCGTCCACCGTGGCGTTTCCACTCAGCGCGCGCCGCACCGAGCGACCCAGCGGCTCGGGCAACAACTGCAACACCGGGTCGTTCTCGTTCGCGGGAATCCTCCGCGTCAGCGCCTGAGTAACAATCCGTCCCACGCCGCGCACATCCTCCGCGGCTCGCGCCGCTGACGCTGCACCGGCCAGCTGTACGCAATCGCTACGCAGTTTAACGGTATCTCCCATCGCCAGCACGCTCGACGCTTCCATGCGCCCGTGCAGCAGTTGCCGTGCGTGGATGGCCGCCAGCCCCTTCAACAGCGCATCCATCAGCGGGAGCGCCTCGGTCGCATCCAGGGCCCGCTCGCGCAGCACGTCTGCCAGGTTCTCGTCGGTCGGCTCCATCGCCGCGAGCACCACCGGCGTCTCGTCCATCAGCGTCTGGTGCGCTTCCCACACCGCCGCAACATTCGGGTGCCGAATCTCAGCGGCGGCGCGCAGCCGCGCCAGCAGGTCTTCCTCATCGTTGAGCGCCTCGGTCAGGCTCACCATCACAGGCGTACCATCGATTCCCGCCGCCTCAAACCAGGCGGTGCGGCCTTCCGGGCGCACCAGGCGCACCAGCCTCCAGCGTCCCATCACCTCGCGCCCTTCGAGGTCAGTCCACAACATCAGCCGCGTCGCGCTTGCCGTCGCCATTCCTTAGTTCCTCCTCGGATCAATGTCCATGGGCGCGATCCTTCCCGCTGCCAGGCTCCCTTCCCCATCAATGCCAGTAAACATCGCCCGCGGTAGGAAAATCCCGTTCAATTTCGCGCAGGGAATATATTTCGATACCGCCAGGCGCGTGCGGCCGATGCCGTCCACTCACCAGGGCAGATGCTAACCTCGACACAGGATGTCCTCGCCGCCATCTGAGCCAGAGAAGGATCCACCAGCGCCGCAGCCTCTGTGGTGCCCGGTCTGCGCTCGCCCCATCCCTGATCCGCTTGTATGCGGCGACTGCTCCGCGGTCATCTGCCGCACCTGCGGCACCCCGCTCGAGTCTCCCGACGAGCTGGCTTTCGGATAACCGATGCCGAAGCGCGAGTCAGCATCCCCTCCGCGACGTCCGGCGCCTCAGGTTCGCCAGAAGGAACCGCCGCCCACCGTGAGCGCGCGCTGGCTTTTCACTGCCCTGGCCATCACGCTCATCGGCGCTGCGTTCTGCGGATACTGCGCTCTGGCTCTGCTCTTCTATCAGGGCCAGTGGCAGATGCTCTTTCATCCCTCGCGCGCGATCACAACGACACCTGCATTCGCCGGTCTTCTCTTCGAGGAAATTCACTTCGATGTGACCGACGCCGGCAATCCACGCCTCGATGGCTGGTGGATCCCCGCGTCGCCCGGCGTCTCCGGCGGCAACGGCACCATCCTCTACCTTCACGGCGCCGGCGGCGATCTTTCTGACTGCGTGCCTGACCTTGCGGCCTTGCATCAGCTCGGCGTCAACGTCTTCGCCTTCGACTACCAGGGATTTGGCCGCAGCGTTGGCCGCCACCCTACGGAACGGCTCACCACGGTCGACTCCGTTGCTGCATGGACCTACCTCACTGACACGCGGCACATCCCTGCGAAGAATGTTGTGGTCCTGGGCGACGGAGTTGGCAGCGTGTTTGCCGCGCAACTGGCTGCGCGGTTCGCTCCCGCCGGGGCGATCCTCGAGGATCCGGCGCCGACGGCGCGCCAGATTTTCCTTTCCGACGCGCGCGCCCAAATGCTGCCGCTGTGGCTGCTGCAGAAGGAAATCCTCGATCCCGCCCCGGCGATTGCCCGCACACACGTCCCCCTGCTGTTTCTCGACCGGGCCGACGATTCCTCCCGCGCCCATGAGCTCTTCGCAGCCGCGCCCTACCCGAAGCAGTACTTCGATCTTCGCTCCGCCCCCGCGCCCGTGGTCACCGCGGCTGTCCGCCGCTTTCTCGACGAAGTTCTGCATTGAGACCCGCTTCATCGCCGCTCCGGCAACTGCGCGATAATCCCATCCATGCCCGAGCTTCCCGACATCACGGCTTACATCGAAGCGCTTCAGCCGCGCATCACGGGGCAGCCGCTTGAGCACATCCGCATCGCCAGCGCGTTCCTGCTGCGCACGGCGCACCCTCCGATTGCGGCGGCTGAAGGACGCACGGTCCGCGAGCTGCGCCGCATCGGCAAACGCATTGCCTTCGGCCTGGATGGCGATCTCTGGCTCGTTCTCCACCTCATGATCGCGGGCCGTCTGCACTGGCGCGCTCCCGGAGCCCGCCTGGCGGGAAGAAATTCGCTCGCAGCCTTCGACTTTCCACAGGGCTCGCTCGTACTGACGGAGGCAGGGTCGAAGCGCCGCGCATCGCTCTTTCTGCTCAGCGGCGAAGAAGCCCTGCTTTCTGTCGATCCCGGGGGCATCAACGTTCTCGCCTGCGATGCTGGCGCTTTTCGTTCGGCGCTCACCGCGGAAAATCGCACTCTCAAGCGCGCCCTCACCGATCCGCGCCTGGTGAGCGGCATCGGCAACGCCTACTCCGACGAAATTCTCCATGCCGCGCAGCTTTCCCCAGTCACGCTCACGCACCGCCTGAACGACGCCGAGTGGGAGCGCCTTTTCGACGCCACGCGATCGACGCTCCAGCTCTGGATCGATCGGCTGCGGGCTGAAACCGGCGGCGGATTCCCGGAGAAAGTCACCGCTTTCCGCCCCGAGATGGCCGTGCACGGACGCTTTGGCCAGCCCTGTTCGCGCTGCGGCGAGCCCATCCAGCGCATTCGCTACGCGGACAACGAGACCGATTATTGTCCGCGCTGCCAGACCGGCGGCAAGCTCCTTGCCGACCGCGGCCTCTCGCGCCTGCTTCGCGAGGACTGGCCGCGGAGCCTAGACGAGTTAGAGGCTCTGAAGCGCCGCTGATTCACATCCCCGTTCGCCATTTGTGCCACCATAGACCTGCAGAGTTCCCCCGATCCACCTGTGAGAGGCAGCAACGTGAAGAAAATCGGCGTTCTCTTCGGCATGGAAAATACCTTCCCCGGCGCGCTGGTGGAAAAGATCAATGCGAAGAACCTCGACGGCATCAGCGCCGAGTTCGTCCAGATCGGCGCCATCCGCCTCGATCAGCCGCCGGCCTGGTCGGTCATCGTCGACCGCATCTCTCACGACATCCCCTTCTACCGCGCCTTCCTCAAGCACGCGGTCCTGAGCGGCACAACGGTGATCAACAATCCATTCTGGTGGTCTGCCGATGACAAATTCTTCAATTACTCCCTCGCTGCGCGGCTCGGCGTGGCTGCGCCGCCCACGGTCATCCTGCCCCACAAACACTATCCGCCCGGCACCACCGACCGCTCCATGCGCAACCTCCAGTTCCCGCTCGACTGGGAGGGCGTCTTCGATTACATCGGCTTCCCTGCTTTTCTGAAGCCCGTGAATGGCGGCGGCTGGCGCGACGTTCACCACGTTCACTCGCGCGAGGAGTTCTTCGCCGCTTACGACCAGAGCCGCGACCTGTGCATGATGCTGCAGAAGGCCGTCCGCTTCACGGAGTACTTTCGCTGTTACGTCGTCGGGCAGGAGAAAGTCCGCATCATGCACTACGACCCGCGCCGCGCCCATCACGAGCGGTATATCCTCCATCCGCCCGCAACGGATGCGAAGCTTCTGAAGCGCGTCGAGAAGGATGCGCTCACCCTGTGCCGCGCTCTCGGATACGACCTGAACACGGTGGAGTTTGCCGTGGAAGATGGCATCCCGTATGCCATTGACTTCATGAATCCGGCCCCCGATGCCGACCTCCACTCCGTGGGCCGGGAAAACTTCGACTGGATCGTCGAGGTGGTTGCCGAGCTTGCTATCCGCAAGGCACAGGCCGCCAAACCGCGCGTCCCGGACTTCCACTGGAGCGCGTATCTTGGCGCTGCGGGAAAAACGACGGGTACAAAGTCTGCGAAAAAGAAAGCTGCCGCGCCGAAAAAGCCCGGGGGAAAGAGATCCGCCAGGTCCGCGGCGAAAAGAGCCGGTCCGGACCCGATCAGCACCGTTTCCGCCATCGAATAAAGCAGCGCTTGCTTTGGCGCGGCTTCCGGCTTACAAAGGTAGGCACCATGCGGCCGTCCTTCACCCTGGGCATCGAGGAGGAGTACCAGACCGTCGACCCGGTCACACGCGATCTGCGCTCGCACATCGCCACGGAGATGCTCGCGCAGGGCAAGATGCGTCTCGAGGAGCGCGTGAAGGCCGAGATGCACACGTCGGTCGTGGAAGTCGGCACGCGCATCTGCAAATCCATCGAGGAGGCGCGCCGGGATCTCTGCGAATTGCGCCGCGAGATGATCAAGCTGGCCGAAGAGCACAATCTCGTACTTGTGGCCGGGGCCACGCACCCCTTCGCCGACTGGCGCACCCAGGAGATATACCCCGATCCCCGCTACCACCAGGTCGTGAAGGATCTCCAACTGGTTGCCCGCGCCAACCTGATCTTCGGGCTCCACGTCCACGTCGGCATCGAGGACCGGGAGGCCGCCATTCGCATCATGAACTCGATGCGCTACTTCCTGCCCCATATCATGGCGCTGGCCACGAATTCACCCTTCTGGCTCGGCCTCAATACCGGATACAAAGGCTACCGCGCCAAAGTCTTCGAGAATTTTCCGCGCACCGGGATCCCCGACGCCTTTTCCAGTTACTCGGAGTTCGAGAACTACGTCGCGCTCTTAGTCAGGACCAACTGCATCGACAACGCGAAGAAAATCTGGTGGGACATCCGGCCGCATCCCTTCTTCAACACGGTTGAAGTCCGCGCCTGCGACATTCCCCTCCGTGCCGAAGAGACCGTGGCGATTGCCGCGCTTATCCAGGCAACGGCGGCGTACCTCTATCGCCTGCACGCTTCCAATCAGGACTTCCGCCAGTACGCGCGGCCGCTCCTGATGGAAAACAAGTTCCGCGCCGTTCGCTACGGCCTCGACGGGAAGCTCATCGATTTCGGCAAGCAGGAGGAAGTTCCGGAACGCGATCTCATCGAGGAATATCTTGCCTTCGTCGATCCCGTGGTCGACGAGCTCGGCAGCCGCGAGGCCATCAACGGTGTACGGACCATCCTCGAGACCGGCACCGGCGCCGACCGCCAGCTTCGCGTCTACGAGGAGACGAACGACCTGAAAGCTGTTGTCGACTACATGGCCGAAGAAACCAAAGCGGGCATCTGCGAGCCGGTTCTCGGCTGACCTTTTACGGCGCGGCAGCCCTCGGCTTCATCTGCTCCGGCCATACCCCTGATATCGTTCCTGCATGCACGTTTTCCGGCCGTTTCGCGTCCCCTGCGCGGTTCTTCTTTTCTGCGCCGCTGTTTCTGCTGTCGCCCAGACACCGCAGGCGCTTTTCTACATGACGAACAGCCCGGACTCGGTCCGCGACTTTCTGGCCCACGCATCCCAGATCGATCTTCTCGTGCCCACCTGGTACTCGGTCGATCAGGACGGTCTCGTGTCCGGCGGTCCGGATCCGCTCGTCCTCGAAGCCGCCAAAGCTGCGCACGTGCCGGTGGAGCCCATCGTCTCCAACCAGGCCGCCACCCAGGTCTCCCTGCACCTGCTGCTGCAGCGCCCCGAGGCTCAGACGCAGATGATCGACGCGCTGCTGCGCGAAGCGAAGCAGAACGGCTATCTCGGATTTCAGTTCGACTTCGAAAACATCGCCTGGACCGACCGCGACGCGCTCTCCGCGCTGGTGGCCCGCGCCGCGTCGGCGCTGCACGCCGCCGGACTGCAGCTTTCGATTGCTACCGTACCTGCTGCGCCCGGCCATCCCGGCACCACGCCATTCTCCTCGTGGCTTTACGCGAACTGGCGCGGCGCCTACGACCTGGATGCTCTGGCTAAATCCGTCGACCTGATCTGCCTGATGACCTACGATCAGCAGACGCGCTGGACCATGCCCGGCCCGGTGGCCGGCTGGCACTGGACCATCGAAAATCTCGACTTCGCGCTGCAGTCCGTGCCCAAAGCGAAGCTCTCGCTCGGCATCCCGCTCTACGGCTATCACTGGTTCACGGGCGCACCGATCAACAACCAGCCCGACCCCACAGCCGATTACATCAGCGCGCCCGACGCTCTCGACCTCGCCAGGACGTGGGGCGGCCAGCTCCAGTGGGACCCCATCGATCGCACCGCGTGGTTCTGGTTCTATCGCGACGATCAGCGCGAGTGGGTGTTCTTCACCGATCAGCGCACCTTCCGCGAACGCTATGACCTTGTGAAGCAGCGCGGGCTGGCCGGCTTCTGCTCGTGGGTTCTGGGACAGGAAGATCCGGACATCTGGGCAGTTCTGCCCAGCCATCCATAAGCACGCGACAGCCCGGCATCCGGTACTCTGGAAGTTCGAGGATCTTCCGCGTTGCCCACTGTTTCGCCTGTCCCCTCCGCACGAGCCCTGCTGCTCGAGACCGCCTTCCCGGGCGACTTTGTCCCCGGCACACGCGCAGCTGTGGCGACGTGCCTCCGCGTCGAGCCGCAGGAGAAGGTCACGCTGATCACCGATCGCGTTACGCTGCCCATCGCGGCCTCGCTTGCGCATGAACTGGCTGGCAACGGCTGCCGCTGGGAGGCCTTCATTCTCGAAGACCTCGCTCCGCGCCCCCTCGCCGACATGCCCCCGGAAGTTCTCGCCGATATGGAAACCTCGGACGTCAGCATCTTTGCCGTCCAAGTGCAGCGCAACGAGCTGCGCTCGCGCATGCAGATGACCGACGTGGTCAACCGGCGCCGCATGCGCCACGCACACATGGTTAACATCACGCCGCAGATCATGTGCGACGGCATGCGCGCCGACTACAACCTGGTCGACCGCCTCTCACAGAAGGTGATTGAGAAGGCGCGCCGCGCACGGGTCATTCGCGCCACCACGCCGGCGGGCACCGAGATCCGCGCCGATCTCAATCCTGACTACCAATGGCTCAAGACCTCCGGCATTATCTCCCGCGACAAGTGGGGCAATCTCCCCGGAGGCGAAATCTTTACGACTCCCGGCGAAGTGAACGGCGTCTTTGTTGTCGACGGGGTGGTCGGCGACTATCTCTGCGCGCAGTATGGCCTGCTCGAATCCTCTCCGCTCACTATCGATATTCGCGGAAACCGCATCATTTCCTGCCGCTCCGAGAACCAGCAGCTCCAGCGCGATTTTGAAGCCTACACGCACACCGACGAAAACTCCGATCGCGTCGGCGAGTTCGCTATCGGCACCAATATCGGCGTCCACCGGGTGATTGGGAACATCCTCCAGGACGAGAAATTTCCGGGCATCCACATTGCGTTCGGCAATCCTTACGGTGAGCACACCGGCGCGCCCTGGACCAGCTCGACGCACATCGATGTGGTGGGCCTGCGCTTCAATATCTGGATCGACGACGAGCCTATCATGCGCGAGGGGCGCTTTCTCATCGAACTGTAACATTGCTCCGTTTTGCACCCTGCGCTATCGTGTTCGCATCGAAAAAATATGGCGACCACGACCACCTCTGCAAAATTCACCACCCGCAACCTCGGCAACTCCGACCTCCAGCTCACACCCATCGGCTTCGGCGCGTGGGCCATCGGCGGCGGCAACTGGGAGTTCGCCTGGGGAGCGCAGGATGACAGCGAATCGGTCCGCACCATCGAGCACGCCCTGGACTCCGGGATCAACTGGATTGACACGGCCGCGATCTACGGCCTCGGGCACTCCGAAGAAGTCGTTGGCCGCGCTCTGAAAGGCCGCGCGCAGAAGCCCTACGTCTTCACCAAGTGCTCGATGCGCTGGCACGATGACCGCAGCATTTACCGGAGCCTCAAACGCGCGTCTCTCGAAGAAGAACTCGACAGTTCCCTCCGCCGCCTGGGCGTCGACGTCATCGATCTCTATCAGATCCACTGGCCCATGCCTGACGACGAGATTGAAGAAGGCTGGGAAACGCTCGCGCGCTTCCAGGAGCAGGGCAAGGTACGATACATCGGCGTTTCGAATTTCAACATCGCGCAGATGAAGCGCGTTCAGAAGGTCGCGCCGATCACATCCCTGCAGCCACCTTACTCACTTCTGCGCCGCGACATCGAGGAAGAAATCCTGCCCTTCTGCCGCGAGCACAACATCGGAGTCATCAATTACTCGCCGATGGTTTCGGGTCTGCTGACCGGCAAGATGACGGTCGAGCGCGTTCAGAATCTGCCCCAGGATGACTGGCGCCGCCGCAACCAGAATTTCCAGCCGCCCAAGCTCGAGCGCAACCTGGCTCTGGCGGATTTGCTGAAGGAGATCGGCCAGTCTCACGGCGTTGCCGCCGGAGTGGTTGCCATTGCGTGGACGCTTCGCAATCCGGCCATTACCGCGGCCATCGTCGGCGCGCGCCGCCCCGATCAGGTCGACGGCACGCTGCCCGCGGCTACTTTCCGGCTGAGCGAGGCGGAGGCGGCCCGGATCGAGAAGTGGCTCGCCGAGCATTCGTGAGCAGAGCGGCGCGACGCGGCGCGGGACCGGTTCTTATTGCTGCTGAATTGCCTGCGCCGTCTCGTCCGCGTGCATCTGCGGAATGTTTTTTGGATAGTAGCCCTTCGTGGTGCGCACCTGCAGGCGCCCGTAGCGGCGGTCGCGTGCGGCCACGCGCACCGTGCGGTAACCGCCTTGGCTGGGCGGCCGCGTGGGATGGTAGCCGATGGTGTACTGGTTCCGGATATCCATGGCCACCTGCGCCGCGATGGCATTCACCTGATCCGACGAGGTCGGGAAAAAGGCCAGCCCGCCGGTATCGTTGGAGAGCGTCTCCAGTGCGGTCTTCGCGCGCGCGGCTTCCTGCGGGCTCTCCGCCTCGTACAGAAGTCCGATCGAGTACACGACCGGACCGCCGAGGCGCTGGACCCGCTCCACCGCCTGCTGCAGGGTGAGACGCGACGCGTTGTCATCACCGTCGGTGATGATCAGAAGCACCTGCTTGGGCCACCTTGCGTATTTCGACAGCTCGTCGGCCGACGCGGCTACGGCGTCATAAATGGCCGTCGTTCCCGTCGCATCGTAATGCGACAGGCCCGCTTCCAGATCGCTGATATTCGATGTGAATCCCTGATCCAGATAGGCGTTCTGATTGAAGTTCACAATGAAGGCATTGTCCTGCGGGTTCGAGAGCCGCACCAGGTCCAGAGCCGCGCCGTCCGCCGCCGCCCGCTTGTCGCGCATGGAGCCTGAATTATCGACCAGAATCCCCATCGAGACCGGCACATCTTCGTTGCGGAAAGACGCGATGGTCTGCGGCACGCCGTCTTCCCAGACCTGGAAGTCACGCTGCGACAGGCCTTTCACCAGGCGTCCCTGATCGTCGACCACCGTGCAGTTCAGGATCACCTCGTTGACGTTTTCCTGCAGGGTATAGACATTGTTTTTAGATTTTGAAATCGTGGAGCCCGGCTTCGGCGGAAGAAGGGGCGCATTCGATTCCACATCCGGGGACGGAACCGGATCGCGATCCACATTCAGATCGGGCTGGATCTCGCGGCGCGTGTAATCGGGGTTAATCGCGGTGCCCTGCGGGGGCAGCGCGGACCCATTTTGGGCCAGTATTCCGGGCGGAAACGCGAAAACCACTGCAAATGCGGCCGGCAAAACCCACCGGAGGACGTGCGTTCGTGCGGGGACCAATCGAGGCATAGCAATTCGCTGGGTCCGAAGACCCCAACCAGGCTGCTGACACTTCAGATGCAAATGCCGCGCCAAAGGAAAAGCCGATCCGGTTGTTTTTCGTGGATTCCTGGGTACCCAGCCGAGCCGCGGAGCCTGGCTATCCCTCCCGCCGCAGAATCTCGCAGGCGATAGCTGCCTGCCCCAGAGAAATGCCGCCGTCGTTCGCGGGCACCTCCCGGTGGGCAAACACCGCAAATCCATCGCCGCGCAGGCGCCTCAGGCAGCCCTCCAGCAGCAGCGCATTCTGGAAGCAGCCTCCGCTCAGGCATATCCGCTCGAGCCGCAGCTCGTCCCGCATCCGCCCGCAGATGGCGGCGATCGCCTCCACCAGGGTCGCGTGGAATCGCGCCGCAATCTTCGCCTGCGATTCTCCTTGTCGAAGGTCATCCACGATTCCCCGAATCATCGGGCGCAGGTCCATCTCGACCGGGCTCGCGCCCGCAAGCGCAAATGCATACGGTCTCTCGGTTCTCTCGCCTGCCGCGGCGTCCGCCGCCGCTTCCAACATCATTGCCGCCTGCCCTTCAAACGACACGCTGTGCCGGAGCCCGACGAGGGAAGCGACCGCGTCGAAGAGCCTGCCCGCCGACGATGTGGGGATGGTGTTCACATGCTTCAGCAGCATGGTGTCAACGACGCGCAGCCGTTCAGGCATGGCCATCTCCGCCCATCGCGATTCTGCCGGAATCTCGCCGAAGGCATCCAGCAGGTAGCTGCGCGCCACCCGCCACGGCTCGCGCACGCCCGCATCTGCGCCGGCGAGCAGCACGGGGCGCAGCCGCGCGCAGCGATCGAAGCCCAAATAATCCGCGGCCAGGAATTCTCCTCCCCAGATTGTCCCATCGGTTCCGAATCCGGTTCCGTCCCACGCGACTCCAATCACGCGGTCCTCCAGCCGGTGCTCGGCCATGCAACTGGCAATATGGGCATGATGGTGCTGCACGCCGATGCGCCGCAGGCCCTCCATCCTGAGAGCGAATTGCGTGCTCAGGTAACCAGGG
>Ga0335075_10005020_pt1 | contig 20587 bp, 19 predicted proteins | sample Lox_Sample_24_FD_206723 | JGI IMG/M metagenome (GOLD analysis project Ga0335075, IMG submission 206723) | Soil microbial communities from Loxahatchee National Wildlife Refuge, Florida, United States - Lox_Sample_2.4 | ecosystem: Environmental > Terrestrial > Soil > Wetlands | place: USA...
CAGGTGCTCGCGCTCGCGGACCTGCACCTCGTTGAGGCCGTCGACCCAGTGGTGGGAGTCGATCTGCTTGTTCAGCGGCAGCCCGCGGCGCAGCTGGTGCGCGAACTCCTTCACCGAGGCCTGCGCGCCGGCCGAGCCGAGCACGTGCAGGGCGATCTTGCGGACGTCCCAGGCGGTGCAGTCGGTGGGCATCGCCCACTCGTCCGGGGTGAGGGCGGCGGTCAGGTCCGCGAAGCGCTGGAACTCGTCTTCGGCGAGCCGGCGAGCTTCCGCGCGGCCGATACGGTCACTGTTCATTGGGTTCCCCCCTGGCGATGGCATCGTCGACCAGCAGGTCGACGAGACGGTTGAGATGTCGGATCCAGCGGTCACCGCCGGGATCGTTGCTGATCTGCGCGTCGGTGACGCCGGCGGTGATGGCGACGATGCAGTCCAGGTCGCCTTGCTCGGTCAGCCCCGCCGCCCGCATCAGCGTGTACACGCCGCCGAGCACCTGCTCGGCCAGTGCGTACGACTCCGGGGACGGCGTGAAGCCGGGGATGGGCCGGTGGAACAGCAGCTGGTAGCGCTCGCTGCTTTCGCTGCCGAACGCGGCGAAGGTGTGCAGCCACTGCTTGAGTGCCTCGCGGGGCTCCGGCGAGAACGTCACGGCGTCCAGCCGCTGAAGGAGCTGCCGGTTCCCGTCGGCGAACATCGCGTCGTACAGGGCGTTCTTGGAGTCGAAGTAGACGTATAGCGAGGGCTGGCGCATGCCCACCGCTCGCGCCAGGCCGTGCAGCGACACTCCGGCGATGCCGTCCTCCTGGGCCAGTGCCCAGGCAGACGCCACGATCCGGGCGATCTTCTCTTCACGGCGCTTCGCTACCGAGTTCGCCATTGTGAGCCGCTCAGATCGCCAGCGGCCCGTCTGCCCGCGGCGCGAGCCCGGCCGGCCTGGGGCCCACCGCCGGCCGCCGTCCCCAGCCGGCCACCCGCAGGGCGAGCCGCTGGATCGTGCCGGGACCGGCCGGCAGCGGCGCGATCATCCGGTGCCGCTCCGCCCCGGCGAGCAGTTCGTGGTGCCGTCCGTCCGCCAGCTCACGGGCCATGTAGGTCGGGATCATCTCGGTCCTCCTTGCGATTTCCTATCGTTGATAGGAGATTAACCTATCGGCGATAGGAGTTCAAGAGCCTATCGATGATAGGAGAAAACTTTTTGCGCGGGGTCGGGAGGCAGCCTGGGCGGCCGGACTTGAAGAAATTCACGCCGCGAGGTAAGACACCGGCTCCGCGGCCACGCGAACCCGTGAAAGGGGTGTCGTGTCCGCGATGCCCTCGAGCCAGCCCGGAGCCGACTGCAAGGAGCGCGGAGATGACCACTGGGTCCACGATCGCCGATCGGGTTGCCGATATGCACGCCTCGATGGCCGCACAGCCGCCGAACGCGGTGATGGGGGCGTTCGGCCGGGAGCAGGCCGCGCTGGCTGCCGCCGGCCTGCCAGACGGGGTCGCCGCCCCCGGAACCCCGATCCCGGACGCCGGCCTGCTCGACGTGGACGGGTCACCGGCCACGCTGTACGCCGTGACGGGAGACCGGACAGCGGTCCTGGTCTTCTACCGGGGAGCCTGGTGCCCGTACTGCAACGTCGCATTGTCTACCTACCAGCGGCACCTGCTCCCCCAGCTGACCGGCCGCGGCATCGGGCTCGTCGCCATCAGCCCTCAGGTCCCGGACGGGTCGCTGTCCATGCGGGAAAAGCACGACCTGTCTTTCACCGTGGTGTCCGACCCCGGCAACACGATCGCCCGCGGCCTGGGCATCCTGACCCGGCCGTCAGACGAGGCACGGGCCGCCCAGCTGCAGCTCGGACTTGACCTGACCACTGTCAACGCCGACGGGACCGTCACGCTTCCGATGCCGACCGTGGTCATCGCCGACGCCGGCCACGTCGTGCGGTGGATCGACGTGCACCCCGACTACAGCACCCGCACCGAGCCGGCGCAGATCCTCGGCGCCCTCGACCGGATGGACCTCTGACCGGCCCAGGCGGTCCTATTTCTTGAGGCGCCGGCTGCCGCCATGCCAGTCCTCCTCGATGCCGGTCTCGCCAGGGTTAACGCCGAAACTGCGCAGCTGGGGTCGTTCCCGAAGGCTGCGCTTGAGCTCGGCGAAGCCAGGGAAGGAAGCGAGCCCGACGACGTGGTCCCACAGCCGGATCGCGTCCTGATCACTCGGCAGCCGGCTGATGACCGGCCCGAAGAACGCGGCTCCGTCGGGCGGCTCGAAATGGATGATCGGGGTACCGACATCCTTGCCGGTCAGCGTGAGCGCCTCGTCGGTTTCGGCCCGTAGTTCACCGTCCCAGCTAGCGTCATCGAGGGCGCCGGCAAGCTCGGCGGGCAATCCGGCCTGCTCCAGCAGGGGCTGGACGAACTCACGGCTTCCCCGCTCTTCCGGTCCCAGTGCGGGTGCGGCGGCGGAATCGAACGCCTGGGAGCCGATCGCCTCGTAGAGGGGCCCGACGACCTGGCGGCCGTGCTCAGCGCGGGCCCGGGCGGCCACCCGCAGCAGCCGCAGCCCGGCGGTGTGGCCAGCCTCGTAGCCGACCGGGAAGTGACTGTCGTAGTCGACGTCGGCGTTGAGCATCCGCAGCGAGATGAATCGCCAGTCCACGGCGTAGTCGCGCTGCGCGGCGACCTTCCGGACCCATTTGCTCGTCATCCAGGCGAACGGGCACAGTGGATCGAAGTAGAAGTTGATGTCCGCGTTGTTCATGACGTCCTCTCCTGCGAGGCGGCGATCACTTGAAGAAGTGGGTTCGGGCGCGGGGCAGCCGCACGCCGTCCACGTCGATGTCGATCTTCTCGTTGTAGAAGGCGACCAGGCCCGCGATCGGCAGCAACTGGCGGGTGGGGAAGTCATAGGCCCAGGCGAGGTCCTGGTGGCCATCGCCTATTTCCGCACCGATGCGTACCGACCAGTAGGCGCTGGTGATGCCCTTGTACGGGCAGGCCGTCTGGGTGGCGGTCGGCACGAGGTGACTGAAGTCGACATCGGTGCGGTCGAAGTAGTAACGGGTCGGCAGGCCGGTCTCGAACACCAGCACCGGCGTGCCGCTCTCGGCGAGCGTGATGCCCTCAAGCGAGGCCCGGACGTGCCGGTGCGAGCGAAGCGCGTCGACCCGGACGTAAGGGTTGCGGGGATGAACGAAGACCTGCTCGTCCTCCTCATACCAGGCATCCAGCGCGTCCCAGTCGAAACGAGCCGTACCAGCCACCCCGTCAATCGCCTCATCACCGAAGACGCGTACGGTGCCCGGGCGGTCCACGCCGCCAGCCCGCAAGCCGTGGCGGCGCGCCGTCCCCTGGCGCAAACGCTGGTCGTGGTGCTCATCCACCAGGAAACGCTCGTCGATGTCCTCAACCGGAATGTAGTACTGGGGGTAGTACGGCCATTCCCACACGTACCTCGCCCGTGTGCTGTCGAAGATCAGCTCGTCGCCTAGCGTCGCCCGCACTCGCCGCGGCGCGGGTTCGGTGTGATCGGCCTGCGCGATCATCTGCGGATAATCACGATCGGCTGCCACCCGTGATACGGCCATCGTGTCTCACTCCTGAAGTCGGTAATAAACCGTGCACAAGGTAAGCGTCCCCGGGCGCAGCGTCCTTACCACTTCTGACGATGTCAGCGTTCGCCGGCGGCCGGCATGGTGACCCTGAGTTCAGCGGCACGGCCCGACCCGGCGAGGAGAAAGCATGTCCCACCATTTCGACAGCCCGACAGCGATCGAGGACGGTCGGCTCAACCTGTGCGACGTGTACGTGTTTCCGGAGTCGCCGGGCACATCGACGCTGGTTCTTACCGTCAACCCGGACTCCGGGAGGTCCAACCCGGCCACGTTCCGGCCGGATGCCCTGTACGAGTTCGTCATCGCCAGCGACGGCGGCACGCGCGAAGACCGAGCGTTCCGGATGAGCTTCGGCGAGCCGGACGATGACGGAAACCAGGAGCTGCGAGTTCGCTACGCTGCTGGCCAGCCGAGCCGCTCTGGTACCGAGGGCACCGAACTCGGCGCCGGCCGCACCGGGGAAACCTTCGCGCTGAGCAATGGCGGATCAGCGTGGTTCGGCTCAGCGCACGACCCGTTCTGGGGCGACGCGGTCTCGCTGTTCGCATTCAATCGCGGTCTGGCCGAGAACCAGTACCACCCCGAGTTGTTCACCGGCACACCCCGCAACTTGCTGGCTGCCCGGAACGTCACCGCCATCGCCCTGCAGGTCCCGGACGGCACGCTCGGCGGCACCGACGTCGCCCTGTGGGCCCGGATCAGCCTGTACGGGCACGCTCCCCAGCGACAGGTCAGCCGGGCGGCCCATCCGCTGCTGCGATCGTTTTTCTTCCCGCGGCCCGGCACGGACACTGAGGCACTCAACGCCGGCTCGCCGGCCGACGACCTCGCTACGTTCGGCGAAGCCGTGCGACGGACCGCCGTGCACGTGGCGGAACTCAGCCGAGTCGCCAACCCCGGCGAGCACGCTGCGACAGTGGTCGCCGCGTTCCTTCCCGACGTGCTGCGGTACCGGCCCGGCCAGCCGGCGCGCTTCGCGCCAGGCACAGGAAACGGACGCGGCCTGCACGACGACGCATTCGGAACCACGCTGTCGCTCGTCGTTGGCCGCCAGCTCGGCGTAACCACCTCGCCCTACCCGATGGTGCCGGAATTCCCCCACCTCGCGCCGGCCGGGCACGACGACATCCCCGCGCTTGCCGACATGCTGGGGCTGCGCAAGCATTCCCCGCGGCAACCGCCCGGCTGACCGCGGCGACACGGTCTTCCGAGATCAGGCCTGGACCTGCCCAGGGCAGGTCCAGGCCTTCACCACCTGCCTGTGTTACGCGTGTCAGGTGGCCGCGATTCCCTCGCCGCCGACCGCGCCTGCCACGGTGACGCTGCCGATCTGGGTGAGAGATCCGCTGGGGTGCACGGCGAACTCGTCCACGATCCCGTTCACGCCGGCCTGCACGTACAGGAACCGGCCGTCGGGGGTGACCGTGGCGTCGGTGGTTCCCGGGTCGGTGGGAGTCTGGCCCAGCAGCGTCAGCTGGCCGCTGGCGCGGACGGAGTAGCCGCTTTCGGTGTTGCTGCCGGCGTTGGAGGCGAACAGCAGGCGGCCGTCAGACGCGACCCAGCAGGTGGCCGCCTGCCCAGAGGGGACGGCGTCGAGCAGCGTTACGGTCCCGTCCGGGTTAAGGGTGTAGGTCGCCACCGCGTTGATGCCGGTCTCGGCCACGGCGAGGTGGCCGGCCGGATCGAACACTATCCCGAACGGGACCGTGCCGGGCTCGGAGTTGACCACCGGGTGAGCTGACAGGCCGCCGCCGGCGCCGATGCCGAACACGTCGATGTCGTTGCCATTGGCCTTGGTCGTCACGATCAGCTGCGAGCCGCCTGGCGAGAACGCGACCTGCCCCGGGGTGTGGGTGAACTGCGGCGTGGCGGTCGGGTCGAGGCCAAGTGGCCGGTTAGCGCCCGGGATCGGGACCAGGCGGCCGAAGAACATCCGGTAGCCCTGGACGGCTCCGCCGTTTTCGGCGTTCAGGACGTAAACGAGGTCGCCGCGGACGGCCACGCTGACCGGGAACGTGCCGCCGGAGCCGATGACCTGACGCAGGCGGAGCCGGTCCCCGCTGACCGAGAACACCGACACGGTGTTGCTGCCGGCGTTGACCGCGTACAGCGTCGCCTGCTCCGGGTCGTAGCTCAGCGAGCCCTGCGAGGACAGGTGGTCGGCCACGGACCCGCCCGTCTGGCCACCGAGCCCGCCCGTCGGGTAGGCGCCTGACTGGCGCAAGGTGCCGCCGGCGGACCGGTCGTAGGCGACCACCTGGTTGCCCGCGGTGTTGTCGGTCTGGACGAAGACGACACCCCCGCCGCCACCGGGAGAGCGCTGATCCGCGACCGCCGCGCTGGCCGGCCCGGCGACCACGACGGCCGCGCCGACTGTCATCACCGCGGCGCCAAGCGCCACGGCTACCCTTGGCCCGGCTGAGCCGAGATGGGTCAGGACTCTCATGTCTTCTCCTGTTGTTGTGCGTGGGTGAAGGGTTAGCTATCCGCGTGACCCCGGCGACACCGTTGTCAGCGCTGCTGATAGGCGAGGTCAGCCCCTGTGAGGCCTTCCAGCGCCGAGCCCAGCTGATATGCCTCGGCCATCCGGCGGCTGAGGCGCTGTCGCACGGTGATCGCCAGGTAGCGGGTCAGCAACTGTGGCTTGGCGGCCAGGCTCTCGGCGAGTTCCTGCGCCCGCGGCAGCACCTGATCCAGGGGAAGCACCTCGGCGACCGCACCCCATCGCTCGGCCTGCTCGGCGGTGAACGAGCCCTGGGTCAGCGTGAGGTAGCGGGCCCGGTTGAGGCCGATGGCCTCTTCCCAGGCGAGGAAGATGCCGTCACCAGGCACGATCCCGAAAGTCAGGTGCGGGAAGTCGGAGAAGACGGTGGTGTCGGCGGCGATGACGATGTCGGCGATCAGGACGTACTCGCTGTGCACGGCGGCCGGGCCGTTCACCGCCGCCACGATCGGCATCTCCAGGTCGGCCAGCCGCTGCACTATCCGGCGTCCCTCGGCAGTGGTCTTGTCCCAGACCGCCGGCTTGGCGGGGTCGTCCAGGCTCTGCCCGTCGATCTCGGTCATGAACCGGTCGCCGGTGCCGGTCAGTACCAGCACTCGGTTGTCCCGGTCATTCCCGATCTCGTAGAGGGCCCGCGGGAAATCGGCGTGCATCTGCCCGGTGAACGTCGCAGGGCCGCCGCCGGTGTTGAACCTGAGCGTCAGCACGCCCGACGGCGTCCGGGTGAACGCGAAGTTCTCGAACGCGGTGAAGTAAGCAGGGTCGGTCATCGGCATGGGGGAACTCTCCTTGGCACGAGAACGATGACTGGTGGCGTGGGACGGCGAACAATGCCGTCTAGCCCTTCTTCTCGGCGTGGCCGCCGAATTCGCTGCGCATCGCGGAGAGGATCTTGTCGGTGAACTCCCCGGCCCGCCGCGACTCGAACCGCTCATAGAGCGACGTGGTGATGACGGTGGCCGGAACCCCTTCATCCACCGAGGCGAGCACCGTCCAGCGGCCCTCCCCGGAGTCCGAGACCCGCCCGCTGAACCCGTCAAGGTCCGGCGAGCGCGCGAACGCGTCGGCGACCAGGTCGACCAGCCATGACCTGACCACCGATCCGCGCCGCCACACCTCCGCCACCTCGGCGACGTCGATGTCGTACTGGTAGGCCTCCGGATCACGCAGCGGGGTCGTCTCGGCGCTGGCGACCTGGGAACCCTGGCCGGCATTGGCGTGCTTGATGATCGACAGCCCCTCGGCGATCGCGGCCATCATCCCGTACTCGACGCCGTTGTGGACCATCTTGACGAAGTGCCCGGCACCGTTAGGGCCGCAGTACAGGTAACCGTCGGGGGCGGTACCCCCGGTCCGGGTGCGGCCCGGGGTGGGCTCGGCGCTCCCGGCCCCCGGGGCCAGCGTCTTGAAGATGGGATCGAGTCGCCGCACGGCCTCGGCCTGGCCGCCGATCATCAGGCAGTAGCCGCGCTCCAGCCCCCACACCCCGCCGCTGGTACCCACGTCGACGTAGCCGATACCCGCCGGCTGCAGTGCCTTCGCGCGGGTCATGTCGTCGCGGTAGTAGGAGTTCCCGCCGTCGATCACGATGTCGCCGGGATCGAGCAGCGGGACCAGCTCGTCAAGTACGGACTGCACGGCCCCCGCGGGGATCATGATCCAGATGTTCCGTGGCCGGTCCAGCACGCGCACGAACTCCTCATACACGCTGGCCCCGTTCGCGCCCTCGGCCTCGAACGCCTTCACCACGTCGGGGTTGCGGTCGTAAGTGACGCAGCGGTGCCCGTCGCGTATCAGCCGCCGGACCATGTTGGCCCCCATGCGGCCCAGCCCTACCATGCCAAGCTGCATGGGCCTGTCAGTCGCCATATTCGCTCTCCTTGCCCCTCAGCCCGCTGATCACGCGAGAGCCCAGCCTTGCCGCGCGAGCTGCGCAGCACATCGTCAGGTCAGGTAGTCAGCGCTGGTACGCGGACGGTGCGAGCAGGCCCAGGGCGCGGGCGGATTCGACGGCTTCGGCCCGGCGGTGCGCGCCGAGCTTGGTGTACAGGTTGCGCAAGTGGGTCTTGACGGTGGTCGTCGAGACGGACAGTTCGCTGGCGATCTCCGGCGCCGACAGGTGGGTCGGCAGGTAGCCCAGCACCCGGATTTCACTTCTGGTGAGCGGCTCGAGCGGCGCCCGCGGCCCGGCGGGCGGCGACGCTGGCCGGTACCCGGCCAGCAAGCCGAGGATCTGGGCGATCAGGGCGGCGTGCGCGGTGGGCTGCCGGGCCTGGCGCTCGAGCAGGCCCGGGGCGGGATGCATCAGGAACCACATGAGCGCGCCGTCAGGCTCGGCCAGGTCGAGCGCGCGCTCGAGGGCACGCCCGGCGGCGGCCTGGTCTCCGAGCGCGTCCTGGGCGATCGCCTCCAGCAGGAAGGCCTCAACCAGCCAGGACCGCCAGCCCATGCTGGCGGAGCCGTCAAGGACCGGCGCGAGCGCCACGGTCGCCGCCTGCGGGTCGTCCTGGGCGAGCCGCAGCGCCGCGGCGGCGATGCGCAGCTCCCCGCGGTCACGGTCCCGCTCGCCGAGTCCGGCCAGGACTTGCCCGGCATCCCCGGTCTCGCCGAGCCGCACCAAGGCCTGCACCAGCCACGCCCGCAGCGGCCTGCCAAGCGGATGCGGCCCGGCCAGCCGTTGGGCGGCCCGGAACGCGGCCAGCGCGTCGGCGGCCCGGCCGCGGCCCAGCTCGAGCTGGCCGCGGACGCACTGGCTCCCCATCGCCACCGCGGGGTTGGCTTCCGCCCGGATGGTGCGCTCGGCGCGCTGTACCCAGGCCTCCGCCTCATCCAGCCGCCCCTGCCAGGCCAGCGCCGCCCCCAGCGTCATGGAGGCGTTGCACGTGTCCGGATCGTCGGTCCAGCCGTGCCGCTCAGCCAGGTCGATCGCCTGCCTGCCCAGCTCCGCCGCCCGCGGAAAAAGGGGCCGGTTGAGCTCGATCTCCGCCCGGTACACCAGGCCCATGAACTCGAGATAGGGCCGCCCGGCCCGGCGCGCCAGCGCGGTCCCCTGTTCCAGGTGCGCCTCGGCCTGGTCGAGCCGGCCTGCCCAGATCTCGCTGTCACCGATTTTGACCAGCGCAAACGCGCGCAGCTCGTCACCCAGGACGGGTTGCGCCGCGTCCCGGGCCTCGGCCAGGGCCTGCAGCCGCCGCGCCTGCTCGGCGACCGCCGGCATGTTCCCATGCCGGCGAGCTAGCAGCAGCTGGACCACTCCGAGGAGCACCCGCGCCTGCCCGCGCCGGCTCTCCGGCACCGACGCCAGCCCGCGCTCGGCCACTCCCAGGTATCGCTCCGCCGCCCGCAGCGACCCGCGGGCCAGCTCATCGGCCGCTGCCACCGCCGCCAGCTCGGCATCGGCCGCGGACGCCCGAGTGGGGAACCCGGCCATCAGCGCGTGCACGGTCGCCTCTTGCCCGCTCAGGTACAAGCCCGGCCAGTGGTCGGCCAGCAGCCGGGCGGCCAGCACCCAGTCCTGGGCGGCCTGGGCGTGCCGGATCCCCTCCACCGGGTTACCGTGCCCTGCCAGCCACCCGGCCGCCAGCTCGTGCAGCGCGGTGACCTCCTCCGGCTGAGTGCGGCGCAGTTCCAGCTGCAGCAGGTCGGCGAACAGGTGGTGGTAGCGGAACCAGGACCGCGCCGCGTCCAGCGACACCACGAATGCGTTGGCCTCCTCCAGATCCTGCAGCACCCCTTCCCCGCCGCTGGCCCCGGTCATCAGGTCAGCCAGCTCGCCGTTGACCCGGTCCAGCCCGCTCGTGCGCAACAGCAGCCGCCGCACCTCCTCCGGCTGCCGGTCAAGCACCTCGGCCAGCAGGTACCCCGCCACCGTCCGCTCGCTGCCGGAGAACTCCGCCGCGAACCGCCCCGGATCCGGGTGCCCGGCCAGCGACAACGCCGCCAGCCGCAGCCCCGCCGCCCATCCCTCGGTCCGCTCATACAGCATCCCCAGCGCCTGGCCGGCCAACTCCACCCCGGCCGCCTGGAACAACGCTCGCGCCTCATCGACGCTGAACCGCAGATCATCCGCGCGGATCTCGGTCAGCTCTCCCTCCAGCCGCAACCGGTGCAACCCCAGCCGCACGTCGTGCCGGGTGACCAGCACCAACCGCAGCTCCTCGGGCGCACGCATCACCAGCAGCTCCAGCTGCCGCCGCGCCTCGGCCGAGCCCAGCTCATGCAGATCGTCGATCACCAGCAACAGCCGGTCCGCCAGTGGCGCCAGATCCTTCAGCAGCCGCTCCACCATCGACCAGCCGTCCAGGTCCGGCGCCGCCGTCAGCTCCCGCACCAGCGCCGACCCTCGCATCGTCTGACGCAGCGCGTCCAGCACCGCCAGCCACAAGCGCTGCGGATCACGCTCATCGCGCTCCACCGCCACCCACGCCGCGTGCCCGGCCAGGCCCGCCTCACCGATCCAGGACCGCAGCAGCACCGTCTTGCCGCTGCCGGGCGGCGCCGACACCACCGTCACCCGTGCCGACCTTCCCAGCCGCTCCCATAGCCCCAGCCGGGGGACAACCCCGCCCGCACCAGGACGAGCGGCCCGGCGGGCGGCGCGCTCAGGACTTTCGGCAGGCCGCATAGCCCATGATCGCACGACCGCCCGTCTGCACGCCGTGTCAGCAGTGGCGACTCCGCACCTAGCGATATCGCCGGGCCGCGGCCGGCGCGTGACCAACCGTCGGCGAGCCGCTGGCCCCCCGCAGTCAGCCGAGGCCGTTCGGGATAGTCGTTTGGTCTTATCTCCTAAAAGCGATGGTGACCTCTGGAGACCCGCACGCCGGCAGGAGCCTCAGCCGCACATACGATTCCTTAGCAATGGAAACGTTTGTCGCGCCAGCTGTCCGGTCCAGGCGCCGGATCGGGATGCTGGCGGTGCTCGGGGCACTGTCCTCGTTCGGGCCGCTGTCGATGGACATGTACCTGCCGTCCACCCCGACGATCGCGGCGAACCTGCACGCCTCGCAGGCGCTCGTGCAGCTCACGCTGTCTGGCTGCCTGGCCGGGCTCGCGATCGGGCAGCTGGTTGCCGGGCCGGTCAGCGACGGGCTCGGGCGCAAGAGGCCGCTGCTCGCGGGGCTTGTCGCGTTCACCGCGCTGTCCGTCGCGTGCGCCGCGGCGCCGGACATCGGCGCGCTGATCGCCTTCCGGTTCCTGCAGGGCATGGCCGGGGCCGGCGGCGTCGTGCTGTCGCTCGCGATCGTCCGGGATCTGTACACCGGGACCGAGCTCGCTCGCGTGCTCGGCTCGCTGATGCTGGTGTTCGGGCTCGCGCCGGTGCTCGCCCCGGTGATCGGCGGGCAGATCCTGCGGTTCACGAGCTGGCGCGGGGTGTTCGGCGTGCTCGCGGCCATCGGCCTCGTGCTGTTCCTGTGCGCCTGGTTCCTGCCGGAGACGCTGCCACCCGAGCGGCGCACGCCGTCGCGGCTGCACCAGCTCGCCACCGACTCGCGGACGCTGGTGCACGACCGGCAGTACGTCGGCTACACCCTCGCCATCGCCTGCGGCAACGCGGCGCTCATCACCTACATCTCCGCGCTGCCGTTCATCGTCGAGGACGCCTACCACGAGTCGCCGCAGCTCTTCAGCGTGTTCTTCATGATCAACTCGATCGGCCTGGTGGCGATGGCCCAGCTCGGCGCGCGGCTGGTCAAGCGGGTGCCGGTCGGCCGGGTCGTCCTGGCCTCACAGCTCGTGATGGCCGCCGGCGCCATCGGGTTCCTCGCGGCCGCGCTCACCGGGCACCCGCCGCTCGCGGCGCTGCTGGTGCCGCTGTTCTTCTTCCTGTCCTTCTTCGGCAGCATGCGGCCGAACGCCACCGCGATCGCGCTGACCAACCAGGGGGCCATCGCGGGAACCGCGTCGGCCTGGGTGGGCGCGCTGCCGTTCCTGCTCGGCGCCTTCCTCTCCCCGCTGGCCGGTCTCGGCGGGGAAGGCGCGGCGACCGTGGCGGGCATCATGCTGTCGGCGCTGTGCGTCGCGGGACTGCCGTGCGTGCTGGTCATCGCCGGCCGGCGGCGCTAGTGTCATGAGTCGTTATTTCGTTGGCGATGCCGGGCCGGAGGCGATGATGGCCGCCGCGGGTGAGCCGCCCCTGGGCGTGTTCGTGTCGTATAGCTCAAAGGACCGCCTGGACGCGCTGACGGTCCGCGAAATCCTCGAAGAGCGCGGATGCCGGGTGTGGCTGGACGTCTTCGACATCGTCGGGACGAAGGCGCTCCGCCCGCAGCTCGCCGAGGCGCTTCGCGACGCTGGTGTGCTGTGCCTGCTGCTGTCACCGACGGCGGTCCAGTCTGCCTGGGTGCGTGAGGAGCTGCGGCTGGCGCGGGAGAACGACATGCGGGTGCTGCCGGTCATCCTCCGTCCCTGCGATATCCCCGGGGAGCTCGACGGGCTGGCTGGCGTCTCCGCCCTCGACGGCATCGGCTCGGACCATGTCCGTCTCCAGCTCGTGCGCGCCGTCGCCGGAAGGGAGGCGGTAGCGGATGCGCAGATCGACCAGGCATACCGCGAGGTGCTGGCCGAGCGCGCCGCGCTGGCCGACGCGACGCCGCTGCTGCGGGAAACAGCTCAGCAGCTGACCGAGCTGCGCCAGCAGCCGATCCGGCGGCTGGACATCGACCTGGACGCCAGCGCGCTTCCCCCGGACGGGTCCGTGTTTCTTCAGCTGGAATTCGCGGTCGAGGCCGACAATCTCTTCACATCGCCGTTGTCGTTCTTCTTCGCGGCCTTCGTAGAGGGGCGCACCTGGCCACCGGAGCTAGGCTTCGAGGAACCCGCGTACTCCGATTTCCGCTCCGGGCAGGCCAGGATCGATGCCTGGATGTGGTGGAACGACCGGAAGGTACGGCTGGACCAGACGATCGACGCGACCGACACGGGTGACCAGCCGGCCCGCTTCTGGATCACCTTCGACGGGGCCGGCTGGCAACCGACCGGACCAGGTATCCAGCTGGCCCGGGAATATGAACTGCCGTCATTGGCCAAGCTGGTCGCCGACCGGGCCGGGTTCCGGCTCGCTGGCCATTACCCGCAGACCCGCGAAGCCAGGTGGCTTGACCCGGACAAAACCGACTACGGCCTCACGGTAACCGCCCAGCTGCCCAATGACCCCAGCCCGTCCCGGCCGCTCTTCTGCCGCCTGTTCAAGACCGGCCACGACCGGACGGAACTGACGCTGCTCTCCGGTGACTTCCTCAGTTCCCTGGCCACCGCGCTTGAGAGGGAAGCGGTGCTCGGCCGCTACCCTCCGCTGATCCAGGCGGTACGCGAGCGGAATGAGCGCCGGGCCGCCGAGGTACGCCAGATCTATCAGTCAGGCGAGCTGCGCGACGACGGCGACCGCCGGTCCTCCGCGCGGCTGGCGTTTCAGGAGGCGCCATTGCACCGCGTGCGCGGGCAGGCCCAACTCGCCGGTCCCTGCTTGGTGACCGTGACGGAGCTACTGGAGCCGTTGATATTCGAACGCGACGCGCCGCACTGGGCCGACGCCGAGCTACTGATCAACGCCTACGCCAAGCTCCGGGAACTCAACCTGGACAGTGGGCATCCCGCGAACGCGTGGGCGTGCAACCCCCATATGCTCAGCCTCGCGGAGGCGATGATCAAGGCCGAACCGAATCAACCCGATTACCATCGCTGGTTCGCGAGATCACTGCAAGAGCGCGCTCAGCTGCTGCTTGAGTACGGCGTGTGGCAGCTGATCGAGCGCGGTGAGATCGTCGATCCCACTGCCACGATGGAGACGCCTGCCATCTGCGTACGCGAGGCGGTGCGGATCTGGCGGATGCTCCACGAGGTGTTCGGGAGCAAGGTCACCCGTGAAGACCTGGCCGCGGCGTTGCTGGCGGCGTCTGGTTTCGCCTCGAAACACGGACTGAGTGAGCTGCCAGCCGGGGAATGGGCAGCCGAGGCCGCCACCCTGCAGTAGCTGGTTAGTAGCTGGTTAGTGGTCCTCACCCTCGAATAGCACGCCCAGTGCGGTGCAGGGCGACGGCGGTGATGAACGGCCAGCAGGTCTGGATCGATGACGTCAGTCGCTCGGCCAGGCCCAGGACGCTGCCGTCGCGGGTTTCTGCGAGCAGCCAGCCGAGCAGGCCGACGAAGACGGCGGTGACGGCGGCGCGGCCGTAACCGCTGAGGATCAGCGGTCGTGGCGCGGCGCGCCGGGCGGCGAAGGCGGGCCACACGGCGATCGTGACCGCGCCGAGCACGGTCAAGGCGAGGTGCCGCGGGGTCGGGCCGCCGGCGGGTTCGGGGGATGCGGCGATGCCGATGCCGGCCATGCCCGCCACTGCGAGCAGGGCGCGGGCGGGCGCCCGGACACCGGTCAGGCCCGCGGCGGTGACGAGGTAGCAGCCGCCGACCAGGACGATGCCGCCGGTCATGACCCACGGGTCGGTTCCGGCCTGTCCGGCCATCGCGCTGATCGTGCTGCGCACCGGACTGTAGGAGGCTGGCTGGAGGAGGCCGGCAATGAGGTAGGTCGCGGTCAGCAGGATCGGCGCCAGGCCGGCCGAAACAATCGCCCAGAGGTGGGCTACTCCCGGTGCGTCGCGGTCTCCGTCGGGTCCTCGGAGTCGGCCTGGACTCGTTCCTAGGTCCGTCATCCCTCGCGTCCTGCCTGTCGTTATCCGGTGACGCCGGGCCGCGCCAGGGAGGCAGGCTCGCCCCTCACGAACCACCGAAATCCCTGGCCACCCACCACCAGGCTTGCCGCCAGGCGGGTGAGGAAGCGCCACCAAATCAGGGTGATTCGCGCCGCGAGACGGGCGGGCGCGCTGGCGGCAGGACGCTACCCGGGCGCGGAACTAAGGCTGCCGATCACCGAGTCGGCGATTACACATAGCGCGTCTGGGCGGCCTGCGGCTCGTGGTCAACGAGCTGGTCGCAGGTCGGGCAGTACCAGCGGGCCTCCACCGGGGTGCCGCAGGCGAGGTGACGCGGGGCGTCCGCCGGATCGGCGTGCCGGGTCCCCCAGTGCGTGAGCAGCCGGAGCGCTCCGGCGAGTTCGGCGCCATCGGCGGTCAGCTGGTAGGCGGCCCGGGGAGGCCGCTCGGAGTAGGGCCGGGCGATCAGCAGTCCGTCGCGTTCGAGGCGCTTGAGGCGCTCGGACAAGATGTTCGCGGCGATACCCGGGATCAGGGTGAGCAGTTCGTTGAACCGCCGTGGGCCGGGCAGCAGCGCTTCTACCACCAGCAGTGTCCACCGGTCGCCGACCCGGGCCAGCGCCTCGGCGAGGGGCGAGGGTTCCAGCTCGGATTCAGCCATGAGCTGATCGTAGCCCGGTTGACTTCTGACTAGTTAATAGTAATTTGCAAGTTACTACTTACTGGAGGTGGCGAGCATGGCGATCCTCGATGAGATCGGGGCAAGCATCAGGCAGCTAGCAGAAGGCCCCGGGACTTCGGTCGTGGGCGTCGGGCAGCGCTGGGGAGTCGGCTCCGGCATCGTGCTCGGCGAGGGCAAGGTCCTCACCAACGCGCACAACGTACGCGGCGACGAGGTAACGGTCACCTTCGCCGACGGGCGCGTCGCGGAGGGCACCGTGGCTGGGCAGGACGTCGACGGCGACCTGGCCGTCATCAGCGTCGACACCGGCGGGGTGCCCGCACTGCCGTGGGCCGACGGCGCGGCCGCGGAGATCGGGATGCCGGTGTTCGCCCTGGCCAACCCGGGCGGGCGCGGGCTGCGGGTGACGTTCGGGTTCGTCTCAGGCCTCGAGCGGACCTTCCGCGGCCCCCGCGGCCGGCGCATCACCGGCAGCCTCGAGCACACCGCCCCGCTGCTGCCCGGCTCCTCGGGTGGCCCGGTTCTGTCCGCCGCGGGGCAGCTGCTCGGAATCAACACCAACCGCCTCGGCGAGGGCTTCTACCTGGCCATACCCGCCGACGAGGCACTACGGGGCCGAGCGGATACGCTCGCTCGCGGGGAATCAGCGCGATCGCCGAGGCTCGGCGTTGCCCTCGCGCCTAACTTCCTGGCCAGGCGGCTCCGCCGCGCCGTCGGCCTGCCCGACGCCGAGGGCCTGCTCATCCGCGACGTGGTGGAGGACGGCCCGGCCGCCCGCGCAGGCGTCAGCCAGGGCGACCTGATCGTGGCGGCCGCGGGTCACCCGGTACGCACCGCTGACGACCTCTTCGACGCACTCCAGGCCGCCCAGGGTGGCACCATCGAGCTCAACCTCATCCGGGGCACCGACGAACTGGCCGTTCAGGTCACCCTCGGAGATCACGGCCAGCCAGCTAACTAAGCACAAGCGCCCGCAACTGGCCTGCGGAGTCTCCTCGCCGGACAATGGGAAAACTAACCCCGGCAATGAGGAGGGTGCGGCGTGTCAGGCGAACTTCAGCAGTTCCGCATGCTGATCGGCGGCAAGGCGGTCGGCGCGGTGTCCGGGGCAACCTTCGAATCACACAATCCGTACACCGGCCGGCCGTGGGCGCTGGTGCCCGACGGCGGGCCCGCCGACGTGGACGCGGCGGTGGCCGCGGCCCGCGCCGCCCTGGACGGCGAGTGGGGCTCGATGACCGGGTTCGCGCGGGCGGCGCTGCTGCGCCGGCTGGCCGACCTGGTCGCCGCGAACGCCGACCGGCTGGCCCGGCTCGAGGTCAACGACTCCGGCAAGCTTTACCGGGAGATGATCGGGCAGCTCAACGGCCTGGGCGGGTGGTACCAGTACTTCGCGGGCCTAGCGGACAAGATCGAGGGACGGCAGATTCCCTCACCCAACCCCAACTACCTCGTCTACACGCGGCGCGAGCCGGTGGGGGTGGTGGCGGCGATCACCCCGTGGAACTCCCCGCTGCTGCTGATGACCTGGAAGGTCGCGCCGGCCCTGGCGGCGGGCTGCACGGTGGTGATCAAGCCCTCAGAGCACGCGCCCGTGTCGACGCTCGGATGGGCGGAGCTCATCGAGCAGGCCGGATTCCCGGCCGGCGTGGTCAACGTGGTCACCGGACGGTCCCGCGAGACCGGAGCCGCGCTCGCCGCTCACCCCGGCGTCGACAAGGTCGCGTTCACGGGCTCGACCGCGACGGGCCGCGCCGTGGCCCGGGCGGCGGCCGAAAACATCAACAAGGTGACACTGGAACTCGGCGGCAAATCGCCGCAGGTCGTCTTCGCGGACGCCGACCTCGCGGCGGCGGCCAACGGGATCGTGGCGGGCGTGTTCGCCGCGACCGGGCAGACCTGCATGGCCGGGTCCCGGCTGATCGTGCATCAGGATGTGCACGACGAACTCATCCGGCTGGTCGCCGAGCGCGCCGCCAGGATCAAGCTGGGCGACCCGAACGGCACCGATACCGAGATGGGCCCGGTCGCGAACGAGCCTCAGTACCAGAAGGTTCTCGGCTATCTCGAGACGGCCAGGGCAGAGGGCGCCACGATCGCCTACGGGGGCGCCGCCGACAGCGAACTGGGCGGCTTGTTCGTCAAGCCGACCGTGCTCACCGGCATCACCGCCACGTCCACCGTCTACCAAGAGGAGGTCTTCGGCCCGGTCCTGGCCGCCCTGACCTTCACCGACGAGGACGAGGCCATCAAGCTTGCCAACGACACGCCCTACGGGCTCGCCGGAGCGGTCTGGACGAAGGACGTGCACCGCGCCCACCGGGTGGCCGCCCGCATCAAGGCGGGCAGCGTGTGGATCAACGCCTACCGGGTCGTCGCGCCCTCAGTGCCCTTCGGCGGGTTCAAGCATTCCGGACTGGGCCGGGAGAACGGTATCCACGCCATCGACGAATACCTGGAGGAGAAGGCGATCTGGGTCGAGCTCACCGGCGGCACCCGCGACCCGTTCACCCTCGGCTGACGTTCACCGCGAAGGAGTTCGTGGCCAGGCCGGCTCCGTCCTGCCACAACTCGAAGCCCGCCTCGACGTCGATGAGATACCAGGATTTCTGGATGTAGCCGCGGCGTACCGCGTCGGCGACGAACTTCCCGATGTCCAGGTCCTGCACGGAGGTGGTCCCGGTCACCATCGAGTAAGAGATCGTGTTCCATCCCTCGTTGCCGAACCACACCTGGTAGGACCGGCCGCCGATGCTGGCGGTGCTGACCTGCGAGCCGTACGGCTCGACCGGACCGCTGTGGTTGAGCCAGATCATCAGCTCCGCGCCGTCGGGCTGGCCGCTGGTGGTCGGTGTCTTGTTGAACCAGATGTCGTAGGCGACGTCGTAGGTGCCGGTACCAGGCTGGGCCGTGACCCACGTGGTGGTCACCGCTCCCGGTGACAGCAGCCTGGAGGCTGGCACCGGCAGGCCACTGTCCGCCGTACAGGCACCCCAGTGGCAGCCCCGGTAGATGGACGGGTAGCCGCCCGGGGTGCCGCTACCGGAATTCGCGATGGCTGACTTGGTCACGGTGAAAGCACCGGAGGCGCCCGCGGCCAGGCACTCCGAAGCGCCTGAGTCATACTCGTTGTTCTGCACCGCGTACATGCCGCCGTCCACCGCCTGCCGCTGCGAGTTGCACAGGACAGCGCTACGCGACTGAGTGGCCGGGGTGCCCGTGGCACCCGTGGTGGCCGCGGGTGGCGAACTGGCCGGCACGCTCACCGGGCTCTGCGCTCCGGCGGCGCTCGTTGAGTGACCGTTACCGCTCGAGCATGCGACGCCGCCGAGGACGACTACCGCCGACACCGCGACCCCGGCAAGAGCCTTTTTACTCGATGGCATCGGTTCTCCTAGGCCTTGGCGAAGATCAGCAGGAATTCGAGAACGCCATGGTTCTGAGTGGTGACGAAGCCGGCGAAGCTGGGATTCTGGATGTTGTAGTCAGCGAACAGAACCGGGATCTGGCCGGTGACCTCGATGCGCCCGCTCACGAGTTCGGCCTGCAAGGAGAACGTAACTGTCCTCGTGGTGCCGTGCAAGGCGAGGCGGCCGCTGGCGGTGTAGTCCCGGGTGGCGCCGGCGCCGGGGATCGGCGCGAGGCTGATCGGCCTGGTCAGAGTGAAGGTGCCGGCGGGGTACTGGGCAACGTCCATGATCCGGCCGTCGAACTGGGCGTCGCGCTGGCTCTTGTCGCTGTGGATGGTGGCCATCGGCACGCTGAAGGTGGCCGCGGTGACGGTGCTCCCGCTGATCGTGAGATGGCCGGTGACGGAGGAGGACCGGCCGACCGCGGTGGCGTTCTGCCCCAGCAGCACCTCGTTGACCCGGTAGCCGACGACGGACCCCGAGCTGGTGTCCCAGGTGCCGGTGATGGCGGTGGCGGTGCCCGCCGTCACCGTCCTGCCCGATGAGCCGCTGGCCTTCGGAGAGGAGGCGGGGAGGGAGAGCGCGGCGGGCGCCCGGTTGAGAAAGTGGATGTAGGCGAAGGGGCCGGCCACCGCGACAACGGCGATCACGGCGACCGCGCCCACGATCCAGCGGAGAGGATGGCGCAGCCGCGGAATGGACACGAGCGCTAGCATGTCCCGCCCTCCCTCCGGTGATCTGTGCGAGGCCTCTCAATCGGCTATGAACATGCGGGAGGAAGGGTCAAGACATGAACAGAAAGAATCAGGGCGAAACGGAAGAGCAAGTCATGGCGGAAGCCATCAAGAACGAGAAAATCAGGCGCGCCATGCTCTCGGGTCCGTCCTGTATCACAACCGAGGCGACCGTGGCGGACATGGACGCGAAGGGCGACCTGACCGTTCTCCGCGCCGGGACCAACGACTGGGTCTGCGTTCCCGGCGAGCAGAACATCATCGGCGCCGTCGACATGTGCCTCGACCCGATGGGAATGGTCTGGATGCGAGACCTGCTGGCAAGGAAACCAAAGCCGACCAACACATCGCCCGGCCTGATCTACATGCTGAATGGAGCGGTACAGCACAGCTACACCGATCCATTCGATACAACAAGTCCCGCGATTCCGATCGGCCCGCACTGGATGCTCCTGTGGCCGTTCGACGCGAAGGCCGCCGGGCTTAGCACCGTGATGCGAGACGCCGGAACGCTGGTCATGTTCGCCGGCACGCCCTACGCCCATCTGCATATTTGCGGCTCGCCCTGGGACGGGAACGAGTACCAGCCCGGCGACCGCGGCGTATGGACCATGACCTACTCCCAGCGCGCCGACGGATCACCCTGACCAGCCCGGCGCCGAGCAGCGGCTGGGTGACCAGATTATCCCGAACGTCCCCGGCTGACTCCGTGGCCCGCGTAGGCAGGCGCTACAGGGATCAAGACGCCAGGATCTGCGGTGGGGGCGGGGGTATGTTGTCGGATATTTCCTCTTTATCCGGACATTCCGCCGCCTCTGGTAGGGCGCGCGAGCGGCCGACGCCAAGACTGGGTGTACTTACGGGGGCTATGGCACCAGAAAGATGACATGGTGCGGGACCTCCTCAGCTCAGCGCACGCTAGGTGCGTCAGCACATTTCAGGAGCGTGAGGAGGTCCCTGTAATGGCCATCGTAGGAGGGTTTGACATCCACCGTCGAC
>Ga0335075_10005021_pt1 | contig 20587 bp, 21 predicted proteins | sample Lox_Sample_24_FD_206723 | JGI IMG/M metagenome (GOLD analysis project Ga0335075, IMG submission 206723) | Soil microbial communities from Loxahatchee National Wildlife Refuge, Florida, United States - Lox_Sample_2.4 | ecosystem: Environmental > Terrestrial > Soil > Wetlands | place: USA...
GCGCCGGCACCAGCGCGCTGGCCGGGTACGGGCTGCCCACCGACGCCGCGCTGCAGGCCAACGCGAACATCGGCCAGCGCGCGCAGGAGTACAAGAAGGCCGGCCTGGACGGCACCATGGACCAGCTGCGGGTGCTGGCCTACCTGGACATCCTCAACGGCACCACCGCCGCCGGCCGTATCACCCAGGCCCAGGCCCAGGCCCAGGCCGCGCAGGCCGAAGCCGGGCAAGCCGGAACCGGCGCCGAAGCCGGGCAGGCCGGGACCAGCGCCACGGAAGGTGATCATCCCGAAGACGACGGTCCCGGAGATGACGACGATCCCGGCGATGAGGACGATCCCGGAGATGAGGACGAACCCGATGACGGCCCCGGCAACGGCGGCCCGGGCGGCAGCGGGCCGGACGACCGCCCGGCCGCTGGTCCCGCTTCAAGTCCCGGGCTGGCCGCCCGGGCCAACCTGACCTTCCCGCTGGCTACCCTGCTCGGCCTGGCCGACCGGCCCGGCGAAGGCCACGGCCTCGGCCCCCTCGACCCCGACCTCACCCGCCGCCTCGCCGCAACCGCCGCTCAAAGCCCGCACAGTCAATGGTGCATCACCATCACCGACCCCAACGGGTACGCGATCGGCCACGGCTGCGCCAGGCCCGCCAGGCAAACCCGGAACACCCGGCAGGACAAACCCCCGCCGCCCGGCAGCCGGGACGGCCCGTGGGCCTTCACCCGGGAAGACGACCCAGGACCGCCCGGCGGCTACGGCACCTGGACCCTCACCCTGCCCGGCGGCCGCCAGCTCACCGTCAGCCTCGAACCCGTCCCGCTAACCGGATGCGACCACCGGCACGAGTCGCACGCCTACCAGCCCAACGACACCCTGCGCCACCTGGTCCAGATCCGCGACGGAGAATGCACCTTCCCCGCCTGCTCCCGCCATGCCCGCGAATCAGACTTCGAACACGCCCTTCCTTACGACAAAGGCGGCCGTACCTGCGCCTGCAACGCCGGCGCCAGAAGCCGGCGCTGCCACAAGGTCAAGCAATCCAAAGGCTGGCACGTCACCCAGCCGCTGCCGGGCTGGCACCGGTGGACGACGCCGTCCGGGCGCAGCTACACCCAGGGCCCCATGCGATACCCCGCCTGAGCCGCCGTCACCGTCACCGTCGCCCCGACGGCCATCGCAGCGGACGAGCAGCGGGTGTCCCACTTCGCCGGAAAGATCCGCCGGCGAGGCTCCGCTATGCAAGGGCGCGAAACCGATAGGGTTGGATGACCGGGCTGGCGCGACGGCCTCGCGTCAGCCGTCTTCCCCCGGTGTCCGGTAACAGATCACGCACCGCGCGGGGCCGCCGACAGGCAGCCCGCGGGCGGTGCGCAGCGTGCCTGAGGAGGCGGTTCATTCCATGGCGGCATCCGCGGCGGCATCCGAGGGCAGCGCACCGTTCGCCCACCTGCATGTGCACACCGAGTACTCCATGCTCGACGGCGCCGCCCGGTTGAAGGAACTGTTCAAAGAGGTCAGGCAACGCGGCATGACCCACGTCGCGATGACCGACCACGGCAACCTGTTCGGCGCCGCCGAGTTCCACCGCCAGGCCATGGACGCCGGCATCACGCCGGTCATCGGCATCGAGGCGTACCTGGCGCCGGAGCGAAGGGACAACCCGGCCCGCATCCTGTGGGGCCAGCCGCACCAGAAGAAGGACGACGTCTCCGCCTCCGGCGCCTACCTGCACAAGACGATCTGGGCGCGGAACGCCGACGGCCTGCACAACCTGTTCAAGCTGTCCTCCCGCTCCTACGCCGAGGGGTGTGTCCAACCGTTCCAGAAGTGGGCCCGGATGGACGTCGAGCTCATCGCCGAGCACGCCAGCGGCCTGATGGCCTCCACCGGCTGCCCGTCCGGCGAGGTCCAGACCCGGCTCCGCCTCGGCCAGGGAGAAGAGGCGCTCAAGGCCGCCGCCAAATGGCAGGACATCTTCGGCAAGGAGAACTACTTCCTCGAGCTGATGGATCACGGCCTGGACATCGAGACCCGGGTCCGCGAGGGACTGCTTGAGATCGGCCGCAAGCTGAACATTCCCCCGGTCGTCACCAACGACTCGCACTACACCCGCGAGCAGGACGCGCAAGCACAGGAGCTGCTGCTGTGCATCCAGACCGCCAGCACCCTCGCCGACGAGGGCCGGTTCAAGTTCGACGGCACCGGCTACTACATCAAGTCGCCGGAGGAGATGTACCGGGTCAACAACAGCGACGTCTGGCAGGAAGGGTGCCGTAACTCCCAGCTGCTGATCGCGGACCGGGTCGACGTCAGCGGGTTCTTCGAGTTCAAGAACCTGATGCCGCGGTTCCCGATCCCGGAGGACTATGACTCCGAGGACGCGGTGTTCGCCGACGCGGTATGGCAGGGCATGCGGCGCAGGTACCCCGGCGGGTACGACGAGCGGCGCAAGAAGCAGGCCGAATACGAGATCCAGATCATCTGCCAGATGGGCTTCCCCGCCTACTTCCTCGTCGTCGCGGACTTCATCAACTGGGCGAAGAACAACGGCGTCGCCGTCGGCCCCGGCCGCGGCAGCGCCGCGGGATCCATCGTCGCCTACGCGATGGGCATCACCGACCTGGATCCGCTCGACCACGGGCTGATCTTCGAGCGGTTCCTGAACCCGGAGCGAATCTCGATGCCGGACATCGACATCGACTTCGACGATCGTGGCCGGGCCGACGTGATCCGCTACGTCACCCAGAAGTGGGGCAGCGACAAGGTCGCCCAGATCATCACCTACGGCACGATCAAGGCCAAGGCCGCGATCAAGGACTCCACCCGGGTCCTCGGCTTCCCCTACGCGCTCGGCGACCGGATCACCAAGGCGTTCCCGCCGGCCGTGCTCGGCAAGGACGTCCCGCTTTCCGTCATCACCGACACTGAGCACCCCCGGTACAGCGAGGCCGGCGAACTGCGGGCCATGTACGAGAACGAGTCCGAGGTCAAGCAGATCATCGACACGGCCCGGGGCATCGAGGGCCTGATCCGGCAGCCGGGCGTGCACGCGGCCGGCGTGATCATGTCGGCCGAGCCGCTGACCGACCACATCCCGGTGTGGACCAGGTACCAAGACGGCGCGGTGATCACGCAGTTCGACTACCCGACCTGCGAAGGCCTCGGCCTGCTGAAGATGGACTTCCTCGGGATACGCAACCTGACGATCATGGTCGATGCGGTGAAGGCCGTCGAGGCAAACAGGGGCCTTAAGATCGACCTGCTCAGCCTGCCACTTGACGACAAGCCCACCTACGACCTGCTGACCCGCGGCGACACCCTTGGCGTGTTCCAGTTCGACTCAAGCGGCTACCGGACCCTGCTGCGCCTGATGAAGCCGGACAACTTCGAGGACATCTCCGCCCTCGGCGCCCTGTACCGGCCCGGCCCGATGGGCGTGAACTCGCACACCAACTACGCGCTGCGCAAGAACGGCCAGCAGCAGATCACCCCGATTCACCCGGAGCTTGAAGAGCCGCTGCGGGAGGTGCTCGAGCCCACCTACGGCCTCGTGGTCTACCAGGAGCAGGTGCAGAAAGCCGCCCAGGTACTCGCCGGTTACTCCCTTGGACAGGCCGACCTGCTCCGCCGCGCCATGGGCAAGAAGAAGAAAGAGATCCTGGACAAGGAGTTCGTGCCGTTCCAAAAGGGCTGCCGGGAACGCGGCTACTCCGACCAGGCGATCCAGGCGGTGTGGGACGTGCTTGTCCCGTTCGCCGGCTACGCGTTCAACAAGGCACACTCCGCCGCCTACGGCCTGGTCTCCTACTGGACCGCCTACCTCAAGGCCAACTACCCCGCCGAGTACATGGCCGCGCTGCTCACCTCGGTCGGCGACGACAAGGACAAGTCCGCGCTTTACCTGAGCGAGAGCCGCCGGATGGGCGTCACGGTGCTCCCGCCGGACGTCAACCACTCGGTCGCGACGTTCACCGCGGTCGGCGCGGACGTCCGGTTCGGGCTGGCCGCCATCCGCAACGTCGGCGGCAACGTGGTGGAGGCCATCGTCGCGGCCCGCAGGTCCAAGGGCGACTTCACCAGCTTCTCCGACTTCCTCCGCAAGGTGCCCGCCGTGGTCTGCAACAAGCGGGTCGTCGAGTCGCTGATCAAGGCCGGCGCGTTCGACTCGTTCGGCCATCCGCGCAAGGGGCTGCTGCTCATCCACGAGCAGGCGGTCGACTCGGTGATCGACATCAAGCGGAACGAGGCGATCGGCCAGGACTCGCTGTTCGGCGAGGACGCCGAGGCGGAAGCCGTGTTCGAGGTCGCGATCCCGGACGCCGAGTGGGACAAGAAGACCCGGCTGAACTTCGAGCGCGAGATGCTCGGCCTGTACGTGTCCGACCATCCGCTGCTCGGCCTGGAGCACGTCCTGGCGAAAGACACCGACATCACGCTCGCCGAGCTGATGTCCTCGTCCGCGGACGAGGACCGGCCCGCGCCGCCGGGAAACGGCCGCAACGACGGCCAGATCGTCAAGATCGGCGGCATCCTGTCCGGCGTGCAGCGCAAGGTGACCAAGCAGGGCAACCAGTGGGCCGCCGCCACGCTTGAGGACCTGGGCGGCGCCATCGAGGTGCTGTTCTTCCCGCAGACCTATCAGCTGTACGCGACCGCGATCGCCGAAGACGCCATCGTGATCATCAAGGGCCGGGTGGACCGCCGCGACGACGTGCCGAAGCTGATCGCCATGGACATGACGATCCCGGACCTGACCGTGGGGGACAACGCCCCTTTCGTGGTCTCGCTGGCGGTGAACCGCTGCGTGCCCCCGGTCGTCGAGCAGCTTCGTGAGGTGCTGCGCACCCACCCCGGCCCCACCGAGGTGCACCTGCGGCTGCGCGGCAACCAGCGGACCACGGTGGTCCGGCTGGAGGACAAGCTCCGCGTGACCGCGTCACCCGCCCTGCATGCCGACCTCAAGCAGCTCCTCGGTCCCACCTGTGTAAGCAGCTAGAGCATTTTACGGAACGAGGCCGGGTGCCTCCCCAGCGCGACCGCCTCCGGTCCGCTCAGCCGGCCGACAGGTTGCGGCGGATCTGCCGTAGCGCCCCGATCAGTGCCGAGCGCTCGGCGTCGCCGAGCGTGGCCAGCGCCCGCTCGGTGAGCTTGTCCGTCTCGGCGTCGATGACCTTCTCGAGGTCCCGGCCGCGGCTGGTAAGCCGGAGCTGGACCATGCGCCTGTCGCTGGGATGCGGCTCGCGGCGCAGCAGGCCGGCCGCCTCCATCCGGGTGGTCGCCCTGGTGACCGTGGGGGTGGAGAGCCCGAGCCGCCGGGCGATCTCGCCGGGCGTCAGCCCGTCCTCCGCCCACAGGCTGCGCAGCACGAACTGCTGCCCCTCGTGCACGCCGTGCCGGGAGAACGCGGCGGCCGAGGCCAGCGCCAGCGCGTGCTTGGCAGCCCAGAACGCGGTCTGGAAGTCCTCCGCCGCCACGGGCGTGTCGTCTTTCTCGGTCATCGCACGCTCAGCGTAAGGCCTGTCCCTGCCACCAATCTCATTAGCCGGCTTATAATTAAGTTAGCCGACTAACGAAAGGAGCCGCGCGATGAAGCTAGGCATCGGCGTCACCGACTTCAGCTGGCCAGGCGGTCCCGAACAAATCGGCCCGAACCTCTCGTGGGTCGCCCGCACCGCCGACGAGGCCGGGATCGACAGCCTGTGGGTGATGGACCACTTCTTCCAGATCCGGCTCAGCGGCCGGCCGCCAGAGGACCCGATGCTCGAGGCGTACGCCGCGCTCGGCTTCATCGCCGGCCAGACGCGCCGCGTCCGGCTCGGCACGCTGGTGACCTCGATCGCCTACCGGCATCCCGGCGTGCTGGTGAAGACCGTCACCACGCTGGACGCGCTCAGCGGAGGCCGGATGATCTTTGGTGTGGGGGCTGGCGCCCCGTTCAACCCGGTACCAGCCGGCCCGGGCACATCGTTCGAGGCGGAAGGGCTCGGCATTCCGTTCCCGTCGCTGGCGGAACGCTTCGAGCGGCTCGAGGAGGTGCTGCAGATCGCGCACCAGATGTGGCGCGGGGACGACAGCCCTTACCAGGGCACGCACTATCAGCTTGCCCGTCCGCTCAACTCACCGAACTCCGTTCAGCGCCCGCACCCGCCGGTCCTCATCGGCGGCAGCGGGGAGCGCAAGACTCTGCGGCTCGTCGCGCGCTATGCCGACGCCTGCAACCTGTTCGATCTGCCTGGTACCCGGTTCGCCGGCAACCTCGCGGCCAAGCTCGCCGTGCTACGCGAGCATTGCGCGGCCGAGGGGCGGGACTACGCCAGCATCGAGAAGACCGTCACGACGCAGTTCAGCCTGGACGACGACCCGGACAATGCCCTGGCCGTGCTGCTCGAGCACATCAGGGAACTGGCCGCGGCGGGCATCGAGCACGTGCTGCTATCCCCGCACGGCCCCTGGGATGAGGCGACGCTAACCGCCGTCACGTCCCTGGTGCCGCAGGTGCATGCGATCCCGGTGGCCGGGGCAGCCGTCCGCTAAGGCTGGCAGACGTAGTTGAACAGCGTCCGGTAGCGCTGCATCGCGACCCGTAGCTCCTCGGTGCCAAGCGAGGCGCCGTCGGCTGCTCCGGCAGCCGAGTCCCAGGACTCGCGCAGCCGCCGCTGGCGCTGCTGCAGCGCGCCGGCCAGCGCCTGGGCGGTATGGTCGACCAGGGCAGCCGCCTCCGCCACCGAGCCGCGCGGGTCGTCGACGAACGAGGCCTGGACCTGCTGCCAGTTCCCCCGTAGCTGGGCCGCGTCCGGCAGCAGTGGCCCGTCCAGAGGAGTGTCGTCGCCGGGCGGCCTGGTGAATGCGGCGTCCGCGGCGCGAGGAGCCGGGACCTCGGCCGTGATTTCAGCGACCGGCTCGCTGTCAGCGGGCGTGTTTCCCGCCGGGTCGGTCTCGGCCGGATCAGCCTTAGCTGGATCGGTCTCGGCCGGGTCGGTCTCGGCCGGGTCGGTCTCGGCCGGATCGTTATCGGCTCGCTCGGTGGTGCTGCCGGGCCGGCTCAGCTTGAAGCTCATCGCCGTCACTCCTTCGTTCTCGCGTTGACCGCTACTGGCTCGTCGGTGCTGTGGCCGGCGGCCGTGCCGACGGCCGTGCTTGCTGTCGTGCTCGTCGTGGTCGCCTGCGCGGGTGCGCCGCTGTCCGGGCGTACGACCAGCCCGCGGAACATCGCGCGGTACCCGATCACCGCCTTCCGGAGTTCTTCGGTCGTGGCCTCCGGTATCCGCGTCACCGTCTCCAGCGCCCGCCGGTAACCCTCCAGCTCACGGGAGTACCCCATGGACAGTTCCGTCAGCAGCTTCTCGTTGTCATCGGCCGAGAAGCCGCGGTCCCGTGCGACGGCGATGACCAGCGCCGCCGCGGCCCGCGTCGCCTGCGCCGGAACCTCGACGAATCGCTCCTGCACCCGGCTCCACTCGCTGTCGTAGCGTGCCCGCTGCTCGGGTGTGAGCGGACGGATGCCAAGCTGGTCGAACAGGCGCCGCCGCCTGGCCAGTTCCGCCTGTGCCTCCCGCGGCCCGACCTCCCGTGCCAGATGGTCGTACTCGGCGCCGAACCGGCGCCGGAGTTCCTGCCTGCGGAAGAACTGAGTCCCCGCCACCACGGCGGCCGCGGCGACAATCACGCAAATGATTACTATCGCGATGATGGCCCCGATGGGCATGATGACCTCCGAAATAGGCGGCTTTGCCGCCACCGTTTTGAGCATCGATGCCACTGCCCGGGAGATATGGGTTCAAACCGGGCGGGACCGCGTCGAGCGCGTACGATTTTGGCGATGAATACTTCTCCGCAACCAGCGAGGCCATCCGGCGAGCGTCAGGCCGCCTGGTCGGGCGTCACCGGGTTCGCGGTGGCCTTGATCGGCAGCGCGGTGCTCGGCCTTCCCGCGGGGCTGATCTGGGGCGAGGCGGCACCGCGTGCGCTGCTGCAGGAGATCGGCACCGGGACGGCCGAGGTAGTGAACGCCGAGACCAGCGCGTTCATCGGCGCGGACGCCTGGTTCTGCGGGATCGCCGCGGTGACGGGCCTGATCACCGGCCTGCTCGGCTACCGGTTCCTCGTCGCCCCCCGCGCCGGGGGTGCCAGGGCCGCCGCCACGGCCGGGCTGATCCTCGGCGGCCTGGCCGGCGCCTTCGTCTTGCTGTGGCTGGGCGAGCAGATCGGCCTGTCGGCCTACCAGCACCACCTCGCGTCAAGCCCGAACGGCACCATGTTCAACGCCTCGCTGTCGCTCGGCGCCAAGAGCGCCCTCTCTTTCTGGCCGATGCTCACCGCGATCGTGATCCTGATCGCCGAATGGAGCGGCCGCCGCACGGCAGAGCCCGCCGACCCGCAGCTCCCGCTCGGCTACGGCGCCCCGCCGGGCACTCCCTGACCGGCCCCGCAGGCGGTGGATAAGCCCGTCGCCGCCCGGAAACCGCGAGATGTCCGGGCGGCGTTCCGCCCTTTACGCCCGGCCGTATGAGGTCGGGACCGAGGTCGGGTTGGTGGCCCCAACCGGGCTGGGCACCGGCACCGGGGTGGCGGTGCCTGGCGCGGTGGGGACGGCGACCGGGGTGCTGATTCCCTTCGGGCTCGGGCTGGGTGCCGGGGTGGCGGTGCCTGGCGCGGTGGGGACGGCGACCGGGGTGCTGGTTCCCTTCCGGCTCGGGCTGGGTGCCGGGGTGGCCGTACCAGCCGCGCTGGCGACGGGAACCGGGGTAGCGGTCGACGTCACGGACTGGTGAGAATGGCTCGCCTGGCCGTTGCCCGAGCCGACCGCCGCGATGGCCACGCCGCCGCCTGCCAGCGCCAGCCCGGCGGCGGTTCCCAGCACCCAGGCGGCCCTGCTGCGCAGCCGCCGTTGCATGAACTCCATGTATCCCTCCTGAAAGAAAATCCGCGATCAACGTGGGCACCGGGAAATACGTGTGGCCCGGCGAAAAGTTGTGCCGTCCCGGCAGCAACCTTCGGTGCCCTCCGGCCGTATATGCACAAGCGGGGGATAAGCAGAAGGGGTGGCATTGGCGCGCGGTGACGAGGAGTTCGTCGAATTCGCCCAGGCAAGCTCCGGCGGGCTGCTGCACGCCGCCTACCTGCTGACCGGCGACCGGCACGCCGCCGAGGACGCGATGCAGGCGGCGCTCGTGCGGACCTACGCCGCGTGGCCGCGGGTGCGCCGCGACGACGCCTTCGCGTACGCCAGGCGAGTGCTGGTCAACTACGTCACCGACCGGTGGCGCCGGCGGCTGCGCGAGTACGCGACCGACGAACTTCCGGAACAGCCGAGTCGCACGGACCTAGCGGAGGAAGTCGCCCTGCGGCAGTGGCTGATCGGCGCGCTGGCAAGCCTTACGCTCCGGGAGCGGGCGGTGATCATCATGCGCTACTTTTTCGACCTGCCCGAAGCGGTCGTGGCGGACGACCTGGGTGTCTCCCTCGGTACCGTCAAGAGCACCAGCTCCCGCGCGCTCGCGAAACTGCGGGTCGGCGCGGATACCCCGATGGTCCGGGCAGGTGACCAGCCATGACCGATCTTGACACGCTGCGGCGGGCCCTCCGGACCCGGCAGGAGCCGAGCCCGGACGGCCGGGCGACCCCGGATCTCGGTGAAATCATGGCCCGGGGCAAGCGCCTCCGGTTCCGGCGGCGGCTGGCGGCGGCCGGCGGGGCGATGTGCGTCGCCGCCGTGGTGTTCGGCACGGTGTCAGGGGCCGGCCACCCCGCCCGGCTGGCGCCCGTTCCCGGCCAGCGTCCGGCCGATTCCACCAGGACCGTGCACCCGCCATCGCCGGGTCACGCCCAGGCCAGCGCGCCTGTTCCCGTGCCCGCCAGAGGCTCGGCAACGCCCAGCCGGGGCGCCGGTACTTCAAGCCCGGTCCCCACGCCAAGCACCACGCCCAGCGGAGCCGCCGTTTCCACCCCGGTTGCCGCCACCGGCAATGGCGCTGGTCCCACCCCGGTCGCCGCCACCGGCAATGGCACTGGTCCCACCCCGGTCGCCACGCCCAGCCCGAGCCAGTTAGCCATTTTCTGTTTTCCCTCATCTCGCGTGCCCGGCCAGGGGCGGCAGGGGGTATACGGTCCGAATTCACCCATTTTCGCCAGGTATGTCCGCGCCGGGCGGCAGCCGCCGCGGCCGGCTGTTCCATGATCGCGGGTCGTTCACCGCGTTATTCGCGGGTAACGGCCCGTGATCATGACGTCACATCTCCCCGGATACCCCTGGTGGGGGGATGAGGACCCATGGGCCGTGCTGGCTCAGGTCACCGCTAGCGCGTCGATTTCCACCCGGAATGCGGGGTGGACCAGGCGGCTGACTTGGACGAGCGAGCTGGCGGGGGGACGGTCCGGCGAGATGAACTCGTCGCGTACCTGCCTGACTGCCTCCAGATCGTCGAGGTTTGTCAGGTAGATCGTCAGCTTGACGACATGCTCCATTCCTGCGCCTGCCGCGGCGAGGGCGGTGGCCAGGTTGTCGAATACCTGCTTGGCTTGTGCGCGGGGGTCGTCCTGGCCGACGAGTTTTCCTTCGCTGTCCAGCGGCACCTGGCCAGAGACGGCTACCATACGTCCGCTGAAGGCGACCGCGTGACTGTATCCGTTGACCGGTGGCAGCCCGTCGGGCCGGACGTGGTGCTCCTGCATAAATCCCTCCTGAGATCAGCGTGCAACTGGTGTGACTGGCGCGCGGAGGTAAGGATGCGCGCTTGAGGGATCCACCGAGCGGAAACCGCCGCGCCGGCGCGGGCTGTCCACTATGTGGACGGTTCGGCGGCGGGAAGGCCACTATCCGTAGACTGAGGCCGTGATTTCGGACAGCGGGACGAGTCCCGTTTCTAGCGTTATTGACCTGCGCGACCGCGACACGGCCGGCCTTACCCGCCCGGCACTCGACGGCGTGCTGCCGCGGGCGGCCCTCGACGTCGGGCATGCGGTCGAGCTAGTCCGGCCGATCTGCGAGGACGTGCGCGTCCGCGGCGGTGACGCCGTCCGCGAGTACACCACGCGCTTCGACGGAGTGGACCTGGAAAGTACCCGGGTCCCGGCCGAGGCCCTGCATGACGCGCTGGAACATCTCGACCCCGCGGTCCGCGACGCGCTCGCCGAGGCGGCGCGGCGCGCCCGGGTGGTGCACGAGGCGCAGCTGCCGCGGCGCGCCGACACCGAGCCGGCGCCGGGGCTTGCGGTGTCCACCCGGTTCGTTCCGGTCGAGCGGGCCGGGGTCTACGTGCCAGGCGGGCTCGTCACGTACCCGTCGTCCGTGGTGATGAACGTGGTGCCCGCCCAGGCGGCGGGCGTCGGCTCGATCGCCGTGGCCTCCCCGCCGCAGCCGGAGTTCGGCGGCCTGCCGCACCCGACGGTGCTCGCCGCCTGCGCGCTGCTCGGCATCACCGAGGTACACGCGGTCGGCGGCGCGCAGGCACTGGCGATGTTCGCCTACGGCACGCGCGAGTGCGCGCCCGTCGACGTGACCACCGGCCCTGGCAACGTGTACGTCGCCGCCGCCAAGCGGATCCTGCAGGGCACCGTGGGCATCGACGGCGAGAACGGGCCGACCGAGATCGCCATCATCGCCGACCACACCGCGGACCCCGGCTACGTCGCCGCGGACTTGATCGGCCAGGCCGAGCACGACGAGCTCGCCGCCTGCCTGCTGATCACCACCGACCCGGACCTCCCGGGCCGTGTCGACAAAGAGCTGATCCGTCAGCTCCCGGCGACGAAGCACCGGGAGCGGGTCGAGACCGCGCTGCGCGGCCAGGCCGCCTACGTGCTCACCGGGGACATCACCGCCGCGCTCGCGGTCTCCGACGCCTGGGCGCCGGAACACCTCGAGGTGCAAACGGCCGGCGCCGCCGAGGTCGCCGCCCGGGTGCGCAACGCGGGCGCGATCTTCGTCGGCCCGTACTCGCCGGTCTCGCTCGGCGACTACCTCGCCGGGTCCAATCACGTGCTGCCCACCGGCGGCACTGCCCGGCACACCAGCGGCCTATCGGTCTATCCGTACCTCAAGGTGGTCAACCTGATCGAATGCGACCGGGATTCCCTGGCAGACGTCGCGCCCCGCGTGGACGCGCTCGGCGGCGCCGAAGACCTGGCCGCGCACGTGGCGGCGGTCCGGGTGCGGGTGCCGAAGGGAGAGGACTGATGACCCGGGATGCTGGCGCTGGCCCTACGATGGCCCCACGGGCCAGCGCAGCCGGGGAGGCCGGAGGGTCACCCCCCCGCGTAACACAGCCACTGCCCGTTCGTGATGACCTCAAGGACCTGCATCCGTACGGCGCGCCGCAGCTTGACGTGCCGGTGCGGCTGAACACCAACGAAAACCCCTACCCGCCAAGCGACCGGCTGCGGCGCGCGATCGCCGGCGCGGTGGCGGCGGTGGCCGGGACGCTGAACAGGTACCCGGACCGGGACGCGCTCGACCTGCGCAAGGACCTGGCCGACTACCTCGGGCCCGGGCTGACCGCCGCGCAGGTGTGGGCCGCGAACGGGTCCAACGAGATCATCCAGCAGCTGCTGCAGGCGTTCGGCGGGCCCGGGCGGACCGCGCTCGGCTTCGAGCCGTCGTACTCGATGCACCCGCTGATCTCCCGGGTGACCTGCACCGGGTGGATCGAGGGCACGCGGGACGCGGGCTACGGGCTGTCCACGGCCGCCGCCCAGGTCCGTGACCTTCAGCCGGACGTGGTGTTCATCGCCTCGCCGAACAACCCGACCGGCACCGCCGTGCCCCTGGAACTCATCCAGGCGGTATATGAGGCGGCACCGGGCATGGTCGTCGTCGACGAGGCGTACGCGGAGTTCCGGCGGGACGGGACGCCGAGCGCGCTCACCCTGCTGCCCGGGCGGCCCCGGCTGGTGGTGACCCGGACGATGTCGAAGGCGTTCGCGGCGGCCGGGACGCGGCTGGGCTACCTCGCCGCGGATCCGCGGGTCATCGACGCGCTGCTGCTCGTGCGGCTGCCCTATCACCTGTCCACCGTCACGCAGGCGGTGGCGCGGGCGGCGCTGGCGTACGCGGCCGAGCCGCTGGCCACTGTCGAGGTGCTGCGCTCCGAGCGGGACGGCCTGGTGACCTGGCTGCGGATGAGTGGCCTGACGGTGGCCGACAGCGACGCCAACTTCGTGCTGTTCGGGGTTTTCCCCGACCGGGACGCGGTGTGGCGGGAGCTGCTCGACCGCGGCGTGCTGATCAGGAACACCGGGCCGGACGGGTGGCTTCGCGTCACCGTGGGGACCGCGGAGGAGACGGCCGCGTTCCGCGGCGCGCTGACGGAGGTGCTGTCGCTGTGAGCCGTACCGGACGGGTGTCCCGGGAGACCAAGGAGACCCAGCTCCTCGTCGAGCTCGACCTGGACGGTCCGGGCCCGGTCGAGGTCGAGACCGGGGTACCGTTCTTCGACCACATGCTCGCGCAGCTCGGCAAGCACGGCTGCCTCGGCCTGATCGTCCGGGCCAAGGGGGACACCGAGGTTGACGCGCACCACACGGTGGAGGACACGTCGATCGCGCTGGGGTCCGCGCTCAAGGAGGCCCTGGGTGATAAATCCGGCATTTCACGATTCGGGGACGCGGTCGTGCCGCTGGACGAGACGCTCGTCCGGGCCGCCGTCGACCTGTCCGGGCGGCCCTATGTCGTGCACTCCGAGCCGGACGGCATGTCACCCATGATCGGCAGCTACGACACCACGCTGACCAGGCACATCTGGGAGTCGCTCGCGTTCTCCGCCGGGATTTGCCTGCACGTGCACGTGCTCTACGGCCGGAACCCGCACCACATCGTGGAGGCGCAGTTCAAGGCCGTCGCCCGGGCGCTGCGCGCCGCCGCCGAGCCCGATCCGCGGATCGGCGGCGTGCCGTCCACGAAGGGCGTGCTTTGAGCGCCCCCCGGGTGGCCGTGCTCGACTACGGGTCGGGGAACCTGCGGTCCGCCGAGCGGGCGCTGGCGCGGGCGGGAGCCGCGGTCACGGTGACCGCCGACCCCGAGGTGACGCTGGCGGCCGACGGGCTCGTCGTGCCCGGCGTCGGCGCCTTCGCCGCCTGCATGTCCGGGCTGCGGGCGGCAGGCGGGGACAAGCTGATCGCGCGGCGGATCGAGCTCGGCCGGCCGGTGCTCGGCATCTGCGTCGGCATGCAGGTGCTGTTCGCCGCGGGCGTGGAGCACGGGGTGCGGACCGAGGGCTGCGCCGTCTGGCCGGGGACCGTGGAAATGCTCGACGCGCCGGTGCTGCCGCACATGGGCTGGAACACCGTGGCCCCTGCCGCCGGCTCAGTACTTTTCCGCGGAACGACACCGGGTACCCGCTTTTACTTCGTGCACTCGTACGCGTTGCGGATGGCCCCTGGGGGGCGCGGCGCCCCCCAGGAAGAATCGGAGCTTCTCGGCGGCGCGCTGATCTCGGTCGCGGAGCACGGCGAGCCGTTTGCCGCCGCGGTCGAGCAGGGCGTGGTATCCGCGACCCAGTTTCACCCAGAGAAGTCCGGCGACGCGGGTGCCGCGTTGCTGTCCAACTGGCTGGAGGCACTTTGAGTTCCCTGACGTTGCTGCCCGCCGTTGACGTGGCGGGCGGTCAGGCGGTGCGGCTGGTGCAGGGCGCCGCCGGAAGCGAGACATCGTACGGCGACCCGGTGGAGGCCGCGCTGGCGTGGCAGAGCGCCGGAGCGGAATGGATTCACCTGGTGGACCTGGACGCGGCGTTCGGGCGCGGCTCGAACGCGGAGCTGCTCGCCGAGGTGGTCGCCGTGCTTGACATCGCGGTCGAGATGTCCGGCGGCATCCGCGACGACGCGTCGCTTGAGCGGGCGCTGGCGACAGGGTGCGCCCGGGTCAACATCGGCACCGCCGCGCTGGAGAGCCCGTCGTGGGTTCATTCCGTTATCGCCCGCTACGGTGACAAGATCGCCGTCGGCCTTGACGTGCGCGGCACCACGCTCGCCGCCCGCGGCTGGACATCCGAGGGCGGCGACCTGTACGAGACGCTGACTCGCCTCGATGCTGCGGGCTGTGCCCGGTACGTCGTCACCGACGTGCTCAAGGACGGCACGCTGCGCGGACCGAACCTGGACCTGCTGCGCGATGTCTGCTCCCGTACCCCGGCGCCCGTCGTGGCCAGCGGGGGAGTGTCGTCGCTTGACGACCTGCGGACGCTGGCGTCGCTCGCCGGAGTCGGCGTGGAGGGCGCGATCGTCGGCAAGGCGCTGTACGCCGGGGCGTTCACGCTGGAAGAGGCGCTCGCCGAGGTAGCGGCGTGACGGTCGCTGTCCGAGTCATCCCCTGCCTGGACGTGGACGGCGGGCGAGTCGTCAAGGGCGTGAACTTCGCTAGCCTGCGCGACGCGGGAGACCCGGCCGAACTCGCCGCGCGCTACGACGCCGAAGGGGCCGACGAGCTCACGTTCCTTGACATCACCGCGTCCAGCGGCGGCCGCGAGACCACCTACGACGTGGTGCGGCGCACCGCCGGGCAGGTGTTCATCCCGCTGACCGTCGGCGGCGGCGTGCGGTCATGCGCGGACGTGGACGCGCTGCTGCGGGCCGGCGCCGACAAGGTGTCGCTGAACACCGCCGCGGTCGCCCGGCCGGAGCTGCTGGCGGAGGCTTCCCGCCGGTTCGGCTCGCAGTGCGTGGTGCTGTCCGTGGACGCGCGCCGGGTCCCGGCCGGCTCGGCGGCCACGGGCACGGCCACGGGCACGGGCACGGGCACGCCGAGCGGGTTCGAGGTGACCACGCACGGCGGCCGCCGGGGGACCGGCATCGACGCGGTCGGCTGGGCCCGGCGCGCCGCCGAGCTCGGTGCGGGGGAGATCCTGCTGAACTCCATGGACGCGGACGGCACCACGGCCGGGTTCGACCTGGAGCTGATCCGCCTGGTGCGCGCCGCGGTCACCGTCCCGGTGATCGCAAGCGGCGGCGCGGGAACGCTCGCGCACTTCGCCCCGGCGGTCGACGCCGGGGCCGATGCGGTGCTGGCCGCGAGCGTCTTTCACTTCGGGACGCTGCGGATCGGCCAGGTGAAGGACGCGCTGCGCGCCACGGGCCATCCGGTCCGCTGAGCGGGCCTATCCGGGAGTGACCAGGCCGGCCGCGGCCATGGCCGCGCCTACGATGCCGGCGTCATTGTGCAGGCTCGCCGCGATGATACGGGCACGGACGCCGTCGAGCAGCGGCACCCATTTCTCCGACTCCTTGCTGATCCCGCCGCCCACGACGATCAGGTCCGGCGACAGCAGCGCCTCCATGTGCTGCAGGTACTCGTCCACCCGCCCGGCCCACCTGGACCAGCTCAGGTCGTGCAGCTCCTTGGCGTGCTCCGACGCGCGCTTTTCCGCGTCGCGGCCGCGGATCTCGATGTGCCCGAACTCGGTGTTCGGCACCAGCTGCCCGGCGATGAACAGCGCGCTGCCTATCCCGGTACCGAAGGTCAGCATCAGCACGGTGCCGCGCTCGCCCTTACCGGCGCCGAACGTCATCTCCGCGATGCCCGCCGCGTCGGCGTCGTTAAGTACCGCCACCTCGCCGCCGATCGCCTTCCCGAACAGCGTCGCGGCGTCCGTCCCGACCCACGACTTGTCGACATTGGCGGCCGTGCGCACCACGCCTTTGGTGATGACACCGGGGAAGGTGGCCCCGGCAGGCCCCGTCCACCCGAACGAAGCCGCCAGTTCCCGCACCACATCCGTCACGGCCTCGGGCGTGGCCGGCTGCGGCGTGGCGATCTTGTTCCGGGCGTCGAGCAACTGCCCGGTGACAACGTCCACGGGGGCCGCCTTGATGCCGGTGCCGCCGATGTCGATGCCGAGTACTTCCATGAATGGGTCCCTTCCCCTCGATGGGCCTGGGCTACCACGGGCGGCCTAGGTCCTCCAGAATCTGATTATTATCGAACTTGACAAGGAGAAAGGGGGCGCCAGGATGAACTGGCTAAAGGTCGGCGCCGTCGTCATCGGCGGGATCATCGTGTTCTTCGTGGTCGATTCCCTGGTTCACCTGTTCCTCGGCCTGCTGACGGCGATCGTGTTCGTCGCGATCGTCGCGGGCGGCGGCTACGTGGCGTTCAAGATCGCCGGCGCGCGGCGCAGGCGGCAGGTCAGGCACCGCGGCGAGGAGCCGCGGGTGCAGCGTGAGCGGGAACAGCGCACGATCGCCGTTCCCCCGGCGATGCGCCAGCCGACGACGCCGCAGCAGCCGACGACGCAGCGCCACGATGTCGAGGACGAGCTAGCGCGGATGAAGCGGGAGATGGGCCGCTAACCGCGCCATAGCGGACATTACCGGCGCCAGGTCAGCAGGCGGGCGACGGCGGCTTCTGTGCCGTCGAAACGCACGTTGGCGAAGCCAATCCTGCCCATGACCCACATGGTCAGTTCCGCGGGCGTGCCGATGACCGTGACCACCGGGGTGGTTTTCCTGACCGTGACCCGGTAGGTGCCATCGCCCGCGCCGGCGTTTCCGTCACCGTCCCTGGCCAGCTCGATGCCGACCGGGGCCTTGCGCAGAAAGAACCTGGCCCCCCGGAGGCGGCTCCACAGCGCCTGGGACATACCGGGGCTGACCTGCCGCGGCTTCCAGTCGGGCTGGGCGCGGCGTACGTCCTCGTGGTGCACGAAATACTCGACCGTGTTCGCCTTCTCATCGACGCCGGGCAGCGCGAACGGCGACAGCCGCGGCGGCCCGTCGCGGAAGGCCCGGATCAGTTCGGAATAGCCGAGCTTGCTGCCCAGCCGCTGCTGTACCCGCGCGGTGTACCCTGCCAGCGGGCCGCCCATCAGGCCCGCGGCGGCGTCCGGCCGGCGCTCCCTGAGCACCAGGTGGGCCGCGAGGTCACGGGTCTGCCAGCCAGCGCACAGCGTGGGCGCGTCCGGACCCGTCGCTTCGAGCAGGTCGCACAGGGCGAGGCGTTCTTCCCGCGAGTAGCTCACCTGGAGATCGTAGGCTGTAACCGCGCTCGGTGATACGGAGCACGAGAAAAGAGGGAGACGATGACAGACGCCGTGCGGCCTTCACGGCTGGATCCGCGGATCGCTGCCCGCCTCAAGCGGGACCCCAACGGCCTGGTGGCGGCGATCGCCCAGCAGTATGACACCGGCGAGGTGCTCATGCTCGCCTGGATGGATGACGAGGCGCTGCATCGCACGCTCACCACCGGCCGGTGCACGTACTGGTCGCGCAGCCGGCAGGAGTACTGGGTGAAGGGCGACACCTCCGGCCACCAGCAGTGGGTGAAGTCGGTCGCGCTTGACTGCGACGGGGACACGATCCTGGTGCGGGTGGACCAGGTGGGCGCCGCCTGCCACACCGGGGACCGGACCTGCTTTGACGCGGGTCTGCTTGACGCCGTTCCCGGCGAGCGGCCCGATACCGTCGGCGCGCAGGGAAGCTGATCCCGGTGAGCCGACGAGAGTACGGCATCGCGCTGCTGACCGGCGCCGTCGGTGCCGGGCTTGTCCTGCTCGCGGTGCGGCAGCAGTGGGCGCGGGCGGTCTTCGCCCAGCCCAAGCCGCTGCCGGCCCAGGTTATCGGCGTCTCCGGTGCCGACCTGGTGCCGCTGGCGGCCGCGCTGGCCTTGGCGGCGCTGGCGTGCCTGGCCGCGGTGATCGCCACCCGCGGGGCCTGGCGGCGTGCGGCCGGGGTGCTGCTCGCGCTGCTCGGCGCCGGGGCCGGGGCCGCCGCGACCACGGCGGTGACCGCCGCCTCCGTGGTCGCCGTGGCCGCCAGCCACGTCGGCTCACCCGAGTCGGCCGCGGTTTCCGGCGCGGCCGGATCGACCACAAGCGGCGCGACGAGCGGCGGCGCGGTCGTGGTGGCGGGGTCGGCGGGACACGCCATCATGACCGGCACGCCGTGGCGGGTGGCCGTGATCGCCGGGGCGCTGCTGATCTTCGCCGCCGGGCTGGCGACCGTGACCCGCGGCGCGGACTGGCCGGTGATGTCGGCCAGGTACGAGCTGCCCGGACGGCGCGGCCCGGCCGGTGCCGGTTCTGGTGCGGCCGACGCGCCCGGGACGAACGGGACCTCCGGCACGGCCGGCGTGCCCGGCCAGGCGAGGGATTCGGCCTCGATGTGGGAGTCGCTCAGCGGCGGGGGGGATCCCACCGAGACAGAAGATCCGCTGAACGTGGAATGAGCTGAGCGTGGCGCCCAGGGTGGTCGTGGCCGACCATGAGCCCGAGGTTGCCGAGATGGTCCGTCGGTACCTGGAGCGGGCGGCCCTGGGCGTCACGGTCGCCGCCAGCCCCGGCGCCGCGGTGCGCGCGCTGGCCGGCCGCGCCTTCGATGTCTTCGTGATCGACCTGATGATGCCCGGCCTCGAGGTTCGCGCGCTGCGACGTGCCCTCACCAGCGCGGTGCCCGTGGTCTTCCTGCTTGAGCGGCAGACGGCCCGGCCACACGGGCTGAACAGCCCGCCGTCCGCCCGGCGGTGGCTTATCCGGCCGTTCAGCCCGCGCGAGCTGGTCGAGGCGGTGACGGAGCTGCTGCCTTCGGCGCCGGTATCCGCCGCACCGGACGCCGCAGCCGGGCACGACGCCCGCCAGGTGGCCGTGGCCGGCCATCCGGTCACCCTCACCCGCACCGAGCAGTGCCTGCTCGCCGCGCTGGCCGCCCATCCCGGGCGAGTGCTCACCCGGCAGCGCCTGATCGCCGCGCTTGGCAGCGACCGGGGCAAGGCCCCCGGCCCGCGCGCGGTCGACGTCTACGTCAGCCAGCTGCGGGTCAAGCTCGGCTCGGACGCGATCCGGACGATACGCGGCGTCGGCTATATCCTGGACCACGCTCCGGGGCCCATCGTGGACCGCGACTGATCGGGTCAGCCGACAGCAACGCAGAGGTATTGCGAAGGCAAACTCCAGGGGGGGTGCCCAGGGCGCGTTCCACTGGGGTCTAGCATCGGTGGCGCAACATTTCCGATTTGAGGAGACGACGGAACCGCGTGAGTGTGCTCGACGAGATCCTGGATGGCGTGCGTGCCGATCTCGCCGAACGGCAGCGGCACGTCCCGCTTGAGCAGCTGAAAGACATGACGCGCCGGGCGCCGTCCCCGCTCGATGCTCTCGCCGCCCTCCGGGCGGAAGGCGTCAGCGTGATCGCGGAGGTGAAGCGGGCCAGTCCGTCCCGCGGCGCGATGGCCTCGATCGATGACCCAGCGGCGCTGGCCGGAGACTATGAAGCCGGCGGGGCGCGCGTGATCAGCGTGCTGACGGAGCAGCGCAGGTTCGGCGGATCCCTCGACGACCTCACCGCGGTCCGCCGGGCGGTCCAGGTCCCGTTGCTGCGCAAGGACTTCGTGGTCAGCTCCTACCAGCTCTGGGAGGCGCGCGCCCGCGGCGCCGACATGGCGCTGCTCATCGTCGCCGCACTGGAGCAGAGCGCACTCGTCTCACTTGTCGAGCGGGCGATGTCGATCGGACTGCTGCCGCTCGTCGAGGTGCACGCCGAGGACGAACTGGACCGCGCGCTTGACGCCGGCGCGACCGTGATCGGGGTGAACGCCCGCAACCTGTCCACCCTGGAGGTAGACCGGTCCATCTTCAGCAGGCTCGCCCCGCGCATACCCGAAGGGA
>Ga0335075_10005022_pt1 | contig 20584 bp, 19 predicted proteins | sample Lox_Sample_24_FD_206723 | JGI IMG/M metagenome (GOLD analysis project Ga0335075, IMG submission 206723) | Soil microbial communities from Loxahatchee National Wildlife Refuge, Florida, United States - Lox_Sample_2.4 | ecosystem: Environmental > Terrestrial > Soil > Wetlands | place: USA...
GCCAGGTCGAGGATGTGCGTCGTCAGGATCTCGGCGGTGACCTCCTCGCTCATGCCGCGCCTCCGGGCGCGGGCGCCGCGTAGCGGGCCCGCAGGGCCGCCTTCATCCGCTCGTAGATGTCCCGGCAGCCCTTCACGCCCAGGTCGAGCGATCGGCCGAGCTCCTCGGGGGTCATGTGGCCCTCCATCTGGAGTAGCACGAGCCGGCCGGACTGCGGGACGAGCGCCATCGGGAGGTCGGCCTCGCCGAAGTTGTCCTCCTCCTTCTTGAGATCGAGCGCGATCTGGCCCGCGACCTTCCCGACCGCGACGGCCGGGAGGAGGTCGACCATCGGGATCCCGGCGTCCGCGAGGGCGACCGACGCCGCGACGACGCCGGCGCAGCGGGTCCCGGCGTTCGCCTGCAGGACCTCGATGTAGATGTCGATGCTCGTGCGGGGGAACTCCTCCACGAAGACGACCGACTCGAACGCCTCCGCGATCACCTTCGAGATCTCCTGCGAGCGGCGGTCGAGTCCCGGGCGCTTGCGCTCGTCCACGGAGAACGCCGCCATGTTGTACTTGCACTGGATCACGGCCTTGTTGTTCTGCTGCAGGTGGCGCGGGTGGACCTCGCGCGGCCCGTAGACCGCGGCCATCACCTTGTTCGCGCCCCACTCCACGAACGCCGACCCGTCGGCGTGGTGAAGCGCCCCCGCCCGGATGGCGAGGGGTCTCAGTTCGTCCAAATGTCGCCCGTCGATCCGGAGCCCCTCGGGGCTCAGCAGGACGGGGACGTCCTTTGCTCCTACGCTGCCCATCGTTCTCTCTCCTTGGAATGTTACGGTCCGCCCCGGTCCTCGGGGGGGTCGGTCGACGGTCCGGCGGCGCGGGGCCCGTCCAGATCGAGCGGCTCCGCGCGCCCCGGTCCGATCGGCCCCCGGGCGTCGGTCGGGTCGGTGCTGGCGAGGTAGCTCTCGACCTGCTCCGTGAGGCCGGGCCGCATGCCCTCGTCGTCGATCAGCCGGAGGACCTGGACGACCCGGGCGACCGACTCGGCCGGCCCATCGACCCAGATCCGGCCGTTCTGGCCGACGGTCATCCGGACGCCGGTGTGGTTCAGGATGGTCTGGATCATCGATCCGTTCCGCCCGACGACCCGGCCGACCCGCGCGGGGGCGATGCGCACGATCGTGCCGCCGTCGAGCTTTCCCAGCCCCTCGCCCTGCATCGAGACGCCGATGCGGCCGGTGGCGTCGAGGCTCTCGACCCGGACGACGACCGCGTCCCCGACCTTGAGGAACCGCTCGGTCTCCCCGACCTCGATGTTCCACGGGGTGCCGGTCATGTGGAGCGGCGCCCAGCGGGGCGCCCCGATGTCGAGCAGCCAGAACGTGCCCTGCACGTCGGTGACGGTGCCGAGCACGACGTCGTCCGGCTTCGGCAGGTATCGGCCGGAGAGCGGGACGACCCGGGCGAGCGGCGGGCGGGGCGAGTAGAGCCCGAGGACGCTCGCGTAGACCTTGCCGCCGACCCGGTACGTGCCCGGGCCCGGCTTCAGCCCGTGGCTCGGGAGCTCCTCACCGGGGAGGACTAGTACGCGATCCCCGGAGGGATGCGAGGGGGCACCCTCGCGGCCACGACGACGGTGGCCCGGCCGATGGTCTCGAGACATTCGCTGTGCTGCACCGAGCCGCGCGACCGACGGCGGTTATTTAACTAAGGCGGTCTCGGCGGCCCCTTTCGTGCGGGCGTTGAGCTTCTCGTAGAGCTCGGTCTGGACGCCGGCCGGGATCTCGAGCACCCCGCTCCACGAGCCGTCGCCCATCCACTGCTCGTCGAGGAGCCGGCCCATGCCCTTCAGGTCCCCGATCACGCGAGGGTAATGCTGCGCCGGCAGCCGGATCCGCACCTTCACGACGTCGAGGCGGATCGGCAGGAGCGGCCTCAGCTTCTGGAGGACCTCCTGGACCTGGACGTCGACGGGGCGGAACGGGTCGACGTGCACCTTCGCCTCCTGCATCGCCGCCTCGATCCGCGCGGGCGGGTGGGGGGCGCCGGTCTGCGGGTTCATGGCGTTGCGCGCGATCGTCGCCACGATCTGCTTGTGCTTCGCCCCCTGCAGCTGGTGGCGCTGCTCGGTCGTGACCTGCACCTCGCCCTTGAGGACGATCTGCTTCGCGATCTCGGGGACGCTGCGGGTGTGGAAGATCCGCTCGAGGTGCTCCTCCGAGATCTTGTCGCCCTTCTTCGCGTCCTTGAAGACGTGCTCGAGGGCGAGCTTGTCGGTGAGGTCGACCGACTTGCCGTCCTTGAGGTCCTGGACCGCCTGCGGGTCGACGAGGACCTCGAAACGGGAGCCCTGGGTCTCCCACCGCGCGATCACCGCGTCGTCGACGTTCACCATGGGGCCGACCCGGTCCCGGACCGCCGCTAGGAGCGGGACGACTTCCCCGCCGGAGCGACCGGCGGCAGCCGCTGCACGAACTTCTGGATCTCGTCGGGAGAGAGCCGGGTCATCCCCTCGCCCTCCTGGACGGTGCAGACCTCGACCTGGGCGAGGCTGCCGCCCTCGTCGAGGCCGCCGCGCAGCCCCTCGAGCGCGAGCAGGATCGCCCCGTCGCGCTCCATGCCGGGCTTGTACTTCTGCTCGAACAGGTCCATCACCGGACCCTTGTTCCCGCCCGTGCTCGCTGCCTTGAAGCTGGTGAGGGACCCGGACGGCTCGGTCTCGAACAGGTGGACGCCCTCGTCGTCGTAGCCGCCAACGAGCAGGGCGGTCCCGAACGGTCGGACGCCCCCGAACTGCGTGTACTGCTGCTTGTAGTCGCAGATCCGCCGCACGAGGAGCTCGACCGACATCGGCTCGGCGTAGGTGACGCGGTTGACCTGCGCGGCGAGACGGGCATAGTCGACCAGGACCCGGGCGTCGGCGACGAGGCCCGCGGTGGCGCACCCGATGTTCTCGTCGATCTGGTGGATCTTCTCGAGGCTCGCCGCCTCGGCGAGCTTCGGGTTCGGGATCCGCCGGTCGGCGATCAGGACCACCCCGTTCGCGTAGACGACGCCGGCGGTCGTCGCACCGCGGCGGACCGCCTCGCGCGCGTACTCGACCTGGAAGAGCCGGCCGTCGGGCGAGAAGACGGTGATGGCCCGGTCGTACGCCATCTGGCCCGGTTGCATCTCCATCGTTCGCGCTCCCACGCGGGCACTGAGGGGCCCTTTATAACGCGAACGACGGCGGTAACGCGCCGTTCAGCCGGTGGCGTGGCTTCCGCCGTCGCCCCGACGACGTCGGCCGCCAACGGTAAGTGCCCGACCGCCCCGGTCGGGCGATGGCCGACGCCCCCGCCCCCGAGCGCGCCCGCGGGGCCTCCCGTCTCGCCGGGGCGGCCTCGACGTACCTGCGGAGCGCGGCGGAGCAGCCGATCGACTGGCACCCGTGGGGGCCCGAGCCGTTCGCCCTCGCCCGGCGCACGGGGCGTCCGATCCTGCTCGACATCGGCGCGTCGTGGTGCCACTGGTGCCACGTGATGGACGAGGGCACGTATGCGGACCCCGAGGTCGCCCGGCTGCTGGACCAGCTGTTCGTCGCGGTCAAGGTCGACCGGGACGAGCACCCCGAGGTCGACCGCCGGTACCAACGCCAGGTCGGCGCCCTCACCGGGGAGGGCGGCTGGCCGCTCACCGGCTTCCTCACGCCGGACGGCGCGCTGTTCCTCGGCGGGACGTACTTCCCGCCGACGGACGGCCACGGCCGACCGGGGTTCCGTCGGGTGCTGAAGGAGGTCGCCCGCCTCTGGCGGGAGGAGCCGGAGCGGATCGCCCAGAACGCCGATGCGATCCGCCAGTCGATCGAACGGATGCGAGCCGCCCGGTCCCCCGCGGCGGTCCCCCTGGCCGCCTTCGTCGAATCGGTCGGGGGCGAGCTCGCCGGATCGTTCGATCCCGCCCACGGCGGGTTCGGCACCGCGCCGAAGTTCCCGCACCCGACCGCGATCGAGTTCCTGCTCTGGGATGCCTTCCGTTCCGGGAACCCCGACAGCGCGATGCGGGCCCGCGAGACGCTCGTGCGGATGGCGGACGGCGGCGTCTACGACCAGCTGGGCGGAGGGTTCCACCGCTACTCGGTCGACGAGGGCTGGCACGTCCCGCACTTCGAGAAGATGGCGATCGACAACGCCCACCTCCTGGCGGCATACGTCGACGGGGTCCGCAGCCTCGCCGAACCGCGGTTGGAGGAGATCGTCCGTGGGATCGTCGGCTGGACCCGCGAGGTCCTCGGCGATCCCGACGGCGGGTTCGCCGCGAGCCAGGACGCCGACAACGCGCCCGGGGACGACGGGAGCTACTTCACCTGGAGCCGCGCGGAGCTGCGCCAGCTCCTCGACGGGGACGAGCTTCGGCTCGTGAACCGGTTCTTCGGGATCGGGACCGACGGGCGCATGCCGCACGACCCGGACCGCAACGTCCTGTTCCGGATGCTGCCGCTCGCCGAGGCGGCCGAGGGGCTCGCCGGAACCGAGCCCCCGGAACAGACGCTCGCCCGGGCGACCGGGCGTCTGCGGGCGGCGCGGGCCCGGCGGCCGGCCCCGACGGTCGACCGCGCGCTGTACGCGGACCTCAACGGGCGGTACATCGGGGCGTTCGCGCGCGCCGGAGCCCTCCTCGGGGACGCGACGATCGTCGCGGACGCCCGTCGGGCGGCGGACCGCTTCCTCGGGCGGGCGTACCGGCCGGACGTCGGGGTGGCCCACCGTCTCGCCGTCTCCGGCGGCGAGGGGCACGGCCTGCTCGAGGACCAGGTGGCGATGGCGGGGGGGCTCCTCGAGCTGGCCGGCACGGTCGCCGAGCCCCGGTATCGGTCGGCCGCCGTCGAGCTGCTCGGGCTGATCGACCGGGAGTACCGGGGGGAGGACGGTCTGCTGCGCGACGTCGCCCCCCGTCTCTACGACGGCCCGCAGGTCGCGGGGCTCGGGGCGCCGTCGTATCCGCTCGAGGACAGCCCGCACCTGGCGGCGAACGCCGCCGCCGCGCTCGCGTTCCTCCGCCTATACGCGCTCGACCACGACGAGGCCTGGCGGGCCAAGGCGGCCGGCCTGCTCCCTCCGATCGCCCGCCGGATCGGCACCGCCGGGCTGTTCGCGGCGGGCTCGGCGCTTCCGGCGGGGCTGCTCGAGACGCCGACCGCGTCGATCGTCGTCGAAGGACCGCCGGACGCCCGCGCGCCGCTCGTCGCCGCCGCGCGCCGGGCGTACCATCCGAACCTCTGGGTGTTCGACGGACGCCCGCCCCCGCCGTTCTCCCTACCGGACGGGCTCGCGTCCCCGGAACCGAGCGGGGTCGCCCGGGCGTTGGTCTGCGTCGGACCGGTCTGCCGGCCGCCGATCACCGACCCCGCGGAGATCGCGGCCGTTCTGCGGGCGACGGCGTCGGGGCCCCCGTAGGGAGCTCCCCCAGGTCGGTCCCGTCGAGCAGGTACGCGCGGCAGGTGCCCCGGGCGAGGAAGCGACCCCACAGGAACGAGCGCCCTCGGGCGGGACGGGCGCGGTTGAGCGCCTCGGTGCCCGCGATCGGGTTGAGGGCCGGCACCACGACCAGTTCCCGGGCCGCGATCGGGGCGCGCCGCGTCCGCCGGCGGCGCCGGGCGGGCGGACCGGGCAGGGTCGCCCGGAGCCAGACCGGCCGCTTGCCCGAAGGGTCGTCGGCCGTCGGGGCGAGCCGGTACCCCGGATGGAGGTGGCCCACGACCAGGCGGGGGGCGCGCAGGACGGCGTTGGACGGCCAGCGATGGCCGTGGAAGATCCCGACCCCGTCCACGACGATCCCCCGCGCCGGGTGGACGACGACCTCGGCGGGCAGGTGGCGCACGAGCCCGACGTCGTGGTTCCCGAGGACGACGTCGACCGCCAGGCCCTCCCCGAGGAGGGCGCCGCAGAAATCGAAGATCGGCCGACGGAGCGCCGGGGGCGTCCCGACGATCGGGTGCTTGACGTCCCCCGCGAGGACGACCCGATCGGCCCCCGTCGCGCGCGCGGCCGCGACGAGGAGCGCGGCCATCGACTCGGCGTTCGCACCGGGGGGGCCCCCGGGCCGCTCGCGCGTCCCCCCCAGCCCGAGGTGGACGTCGGCCGCCACGAGGAACGGCCGATCGGGCCGCCGCGGGGGCGCGACGCGCAGGATCGGCCGGTCCGGCAGGGGACGGAGCGGGCTCTCCACGCCCGGCCGAGCGGTCCCGCGGCCAAGAGCGTTGGCGCGGCCCCGGGGCCCCGTCCGGGCGGCGGGCTCCGAGAGGACGAACCCTCGCCTTTTATATAGAAGCGACAGTGGCATGGGGTGCGAAGGACCGTGGCGGGGAACCGGGAGCGGTGGATCGATCGGATCCGTAGCTCGCTCGAGCGCGCCGGCTTCTACGTCGCGGCGACCCACGGCGTCCGGCCGTCGAGCTTCGACCTCGCCGCGCGACGGGACGCGACGCTGCTGCTGCTCAAGGTCCTCAAGAACATCGACGCGCTCGACGCGGACGAGGCCCGTCGCCTGCTCGAGCTCGGGCGGCTGTTCCCGGCGGTCGTGCTCGTCGTCGGGCGCACCTCGGGGGCGTCGCAGCTCGACCCCGGGGTCGTCTACACCCGCTACGGGGTGCCGATCATCACCGAGGAGACGCTCGAGGAGTACCTCGAGAAGGCGCTCCCCCCGTTCCTGTACGCGAGCCCCGGCGGCACGTTCGCCCGCATCGACGGGGCCCGCCTCCAGGTCCTCCGGCGGGCGCGCGGTCTCTCCTTGGGGGGCCTCGCGGCGATCGCCGGCGTGTCGCGGCGGGCGATCCAGCTCTACGAGGACGGCGCCGGGGCCGAGGCGAGCGTCATCGAGCGGATCGAGGCGTACCTGGGCGAACCGATCGTCCGGCCGATCGACCTGTTCGGACGGACGCGCTCCGCCCGGCCCGCCGGTGCGGACCGCCCGGAGCCGGCCGGTCCGGAGCCGAAGGACCGGACGGGCGAGCACACCCTCGCGTCGACCGGGGACCCGCAGCGCGACGATGTCCTCCAGCGACTGGACGGGCTCGGGCTCGAGGTCGTCGTGACGGTGCGGGCCCCGTTCGACGCGCTCGGGCGGACGCCCGGGATCCTGCTCGCGGGCGTGGGCAGCCTCCGCAGCGCGCTCCACCGCGCGGAGGTGCTGCAGGGGCTCGCGCGCGTCGCGGAAGGCCACGCGATGTTCGTCGTCTGGGAGACGTCCCACCGGGCGACGATCGACGGGGTGCCGGTCCTCTCGGTCCGCGAGCTGAGGCGGCACCGGGACCGGGACGACCTCCTCGAGGAGATCGAGGAGCGCGAACGCCCGTGATCGTCGCCCGGGTCGACCCGCCGGGCGGGATCCTCCTCGCCGCGCCCGTCCGCGGGCTCGCGGCGGAGAGCGGCAGGCTCCTCGGCGAGCTCGCGGCGTACGACCCGCGCGCGATCGGCCTCGGGGTGTCGGCCGAGGAGCTGCGGAGCCTCACGAACTACTTCGTCACGAGCGAGTCGGAGCCCGTCGTCCCGCTCACGGAGAACGAGGCGAGCGAGGTGCGGGGCCTCGTGCGGTTCGGGGAGGTGCGGGTCCCGAACCCGTCCGTCGTGGAGACCCTGCGGTTCGCCGCCGACCGCCACCTGGCGGTCGAGGCGCTCGACCCGAGCGACGAGCGGGCGGCGAGCCTGTTCACCGAGCACATCGGCTACGTGGAGCTCGTGCGCCGGACCGTCGCGGAGCGGCGCATCGGGCGGAACCCGCCGGCGCCGTCGAGCCCGGACGAGTTCGCGCTCACCTGGGACGGCGAGGTCGCCGGGGGGCGCGGGTCGCGGGCGTTCGCGCAGGCCCGCGATCGGCACCTCGCCCGAGCGGCCGCCCAGCTCGCCCGGGAGCAGGGGCGGATCGCGGTCGTCGTCGACCGCGAGCGGTTCGACTCGGTGCGCGCGCTCCTCGCCCGGCCCGCCTCCGCGGTGCTGGCGGACGAGTAGCGTTCAGTCGACGCGCTCGAGGACGCTCGCGATCATCGCGCGGGCGGCCCGTCGGAACTCGTCGAGCGATCCCTCGTTGACGAGCATCCCGTCGGCGAGCGCGAACGCGTTGCCGATCCCCCACTTGAGCTCCCGGCGGTCGCGGTCGTAGAACTCCTGGAGATCGGCGCTGTCGTCGTTGCGGCCACGGCTCGTGAGCCGCGCGTGGCGGGTCTCGGGCGACGCGAAGATGCCGAGGACGAACAGGTCGCCGAAGTTGTGGCGGAAGACCGACACCTCGCTGTCCGAGCGGCACCCGTCGACGAGCATCTTCGTCTCGGTCAGCTTCGGGAGCGCGCGCTGCGCCCAGATCCCCGGCCCGTGCTTGTCGCGCTCCTCCGAGGCGACCCGGCCCAGGCTCGCGTTGTTGAGCGGGAGGTTGCGTCGGCGCGTCTCGTCCCGGACGAGGTCGCCCATCTTGAGCGTCGCGAGCCCCATCGCGCGCGCCACGACGACCAGCTCGTCCTTGCCCGAGCCGGGCATCCCGACCGTGACGATCAGTTTCATGGCGGAGGGGGTCGATCGTCGGGGTCGCTCGCGGGGGCGGCCGCCTTCGCCTGGAGGTGATCGGCGACGTCGGACTCGGTCACGAGCTGCAGGCGGTCCGCCCGCTGGCGGAACGCGTTCGCCTCCTGCTCCTCGAGGCGCTGGGCCTCGTTGTACCGGTCGACCTTCACCTTGAGCTCGGCCGCCTTCTGGGTCTTCGTCGCCGCGCGGAGCTCGAGCGCGCGGGACTTCTGCTGTTTGTCGACGATCTTCTGCTGGAGCTTGCGGACGCGGTAGTGGAGCGCCGTCACGTCGGAGCCGACCGGCGCCCCGCCGGTCTTGTCCGTCGCCTGGGCGATGTCGCGCTGGTGCTGCTTCGCCTCCTGCTCGATCTCGGGGATCTCGGCGAGCACGCGCTGGCTCTTCTCGCGCAGCAGCGTCGACTGGTGCCGCAGCTTCTCGATCCGCGTGTTGAGGCGCGACGCCCGCTGCTGGGCCCGCGCGGCCGCGCGGTCGTGGCGGGCCGCGAGCTCGCGCAGCTTCGTGATGTCCGCGTACTGCTGGCCCATCCAGCGGGACTGTCGGGCCGCGAGCGGGCTGGCGGGCGCCGCCGGAGGCGGGTTCCCTCCACCGCTCGACATCGAGGGGAACGCACTGAGACCCGAGTTATAGCAGTTATTCTACGCCCGCACCGCCGCCGCGCGGGGGACGGGGAACGGCGCGCGCCCCGCGGAGTCGGGCCTCGACCTCCGCGGCCGGCAGCCGGAGCTGCTCCTTCGAGTCCCGGGACCGCAGCGTGACCGTGCCCCGCTCCGGGCCGTCGCCCACCGTGCCCCCGTCGACCGTCACGCAGAACGGGGTCCCGGCCTCGTCGCTACGGTAGTACCGTTTGCCGATGGCCCCCGCGTCGTCGTACTGCACGACGTGGCCGGCGTTGGCGAGCTCGTCCGCGAGCCGTTCGGCGAACGCACCGTGCTCCTTCGGGATCAGGGGAAAGACCCCGACGGCGGTCGGGGCGAGCCAGGTCGGGAGCCGCCAGACCGTCCGGTCGCCGTCCCGGCCGAGGTGCAGGTCCGCGAGCGCCCAGACGTTCCGGTCGACGCCGAAGGTGAGCTCCAGCACGTGCGGGAGCACCTTGTCGGCGCCTGTCGGCGTCACGGCGAGGTCCTTCCCGGAGCCCTGCCCGTGCCGGCCGAGGTCGTAGTCGCCCCGGTAGTGGACGGCCCCGACCTCGCGGAAGCCGCCGAGGCTGTCGAGCCGCACCTCGGCGTCGAACTGGATCCGGTTGTAGAACGCCCGTTCGGCGTCCGACTTCTCGAGGAACCGGATCCGCTCGGCGGGGTAGCCGAGGACGTCCCGCAGGAACCGGTACGTCTGCGCGAGGTGGTAGACGTAGAACTCGGGGAGGTCCCCATCCGCGACCAGCGCCCGGGCCGGGATCGGTTCGGGCCGCTCCTCGCCGGCCTCCCGGCGCGCCACCCGAAGGACGGGGATCGGCTCGTCGGCGACGCGGGAAAACGGCACCGGGAACCCCTTCGGGTCGAAGAAGATCTGGAGCTCGGCCTGGGTGAACGCCCGCATCCGGAACAGGAGCTGGCGGGGTGCGATCTCGTTCCGGTACGCCTTCCCCACGACGGCGATCCCGAGGGGCAGATGGCGGCGGCCGACGTCCCACATCCGCGCGAACCCGAGGTAGCTGCTCTGCGCGGTCTCGGGACGCAGGTACGCCCGCTCCCGGCCGGTCGGCCCCCAGTCGAGGCCGAACATGAGGTTGAACGGCCGCGGGACGGTGAGCGCGAGCGAACCGCAGTTCGGGCACCGGAGCTGCCGGGCCCGGATGATCTCCCCGATCTGCTCCGGCCGGAGCCCGTCGACCCCCTCGGGGCGGACCTTTTCGAGGACGGTCTCGGCCCGGAACGACTGGTGGCACTGCTCGCACGAGACCTCGGGATCGGTGAAGTTCTCGAGATGGCCCGAGGCGCGGACGACCGCTTCGGGCAGGATCTCCGCCGGATCGATCCGGTAGTACCCGTGCGCGAGCCCGACGAACCAGGCGGTCCACGCGTCCTCGACGTTCCGCTTGAGCGCGGCGCCGAGAGGACCGTAGTCGAACAGACCCTGCGCCCCGCCATAGATCTCGGCCGTCGGCCACAGGACGCCCCGCCGTCGCAAGAGCGCGTACAGCTCGTCCAGCTTCACGGCGCGCCCTCCGACGGACCCGCATCGGGTCCGACCCGGACCATAAGGTGTTCGGTGGTGCGCGTCACGACCTGGTAGGCGGGGTCGTCCGGAGGGAGCCGGAGGACGATCGGACGGGCCGGCGAGCCCGGGGCGATCCGACCCGCCGCCGGGGTGCCGAGCCACCGCCACGGCTCGACGAGCGCGGCCCGGGCGAGGAACTCGGCGGAGACCGGGCGGTGGCGCAGCCGCGAGCCGATGTACGCGAACTCGAGCTCCCGCCAGATCGACGGGGAGTGGAACATCGCGTTGTCGGTCCCGAGCATCGTGGCGACCCCCAGCCGCTCCATCGCGCGGAGGTCGGGCTGCCGGCCGAACAGGGCGTTCGAGCGCGGGCAGACCGCGACGGTCACGCCGGCCTCCCGGACCGCCGCGAGGTCGTCGGGCGTCGCCCGCGCGAGGTGGACGAGCAGGTCGGGGCGGGGGTCGAGGTACGTCTCGGGCGGCTCGCGGACCGCCTCGCTCGCGTGGAGCCCGAACCGCTTGCCCGCGGCCCGACAGGCCCGGGCGACCGTCCGGCGCGTCGCCTCGGTCTCGTCCCGGGCGCTCGACAGGCCGACGCCGTCGCCCGCGCGCACCACCGCCGCAAGCTCGACCGGATCGATCGGGCGGGCGAGCGGTCGTCCCAGGACGACCGCTCGGACGGGGGAGCCCCGGGCCGCCTCCCGGAAGACGGCGATCCCGTCGAGCCCTTCCTCGCGGAAGTCGACCGTGAGGCCGACGCGGGCGCGGGCCATCCGGGCGAGGGCGGCGCGCACGGCGCGGACCTTGGCGGGCCGCGGGGTGTCGCGCAGCAGGCGGAACTTGTAGCCGCCCGGGGTGCCGACCAGGCGCGCGAGCGACCCCGAGGGCGGCTCGCGCACCGAGACGGCGTCCCCGAGGTGAGTGTGCCCGTTGCCGGGCGACGGGATGACGATCCCGCGGATCTTGCGGTCCCGGCCGTGCGTCGAGTCCGTCCCGGGTCGTCCGACCTCCACGACGCGCCCGTGGCGGAAGCGGACGTACGCCGGCCGGGGCCCGTCCGCGTCCAGGACCGCGCCCTCGACGAGCATCGTCGCCGGGGAGGTTCGGGCGCGCTTAAGACGGCGCACGACGCGGCGAAGGGCTATCCGAGCGCGCGCCTCCTCGCCCCGCGCATGGACCGCGGCGCGACCGACCGGCCCCGGCAGCTTCTGGTCGCCGGACACGTGAACGTCGACCGGTTCCTCACGGTCCGCCTCTTCCCGGCGCCGGACCGCACCGTACCGATCGAGGGCCACCGGGTCGCGCTCGGAGGCACGGCCGCGACGATCGCCCGGGTCGCGAGCCGCTTCGGCGTCGCCTCGGGACTGGTCGCCCGCATCGGGGAAGGGTTCCCCGCGAGCTTCCTGGAACAGCTCGACCGGGAAGGGATCGATCTGCGAGGCGTGGAGCGGGTGCCCCGGGTCGGCACGCCGACCTGCTACATCGTCGAGGACGAGGACGGCGACCAGCGCACGTTGATCGATCAGGGGCCGATGGCCCGGGCGGCGCGCGCGCCGCTCCCGGGTCGGTGGATGGGCGAGTACGCCTGGCTGCACCTCGCTACGGGAGATCCGGCCTACCACCTGAGGCTCGCCCGGGCCGCCCGACGGGCCGGCCTTCGGGTCGCCGCCGATCCGGCCCAGGAGATCCACTACCGGTGGGACCGGACCCGGCTGCTCGCGCTCCTGCACGACTCCGAGATGCTGTTCGGCAACCGGTCCGAGATCGCCCACGCCGCGGGGTTCGTCGGGGCGCGGGACCCGGGCCGTCTCCTCGCGCACGTCCCCCTCGTCGTGCGGACGGAGGGGACCGACGGCGCCACGGCGCTCTCCCGCGCCGGGACCGTGCACGTCCCGGCGCGTCGGGTGCGACGGGTGCGGTCGATCGTCGGCGCCGGCGACGCGTTCCGGGGCGGCTTCTACGCCGGGTGGTTCGCGGGCGAGCCGCTCCGGGAGTGCCTCGGCGCCGGCGTGCGATCGGCCGCGGAGTGGGTCGAGGGCCGCGAGCGGCCCGTGCGGGGCTGAGCCATGGAGATGCACGCGTTCGGCCGGCTGCTGCCCGTGGCGACCGCGCGCCGTCGCCTCATGGCGGCGGCCCGGCCGATCGCCCGGACGGAGGAGGTCCCGGTCGAGGCGGCGTTCGGGCGCGTGGCGGCCTCCGCGATCCGCGCGCCCGTCGCGATCCCGCCGTTCGCGCGCACGACCTGGGACGGCTACGCCGTCCGTAGCCGCGACACGGCGTCGGCGGGTCCCCGCGCGCCGGTGGAGCTTCGGATCGTCGGCGAGGTGTTCGCGGAGCAGGCGTTCCCCGGTCGCGTAGGAGCCGGCGAGGCGGTGGCGATCGCCACCGGGGGGGCGATCCCGGACGGCGCCGACGCGGTCGTGATCTTCGAGGAGGTCGAGGAGCACCCCGACCGGATCCGGCTGCGCCGACCGGTGGGTCCGGGCGAACGGATCTCGCCGCCCGGGCACGACTTCCCCCGCGGGGCGCGGCTCGCCGGCCGCGGCGACGTGCTCCGGGCCACGACGCTCGGCGCGATCGCGGCGTGCGGCCTCGCGCGCGTCCGCGCCTACGCCCGACCGATCGTGGCGATCGTGCCGAACGGCAACGAGCTGCTGGCGCCCGGAGAGGCGGGGGCGAAGGGCCGGATCTACGAGAGCAACAACGCGACGATCTCGGCGGTCGTGCTCGCCGCCGGCGGGGTGCCGCGGGCGACCGCGCCGGTATCGGACGATCCGGTGGCGATCGAGCGCGCCCTGACGCGCGCGCTCGCGACGGCGGACCTCGTGATCTCCACCGGTGGGAGCTCGGTCGGCGAGCGCGACTACCTGCCCCGGATCCTGCCGAAGTTCGGCCCGCTCCTGTTCCACGGCATCGCGGTGCGCGCCGGCAAGCCGACGCTCGCCGCCCGCGCCGGCCCGAAGCTCGTCCTCGGGATGCCCGGCCACCCGACCTCCTGCCTCGTGAACATGTACTGGCTCGTGCTCCCCGTGCTGCGGAAGATCGCCCGCCTCCCCGGCCCCGGTTGGACCGCGATCCGGGGCACCCTCGGCAGCGACGCGGTCGCGCCGACCCCGGGACTCGCCACCGTCGTGCCCCTCGAGCGCCGGCCCGACGGACGCTGGTACTCGACGTTCCGCGGCTCCTCGGTGATCACCAGTCTCGCCGGCGCGACCGCGTTCGCCCTCCTGCCGCCCGGCCGACGCGTCGTACGCGCCGGCGCCCGCCTGCCGATCTACGAGCTCGACCCGCCGCTCGGCCTCGGCGGCCTCGCGCGCGCCGTCCCCAACCGTTAAGGGAGCCGACCCGGTCCTCCGCCGTGGCGCGCGGCGACCTTCGCATCGCCATCCTCGCGATCGAGGGAACGAACTGCGACGAAGAGCTTCGGACCGCCCTGGCGACGCTCGGGGCCCGGCCCGAGATCGTCTATCTGAACCAGCTCGAGGGGCGGGACGTCGAGCCCGCCGCCCGCCGGTCGCTCGACGCCTACGACGCCCTGTTCTTCCCCGGCGGATTCTCCGCCGGCGACTACGTCCGGGCGGGGGCGATCTTCGCGGCGCGCGTCCGCGCGGCGATCGGGCCCGAGCTCGAGGCGTTCGTGCGGAGCGGGCGTCTCGTCGGTGGGATCTGCAACGGATTCCAGGTGGTGACCGAGCTCGGGCTGCTCCCCGGCCGCCCCGGGGGCCGGCTCGGACGGCCGGACGCGGTCCTGATGACGAACGACTCCGGTCGCTTCGAGTGCCGGCCGACGTTCGTCGCGTGGCAAGGGGGCGCCTTTCCGGCGCTCCGGGGGCTCCCGAACGGCACCCGGTTCCAGTTCCCGTCCGCCCACGCGGAAGGCAAGCTCGTGCTGGGGGGCGACGCGGCCCGTCGTCGGCGGGAGCTCGAGGACTCCGGCCAGATCCTGTTCCGCTGGGTCGACCCCGACGGGGGCCCCGCGCGCTACCCGTGGAACCCGAACGGCTCCGAGGGGGACATCGCCGGGCTCACGAACCCCGAGGGGAACGTCTTCGGGCTGATGCCGCACCCGGAGCGGTCGTTCTTCCGCGATCAGGCGCCCGACTGGACCCGGGCGGACGTGCCCTCCGGCCCCGGGGACGGCCAGCGGTTCCTCGACGCGGTGCTGGCGCACGCCGAGCGGGCCCGCTAGCGCGGCCCGCGACGAGCCCGAGCCGCCAGACCTCGAGCCGCTCTCCCTCGAGCGCGCGCCCGGCGACGACCGACAGCGTGCCCCGCCGCCGCCACGCCCGCCGGAGCCGACGGCGGGCCGCCGCCGGCGCGAGGGAGGAGACGACCACGAAGGCGGTGCCGCCGGGGGCCAGGTGCCGGGGCAGACGGGCCATCAGCCGTCGGGTCGGCCCGAGCCCGTCGGGGCCGCCGTCGAGCGCGACGTTCTGCCAGCGGACCGGATCGCGCGCGGCGGGGCGCGTCGGGAGGTACGGCGGGTTGAACAGGATCCGGTCGAAGCGCCCGAGCCCGCGCGCGAGATCGGTCCGGACGAGGGCGATCGTCAAGCCTCCGTCCCGCGCCGCGGCCGCGAGGCGCCGCAGCGCGTGGGGGTTCACGTCGGTGGCGGTGGTCCTCGCCCCGGAGCGGGCGGCCGCCGTGGCGAGCAGCCCCGAGCCGGTCCCGACGTCGAGCACGGAGACGCCGGGCCCGGCCGCGGCGAACGGGAGCAGGAGGAGCGTGTCCTCGCGCGGCGGATAGACCGGCGCGGCGCCGTCACCGACCGCCGGCTCCTCGGTCGTCACGGAGGCTTCTTATTCGCTCCGCGCGTAGATAACGCCACTAACGGTGTTCTTCTCGATGCCTCGACGCCTCTCCCCTCCAGTGAAGATCGGGATCACGGGTCTGCCGGGTTCCGGAAAGACCCAGACCCTGCTGCGCATCATCCAGCTGCTCGAGGAAGAGGGCGTCCGCGTCGGCGGGATGGTGACCGAGCCGATCGTGGAGCGGCAGCGACGGACGGGGTTCAAGATCGTCAACTGGGCGACCAAGGAGGACGAGGTGTTCGCCCGGGAGGGACTGAAGTCCCGGATCCACTCCGGACGGTACGGGGTCAACCTGGAGGCGCTCGAAGGGCTCGGCACGCGCGCGCTCGCCGAGGCGCGCGAATCGGCCGACGTGATCGTCATCGACGAGGTCGGCAAGATGGAGGTCGAGAGCGACGTCTTCACCCAGGCCGTGATCGACACCCTGGACGCGAAGAAGTCGATCGTAATGACCCTCCATAAGAAATCCCGGAACCCGCTCCTCCAGGACATCCGTCGGAGGGACGAGCTACGACTGCTCGAGGTGACGCCGATCAACAAGAACCTGCTGGCGTTCAAGATCGTCCACCTGATCACCGGTCGCGCGCACTAGCGGACGGCCGGGAGGGCGCGACCGAGCTCGCGCTCCCGCCCGTCCCGCCCCGTCGGGGCCCGGGGGCCCGCGCGCCCGCGTTCTACAACCCGGCGATGGCGCTCGACCGGGACCTCGACGTCGCGGTCGCGCGCGCCGCGCTCCCGGCCGACCGGCGGGCCCGGGGCTGGGAACCGACGGCGGCGACGGGCGTGCGCGGGCTGCGGCTGCTCCACGAGTCGGGCCGGTTCGTCCGGTTCGAGCTGACCGAGCGCGACCCGGTCGGGTTCGCCGTGCTCGCGCGGAACGCGGCCCGGTATCCGGGCGCCGCGCCGGTCCTCGGGGACGGGCGGCACCCCCCCGTCGGTCCCCCCGTCGACTACGTCGATCTCGACCCGTACGGCTCGCCGGTCCCGTTCCTCCCCGCCGCGGTCGCCGCGCTGGCGCCCCGCGGGTGGCTCGCGGTCACCGCGACCGACCTCATGGTGCTCGCCGGCGCGCAGCCGCACGTGACCGAGCGGAAGTACGGCGCCCGCCCGGTCCGCGGCCGGCTCGGCCCGGAGGCCGGACTTCGGATCCTGATCGCGTACGTCGTGCGGTGCGCCGCCGAGCGGGGCCGGTCCCTGGCGCCCCGTCTCGGCTACGTCGGCGGCCACTACCTGCGCGCGTACTTCGAGGCCGTTACCACCCCGGGGCCGGACCGGAGCGGCCTCGTCGATCCGGCCCGGTGGGACGGGCCCGACCTCGGCGCGCGCGGGCCGTTCGGCCCCCTCTGGCTCGGGCCGCTGCTCGACCCCGCGCTCGTCGACCGCCTTCGGGTCCCGGATCCCGCGGCGCGGCCGGCCGAGGCGGCCCGGCTCCTCCAGCGGTGGCGGGAGGAGGCCCGGGTCGACGCCCCGTTCTACTACGAGGCGAACGTCGTCGCCCGGGCCTTGCGGCTCGACCGACCGCCGCCGCTCGGGGAGCTCCTCGCCGCGCTGCGCGCGGCCGGGTACGGCGCCGCGCGGACCCACGCCCGTCCCGAGGGGTTCCGGACCACGGCGCCCCGGCGGGAGGTGGAGCGGATCGTGGCCGCTCAGTCCCAGAACGCGCGGGTCCGGGCGTAGGCCCGCTCCGCCCGCAAAAGCTCGGTGAAGAACGCGTCGTCGTCGCGGTAGTGCCGGGCGAGGAGCCGGCGCGCCGTCTCGGGCCCGACCCCCCGCGCGGCGAGGGCGTACAGCGCGCGCTCGCCGTAGTGGGCGAGCAGCTCCGCCGTGGTGTAGCCGCTGCGCACCAGCGCCTCGGTCGCCTCCGCCACGGCCCGGGGCCGTTTCGGTCGGGGCCGCTTCCCCCCGGGGGTCGCGGGGGGGCGCCACTTTCGGTTCGCGTAGCGGGAGAGCCGCTCGATCTCCGCCTCCCGACGCGGCGACAGGACCGCCGAGAGCGCCCCGTGGCAGCGCAGGCACCGGCTCCCGCCCTCGGTGCGGTACCGCGCCGGCGTCGTCGTGCGGGTGAACCCGCAGCGCAGGCAGACGAGGGCGAGCGGCTCCTTGTCGAGCCGCTCCCGGACCGCCTTCAGCAGGGTCGGCGGGGGCGTGTCGGGCACGGCGCGCCAGCGCAGCCGCTCGAGCGGGAGGTCGGTCAGCGGGGACGCCGGCACGGCGACGATCGCGAGCTCCCCGTCGGCGAGCCGCCGCAGCACCTCCCCGGCGTGGTCGACGTCGAACCGTTCGTGGAGCGTCTTGTCGAGCGCCTCTTCGCCGAGCGGCGTCATCCGGCTCCCCTCGAGCAGCGGCTCGAGCGAGCGGAGGTCGCGCGGGTCCGCGTCGGGGGGGACGACGCCCAGCTTGCGGGCGACCGACAGGAAGACCCAGCGGTAGTCGAGACCGGTCGGGACGAGCCGGTCGACGAGCGGCGCGAGGGCGGCGGGCTCGATCCGGAGCGCGTCGGTGAGCGCCGCGTCGTCGATCGCGATCGGCAGCTCGAGGACGAACCACGTCGGCTCGACCGCCGCGACCTCGACGCGGGCGCCGAGCCGCGCGGTCAACAGCCCGGCGGCGGCGAGGGCCAGGGTCTCGTTCGTCCGAGTGCCGAAGCACGCCCCGTAGACGGCGAGCCGGCCGTTCGAGCTCACCGTGACCCGTGCGTCGGTCGGCATCCCCTCGGGCCCCGGCGCGAGCGCGGACCGGGCCCTCAGCCGCGCGCGGTCGTCGACCGAGATCGGATACTCGTCCCACGCCCCGGTCCGCCGCAGCCGCCCGATCTCCTGCGCCACGTCGTACGGTACTGGCAGGTCCTCGCCGGCCCACCGCGGTTCCTGCCCGATCTCCTGCACCGGCTCGACGAGCAGCTCGCCGTCCCGGTACTCGACGACCTTCCACGTCCGGCCGTGGAGCAGGAAGATCTCCTCGGGCTGGGCGAGGATCTGGGTCAGCACGAACCGCTCGTCGAGCGTCCCGATCAGCCGGCGGGTGGCAAGGTCGCGCAGCCGGTACGTCCGTTCGTCGGGGATGAGGGAGAGCGACGCGTAGAACCGCGCCAGCGTCCCGCGGCCCGGCGCCAGCGACTCGCCCGCGTCCTTCGCGAGCCGCAGGTGGACCAGGTAGTCGAAGAGGCCGTTCCACTCCTCGGTCGAGAGATCGGCGACGGCGGCGGCGTGGCCGAGCCGCGCGATCAGCGTCGCGCGGGCCGTCGGGCCGTCCGCGCGGAGCGTCGCGATCGTCTGCTGCGCGGCCGCGAGGCGGTTGCGGGTCCTCCAGCGGACCGGTTCGACGAGCCCCGCGTCGGCCCGGCGGGCGAGCACCGCGGCCTCCTCGAGGTCGTCGTCGTCGAGCGCGAGGACGGTCCCGTGGATCGTACGGTCGAGCCGGTGCCCCGAGCGACCGACCCGCTGGACGAGCCGACCGACCTGGTGCGGCGACCCGAACTGGAGCACGTGATCGACGCTCCCGATGTCGATGCCGAGCTCGAGCGAGGACGTCGCCACGAGCGCCCGCAGCCGCCCTTCGCGGAAGCTCGTCTCGGCCTCTTCGCGGACCTCGCGCGAGAGCGAACCGTGGTGCACCGCGATCGGGAGTTCCGGGGCGAGCCGGTGAAGGCGCGCGGCCAGCCCCTCGGCGGTCGGGCGCGTGTTGACGAAGATGAGCGTGGTCCGGTGGGCCCGGATCTCCGCGACGACCGTCTCGAGCGCTCCCAGGAGCGTCGCGTCGGCCTTCAGTTCGGCCGCGAGGGCCGGATCGATCGACGTGGCGGAGGCGGGGGTGCGCCGGGCCGTGAGCTCGAGCGGCCGCCGCTGACGGGCCACGTACGTCACCGCCTCGCGCGGGGCCGGCGCGAGGAAGCGCGCGACGTCCTCGGGGTTGCCGATCGTCGCCGACAGCCCGATCCGCCGGACCCGACGGCCGGCGAGCGCGTCCAGCCGCTCGAGCGAGAGACCGAGCTGTGCCCCCCGGTCGTTCCCCACGAGCTCGTGCACCTCGTCCACGACGACCGTTCGCACGTGGGCGAGCGCGGACCGGAGCCGGCGCCCGACGAGCAGCAGCTGGAGCGTTTCGGGCGTCGTGAGGAGCAGGTCGGGCGGGGACCGCGACTGGGCGAGCCGGGCCGACGTGGGGGTGTCGCCGTGACGGACCGCCGCGGTGAGGCCGACCTCCCGCACGAGGGCGACGAGTCGCTGCTCGAGGTCCCGGTTGAGCGCCCGCAGCGGGGTCACGTAAAGGACCGAGATCGGGTCGGTCGGCGCCCCGAGCCGGCGGGTCAGGATCGGCAGCAGGACCGCCTCGGTCTTTCCGGTCCCGGTCGGAGAGAGCAGCAGGGCGTCCCGTTCGTCGTGGACGAGCGGCAGCGCGAGCCGCTGGATCTCCGAGAGCTCGGTGAACCCGCGGCGCGCGACGAGGTCGACGAGCCGGGGGTCGATCCCGGGGACCTCCCAAGCCGTCCGGGCCATCGTTCGCGCCGCACCCGGCCCGGAGGAATAAGCCGTCCGCCGCGCGCTACGGCTCGGCGGGAGGCTCGAGGTCGAGCATCCGCAGGCCCCAGCTCTCGACGAGGGGCCGGCCGAAGGTGCGACCCGGGAACGTCTCCACCACGAGCTCCTGGAGGACCCCGACCGTCGCCTGCATCAGGTGACCGCCCACGAGCCGGTGGTCCGGGCCCGCGGCCGCCCCGTGGAGATGGACGGACGGCGCCCCGTCCGCCCGCGCGATCGTCCCGTGCAGGGCCACCACCTCGTGGGGGACGGTGAGCTCGAGCGGCCGGTACTGCTGCCCGTCCCAGTAGCCGAACGTCGCGCGACGGAACATCCCGATGCCGAGGACGATCGCGGCGGCCCGCACGTCCTCGCGCCGGGCGAACTCCGCGATCGCCCCGAACAGGTCCTGCCCGTCGTCCAGCCGGAGCATCCAGCGCGACCCGTCCCGGACCGACTGCATCGGCGGCGCGAGCGGGAGGGCCGCTATCTCGATTTCGCTGGGCAAACGGTATGGCGGCGCCGATTCTAGCGGGCGGCCCCATGACCGCTCC
>Ga0335075_10005023_pt1 | contig 20583 bp, 11 predicted proteins | sample Lox_Sample_24_FD_206723 | JGI IMG/M metagenome (GOLD analysis project Ga0335075, IMG submission 206723) | Soil microbial communities from Loxahatchee National Wildlife Refuge, Florida, United States - Lox_Sample_2.4 | ecosystem: Environmental > Terrestrial > Soil > Wetlands | place: USA...
AGCTCACCCTCGATCGCGGCAGCTTTTCCGTCTTTGAGAACGGCGAGTTCGCCGGCGAAGGCATCACCGATCCCATTCACGCCGGTGAAAAGCGCCTGCTCTCTTATGCCGTCGACCAGTCCGTCCACGTCTCCGCCGAAGGCCAGAGCAACACCACACAGCTTCACCACATCGCCATCCACGACGGCCTTCTCACTGAGCGGCGCGAGGATCTCCGCGCCGTCACCTACGTCGTCCACAACGCTGCCGCCGATGCGCGCACCGTGATCCTCGAGCACCCGGTCGACGACGCCTGGAAACTGAATTCCGACTCCAGGCCTGTCGAGATCACCGCGTCCAGTTACCGCTTCCGCATTCTCGTTGGACCCGGCGAAACCGCCCGTCTGCCTCTGGGCGAAACCCACACCGACTTCACCAGCTGGCAGCTCGTTGATCTCGACAGTCCACAGCTCCACGTCATTCTCGCCGGTACCGACAACCTTCCCGCCGTCCGGCAGGCGCTCGCTCCTGTCATCTCGGCGCGCACCAGAGTTCACGCTCTCGACGCCCAGATCGCCGCGAAGCAGAAGGATATTGACCGCGTCGAAGCCGACTCCGCGCGCCTGCACACCAACATTCAGGGATTGAAAGACAGTGCCGAAGAACGCGCCCTCGCCAACCGCTATGCCGGCGAACTGAACGCCGACGAAGACCAGCTCCAGTCGCTGCGCAAAGACCGCGCCGATCTGGAACAGCAGCACCAGGCTGCGGTAGCAGCGCTCAATGACTCGATCCGCAACCTCTCGATCGATCTGGATGTGTAAGAAGCCAGGAAAATCCGGCTCGCCGGAAGCGGTTCTTTCAGAGCCAGCACGCAAAAGCCGTTTGGTGAAGAACCGGTCTGTCGAAAGGCTGTTCGTTCCTGGAGCAGCAACACGAAGGCCGGAGCCTCCGCCCCGGCCTCCTTCGCGTTCTTTTCGCTTATCGTTTCCCGCTTACAGTGTCTGGGTTGCAGCTCTTCGCTCTCAGTTTCCTGCTGGCAGTCTTTTGCTGACAGCTTTTCGCTGAGAGTCCTTTGCTCACCGTATCTTCCTGGCAGCTCTTCGGGGCCCTCACGGCGCCTCAATCAGCTCCATCTTCCCATCCCGCTTGCGATGCAGCACGCACACCGTGCCTTCCGTGTTGCGGAACACGAACACATCCCGATCCCGAAACTCCGCTTCCTTCACGGCTTCCTCGATGGTCATCGGCCGCAGCGCCACCGAATCCGCCGAGCGCACAATGTGCGGCTCCGCAATCGGAGGTTTCGCCGGAAACGTGTGCACCGTCACCGGCAGCACCGCCTTCGACGGACGCTTTCCGTTCGTCTTCACCGCCGTCACGCCGTTCTCGGCCTCCTCAGCGCGCGTCCGCGAGGGCCGGCGCGCCCGCACCGGCATCACCTCGTGCGGAATCTTCTCTTCCTTCGGCTGCCGCTTGATCGCATGCAGCCGCTTGCGCCAACGAATGGCCTGCGTCTCCGCCTTGCCCAGCGCCTCACGCAGCGCGATCTCCATATTGTTCGATTCAGCGAAGCCGACGATCTTCCCGCTTCGCATCGAGACCGTGATGTCCGCCGTCTTCCGGTATTTCTCCGTGGTCAGCACAATGTGAACCTTGGTGACCTTCGGCAGCAGTTTCAAAATGCGTTCAATGCCCTCGTCCCCCATACGGCGATGACCCGCCGTCACCGCTATCTGCCTTCCGGTGTACTCAATCAGCATGGAAAGCTCCTTTCCTGAATGGACGGCCCGGAGAGATCGGCCGTTCGAGAGCCTCTCACTTTAGCGCGAAATGGCTCTAACCGCGAATGCGCCGTTGATGCGTGCTGGGAATGCGCATGTCTTCGCGATATTTTGCCACCGTCCGCCGCGTTACGTCGATCCCCTGCCCCTGCAGCAGCGACGCAATCTGATCGTCGGTCAGCGGTTTCCGCGGATCTTCCTCCTCGATCAGCTTCTTCACCTTGCGCTTCAGCAGCATCAGCGGAGTCCCGGCGCCCTCTGGTCCGTTCACCCCTTCCGAGAAGAAGAACCGCAGTTCGAAGACTCCTTGCGGCGTGTGCACGTACTTGCTTGAAACCGCGCGGCTGACGGTCGAAGGGTGCACGCCAATCTCCTCGGCCACTTCCTTGATCATCATCGGCTTCAGCGCGTCGACGCCCCTGTCCAGGAAATCCCCCTGCCGCCGCACGATCGCCTCGCACGTCCGCAGGATCGTGTTCTTGCGCTGCTCGATGTTGCGCATTAGTTGCAGCGCCGAACGGTAGCGCTCCTTCACGTAGTCCTTGACGTCTTTTTCCGCGCCGTCATGGGTCAGCAGCCGCCGGTATCCCTGGTTCAGCCGCAGCGTGGGCAGATCCTCTTCGTTCATCGCCACCACCCATTCGTCGCCGCGCTTCACAAACGCCACATCCGGCTCAATCAGGCGCGCCTCGCTGCGGTTGTATCGCTGCCCCGGCCGCGGATCGAGCGTGCGGATGAAGTCGATCGCCCGCTGTGTCTGCTCCACCGTCTTCCCAACCGCCTTCGACAGCTCCCGCGGATCGCGCTTCTGGAGCAGCAGCATGTGCGCGTCGATAATCTTCCCCGCGATCTCGAAGATCTCCAGCCGGCCGACATCCGCTCCGGAGTCCTTGCCGTTCCCATTCTGTGTCGGTGCAGTCTTTTGCTGACCGCTGATCACTGTCTGCGGTTCGCTGGCCGCCGGCTGCTGGCCAGCCTCCTGCGCCGACGGAACGTCACCCGCTGCCGGCTGACCGCTGCCTGACGGCTGCTGTTCGCTAACTGCTATCGGCTGGCCGCCATCGGCCGCCTTTGGGGCGCTGACCGCTGAACGCTGAACGCTCGTTTTCGCCGTCTTCTTGAAGATCAGCTCAAATTCCCGGCGCTGCGCCTCCACCTGCACCAGCAGGCATTCCCGCAAATCGCGCGTGCCCACGCCGATCGGATCCAGTTGCCGCACCACATCCAGCGCTGACGCCAGATGCGCCCGCGCCCGGTCGGCCATCGCCGGCGGCAGTTCCACCACCCGCTGATGAGCGTCCTTCTCCGCACGCGCCGGGTCCTGTGTGTCCGGCTCCATCTGCTCGTGCAGATAGCCCCCCAGCAGCTCCTCGTCGGTCGCCGTCAGGTAGCCATCCTCATTCAGATTGCCGATGATGTATTCCGCTGCCTCGCGCACCGCGGGCGATAAATTCAGCGCGCCCAGTTGCCAGAACAGGTGATCGCTCAGCGTCGCCGGCGCCGACAGAAAGTTCTCAATCGACGGCTTCTCGATCTCTTCGTAATTGCTCGGCGACCGAAACCCCGGATCGAGATAATCCTGGAAGTAGCTCCCGAAGTCGATCTCGTCAAAAGGATCCTTTTCCTTCGGCTCCTGGCTTTCCGCCACCTGGACTTCCACCGGACGGTCGCGGTCTTCTTCCTCGCGTGCCACATCGTCCAGCAGCGGAACGTTCTCTTCCATCTCCTCCAGAACGGGATTCTCCGCAATCTCCGCCTGGATCATTTCCTTCAGTTCCAGCTTGTTCAGAGCCAGCACGCTGACCATCTGCATCAGGCCCGGCGTCAGAATCTGCCGCTGCGCGACCTTCAGGCTCAGTTTTGGCTGGAGCAATGCCATAATTTCCCGCGTTTCAGGACCGTTCGCATCCCAGCGGATGCCCAAAGTGTACATCCGCGCTGCCACCCCGGGCAGCCCAAGGGTAATCGTCTTTCGTGTCTTGCGAGTTTTGATTCGAGCGAAATGCGCTTTATTCTAGTCCAGCGAAAACCCCTCGCCCAGGTACACCCGGCGCACTTCCGGATCGTTGCCCAGTTGCTCCGGCGTTCCCTGCCGGAAGATCTGCCCCTCGTTGATGATGTACGCCCGATCCGTCACCGACAGGGTCTCGCGCACATTATGGTCGGTAATCAGCACCCCGATCCCGCTCGCCTTCAGATCGAAGATGATCTCCTGCAGGTCCAGTACCGCAATGGGATCGATTCCCGAAAAGGGCTCGTCCAGCAGAATGAACGTCGGCTGAATGCACAGGCACCGCGCAATCTCCACCCTCCGCCGCTCGCCGCCCGACAGCGCGTACCCCCGCGTCTTCCGGATGTGCCCCAGGTTCAGTTGCTCGATCAGTTTCTCGGCCCGCGACCGCCGCAGTTCCGGCGCAATCGGCTGCACTTCCAGCACCGCCAGAATGTTCTCTTCCACCGTCAGCTTGCGGAAGACCGACGGCTCCTGCGGCAGGTAGCTGATGCCGTACTGCCTCGCCCGCAGATACATGGGCACGTGCGTGATCTCCTCGCCGTCCAGGAGCACACGTCCGCCATCGGGCTGGATGAGCCCCACAATCATGTAAAAGCTGGTCGTTTTTCCCGCGCCATTGGGGCCCAGCAGGCCGACCACTTCCCCTTCGGTCACCTGTACGCTGACGTCGCGTACGACCTGGCGCCCCTTATACGACTTGTTGATTCCGTCGGTAAACAGCTTCCGCATCGTACGCGCAGTACTACTTCGGAGCGCGCGTATCGGTCACCGCGCTCGATTTTCCTCCGCTGACTTCGACGCTATCATCCTGAGAATTGAAAAGCAAAGAAACGCCCGTCGTCGTTCCGTGGACGCTGTCCCAAAGCCGCGGAAGCTTCTCCGGCGTCCCCGTCAGCACGTATTTCCCATCGTCCGCCGTGTACACCAACTTTTCGCCTTGTCCCCTGCGTCCAGGCTGCGCAATCGTCACATGCCCCGTCGCCACCAGATGATCGATCTGGGAATTGCCCTGCGATTTTCCCTCGGGCTTGCTCGCGTCCGTTTGCGCCGGCTTTAGATACACCACCCCATCGTCGCAACGAATCGTCTCCGTCCCCTGCTCCACGCTCACCATTCCGCGAAAATCCGCCTGCCGCTTTTCATCGGAGTACACCAGCGTCTGGCTCGCCACCCGCGCCACGCTCTCCTGATGCTTCCCACCCGCCGTTGGCGCGCTGGCGTGGCCCATCGCCGACATCAGATTCGCATGGACGACCGGGGCCCCCGGCGAGCTTCCTCGCTGGGGTGGAGACACCGCGTCGCCGCCCGCATTCTGCGCCGCGGTCGCCCGCTCCAGCGCCGCAGCATCCGCGCCGGCCTTCAGCAGATTCTTCGTGCGATCGATCTCGATCGCCGGCGCCGTCAGGGAATCCGCCCCCTGCCACATCCGCGCCGGCTCCTTCGCCACCCCGTAGAAATCGCTCACGTTCGTCGCGTGATGCATTTCCGCCCGCTGCGCGATCACGTGCACCGGCCCGCTGCCGCCCATCATCGGCGCGCCAGCATTTGCCCCGCTCGCTGCTGCCGGCTTGCTCGGCTGCGTGTAGGTCGCCTTCACGCTCCCCTGCGCTTCCGCGTCCTGTGTGTCGCGGTGGTACGCAATCGCATCCGCGGCCAACTGCATGCTCTCTCCATCCGCAATCCGCGGATGCCCGCTAAGATCCAGCACCTCGTCCGCCGCGTGATACTCCGCGTGACCCGCCCAGCCCGTGAGGGTTACCGGCTGCGCCGCAGCGCCCGCTTTCTTTGCAGGAGTCTCCGTCAGCACCACGTGCCCGTCTTCGGTCGCCGTATCGATCGTCGTCTGCCGCCGGGTTTGCTCCGCGCCGACGCGCTTCTGCTTTCCGCTGTTGACCGGCCTGGCGCTCGCCGCCGTCTGCGCAAACGTCGCGTGCAGCGTGTCGCCGTCGGTCGTGTCGCGCGCCCCGTCTGCGCTCTCATCCACAATCCGTGTGTGCCCCGTGCCGTCGAGCGTCCGCATCACATTCCCGGGATCCAGCACCGTCACCAGATGGTCTCCGCTGATCCGCGTCGTCGCCGCCGGCCCCTTCGACGGCATCTGCTGCATCGTCAGCACGGGATTCCCATCGGCGAACGCCGACCGCGCCTCCGTCTCGCCCTTCGGCCCCGGCGGCCCGAATTCAACATCCACCTTCTGCCCATCCACCTGCTTTTCCGCGCGCCCACGAGCATCTTTGCCGATGCCGGTCACCGCATCGATGAAATGCACGTCTTTGCGAAACTCCGCGTGACGCAGCACTGTCTTCGCCTTGCCGTCCACGCCGAACATCGCAAAGTGCAGCGTGCCCTCGCCCGCCGTGCCCTGCATCGCGTCGTTCCCGCGCGTCGACGCGAACTCCACGCCCCCGCGCAGTTCCGCCTGCGTGGGCTGGTTCTCCTCATTCATCAGAATGTTCGCGGTCTGCGACGCCATCGTTGAGCCGGTGTCGGTGCGCATCCGCACGTGCCCCGCCGCGTCAATCCGCTCCGTCGTGCCGTCTTTCCGGAAATACAGCGTCGCCGCGTCCGCGCTGCCGTCTTCCGTCTCGTACTCGATCGACGCGTCGGTCAGCAGCCCCAGCATCTCGTTGCGCAGTAGCGTCGCATGCCCCGCATTCACCACCGCTGCCTTGCCGTTGCTGCTGGTGGTGATCTTCACGTCGCTGTTCAGAATCAGCACGCCCGTCTTCGAGTTGTAATTCGCGCCCATCGCCGTGCCCGCCGCGCGCGGCAACTGAAACTCCACCGGCTGATCGGTGTCCGCGACTCCGGTTTTCTGCTCGAAGCGCAGCCCCCGCGTCTTCACGCGAATCGTGCTGCTCTCCGCGGCGCCCGTGTTGCTGTTTTTCGCGTTCGGCGCCCCGCTTCCCATCCCCTCCAGTTCGATATCCACATCGCCCTGGCTGGTCGCCACCTGCGCGTTCTGGTCGTAGTCGAAATCGTCGCCCGCGATGCGGTCCGATCGTCCCGAGCCTGGCGGCCCGTAGAGCGTGATGTCCACGTCGTGCAGCAGCACGTGCCCCGACTTCATCTGCACCGACTTCGCGGCCTTCAGCGTGAACAGTGTGTGTCCCCCGCTCGCCTGCGAAAATGTGAAGCTGTTCGCCGTCTGCTGGATGTTGATGCCCAGCCGCCCCGGCAGATCCTTTTCTATCTTCCGGAACCGGTAGCGCCCGTAGAGAAAAAATCCGGTCACTACCGCCAGCAGCAGGACCGTCGCCGCCACCACCCACCGGCGCAGCCCCTTGATCGTGACACGCATACCTGCTTCATCTTCTCATTTCGTCTGCGTGAACGAATCCGGCCGCCCCACCCAGGCCCTCCTCTGGCTTGAGTGGCCTGCACGCTACCCGCTACACGCTGCACGCTGCTCCTCCGGACAAAAAGCCGGCGGCGAAGCATCTCCCGTCGCCCCGCCGCCAATAAGGAGGAAACACCCAATCTCTGGTCTCCGGCCCCTACCTTATCGCCCCTATTCGTTCCTCAGCGTCTCCGCTGGATCGATCCTCGCAATCCGCAGCGTCGGCAGCACGCTCGCCGCCAGCGCAATCGCCAGCAGCAGCACCGGCACGCTCGCCAGCGTCACTGGATCGTACGTCGTCACGCCATAGATCGCGCTCTTCATCACCTGCAGCGCGAACACTGACCCCACCAGTCCCACCACCACCCCGCCCGCGGCCGCCACCACGCCACTCCGCGCAATCGTCCGCATCGTCTGGCTCAGCGTCGAGCCCAGAGCAATGCGAATCCCGATCTCCCGCGTCCTCTGTACCACCAGGTTCGACACCAGCGCGTAGATCCCCACCGCCGACAGCAGCAGAGCCAGCCCCGCCAGCACCCCCAGCAGCAGCACTTCGATTCGCTGCATCTGCAGTTGCTGATCGAGCACGTCCTGCATGGAGTAGAACCCTGAGAACGGCAGCCCCGGATCGGCATCGGCGAGCGCGCGCTGCATCCGCGCCGTCAAGTCTCCCACCGCCCCGCTCGTCCGCACCACCCACGAGGGCTGGAACCACTCGTGCGCCAGGTTCGCAATGCGCTGATCCACCTGCTGCGCCGGCACATAGAACATCGGCTCCGTCGCCAGCGGCGGGCCCGACGCCATGCCCAGTTGCTTCACCACGTTCGGCACCACGCCCACAATCGTGTAGGTCGTGGCCTCGCTCTGGAAATGACGCCCCAACGGATTCGGATCGTCGTAAAACGTCTTGCCGAAATCCGAATTCACCACCGCGACCCGCTCGGTATTCTCGGTGTCGCTTGCGCGAATCCCGCGTCCACTCAGGATCGGAATCTTCAGCGTCGCGAAAAACTCCGGCGTGACGTACGTCTCGCTCGATCCGTACTCGTAACCCGCCCTCGGTCCATCCAGTACTTTCATGCCGTCGTTCAGCCCGCGCTCGTACGGCAGGCTCAGCGCCACCGCCGCGCTCTCCACGCCCGGAATCCGCTCCATCGCCGCCACGCTCGCCGTCAGCAGCCCGTGAAACGCGGCCGGGTCGTGATACCGCGCATCGTCCAGCGACGCCTTCGCCGTCATCACGTTGTGCCCGTCAAATCCCGCCGGCAGCGATTCCAGTTTCGCAATCGTGCGCACCAGCAATCCGGCTCCTGCCAGCAGCACGATGGTCAGCGCCACCTCCGCGCCAATCAGCACCTGCCGCACGCGCCCCGACCCGCCCGCAACGCTCCGCGTTCCCGATGCCATCCCGCTGCGCAAATCCACGCGCCGGGCCTCCAGCGCCGGCAGTGCGCCGAAAAGCAGGCTCGCCACCACCGCCACGCCCAGCGTGAAGGCCAGCACGCGCGCATCCAGCGCGAAGCCGCCAATCGGAATCATGAAGTCCGGCAGCAGCCGCTTCATGGCCGGAAACAGCGCCGTCGCCAGGCCAAGGCCCAACGCGCCGCCCACCAGCGCCAGCACCAGGTTCTCCACCCACAGTTGCCGCAGCAGCCGCGCCCGCGACGCGCCCAGCGCCATCCGCGTCGCCATCTCCGGAGTCCGACGATGGATCCGCGCCAGCATCAGCCCCGCCAGATTCGCGCACGCGATCAGCAGAATGAAGCCCACCGCCGCCATCAGCGCCTGCGTCTGCTCCTTCATCGAGCTGCCCGCATACACATGAATCGGGCTGGGGAAATACCATACGTCTTCTTTCTGGATATTCGTGTTCCGTGGCGGCGGCATGTGCGCCAGTTGCGCCCGCACCTCGTCCCACGTCGCGCCCGGCTTCAGCCGCATCAGGATCAGGCAGTTGTTGCCCACGCAAACGCCGTGCGGATCATCCGGCATCAGCGGCGTCCATACGTCCGCGGGATTCGGCATCTGCGCTCCCTGCGGCAACACGCCCACCACTGTGTAGGGCGCGCCCTTCAGCAGAATCGACTGGCCCAGGATGTTCGTCTCCGCATGGAAGGCCGTCCGCCACAGGTTGTAGCTCAGCACCGCGGCCTTCCCCGCGCCGGTCGCATCTTCATCCTCGGTAAACTCGCGCCCGAGCATCGGCTCAATGCCCAGCACCTCGAAGTAGTGCGCCGACACGCGCGCTCCGTGCACGTACCGCGTCGATCCGCCCGCGCCCGGGCTCGCCTGCAGGTTCACGCCTTCGGTGCTGCTGAAAGCATCGCCGGCAATCGCCGCCTGCACCGAAGGAACGCTCTCGCGCAATGCACGCCACTCGGCGTTGTCAGAAGAATCGTCGTCTTCAAACTGCGCTGGATTGCCCTTCATCTGCTGGTGGTTCTCGAGCACCGCCAGACGCTCCGGCTGCGGATACGGCAGCCGCCGCAGTAAAAATCCGTCGAGCAGGCTGAACACGGCCGTGTTCACCCCGATCGCCAGCGCCAGCGTCACCACCACCGCCGCCGCAAAACCCGGGCTCCGCCGCAACTGCCGCATCGCGAATCGAAGGTCTTCGACCATGCATTCCTCCTACGACGAAACCCCGCTCCCGGTTCCGCTGACTTGCTTGCCGTTTCTCGCCTGCGGCTTGTAGCTTCCGGCCCTTCGCCTGCAGGCTTTCGCTACTCCGTACGCAACGCCACCATCGGTTCCACCGTCGTCGCCCTTTGCGCCGGAATTGCCGCCGCCAGGGCCACCATCACCAGCGCCAGGCCCAGCGCGGCTGCCAGCGTCACCGGATCGAACGGGCTCACTCCGTATAACTGGCTGCGGAAGAAATGCGCCAGCCCCACCGTCCCCGGCAAGGCCACCGCGACCGCCGCACCCGCAATCCAGGCCATCTCGCGGAACACCAGCCCCACCACGCGGCTGCGCGGCGAGCCCAGCGCCAGCCGCACGCCGATCTCCCGCGTCCGGCTCTGCGTCGAGAACGCCAGCACTCCATACAGCCCGACCGCGGCCAGCAGCGCTGCCAGCCCCGCAAAGCCCATTGCCAGCATGGCCAGCGCGCGCTCGTCCGCCGCGCTGATGTCCACCTGGGCCTCCATCGTGCGCAGCCCGTCCACCACCAGCGTCGGATCGAAATCGTGCATCGTCTGCCGGATCGCCATCTCCACGCCTTCCGGATCCTGCTGCGTGCGCAGATACAACTGCACGCCCACCGCAGTCGGCATCTGGAAATACGGGCGATACACGGCGGGCCCGATCTCTGTCCTCAGATCGCTGTGCTTCACATCGCCTACCACGCCCACAATCGTGGTGTCCGCCTTTTTGTTGTCGTCGTCCGTTTCGCCAATCAGCCTGCCCAGCGCGTTCGAGGCCGATCCGTAAAACAGCTTCGCGAACGCCAGATTCACGACCGCCACCTTCGGCGCGCCCGCCCCATCCGCCAGCGTAAATTCGCGGCCCACCAGCAGCGGCTGATGCAGCGTCGCAAAATACCCCGGCGTCACAAACGGCGCCTCAAAGTCGCTGCGCTCGCCCTCGGCGAATGTGTGCCCCTGCACGAGGAATCCGTTCCACTCGGTGCTGCCCATCAGCTCCGGATCGACCGTGCCGGCCACGCTCGTCACGCCCGGAATGCGCGCCAGCTTCTCCACCGCGGTTTTGACGATCGCCTTGGTTTGCGCGTCGCCGTAGCCGGAGCTCGTCGGATCCAGATTGAAAGTGGCCACGTGCCGAGTGTCGAAGCCCACCGGCTGATCGCGCAGGTTCGTCAGCGTGCGCACAAACAACCCCGCACCCGCCAGCAGAAGGACGCTCAGCGCAATCTGCACGCCCACCGCCGCCTTGCGGAAGATCTGCGTCTGCCGCGACGCTGTGCCCGCCGTCTGCCGCAGCGCGCCCGCCAAATCCGGCCGCAGATAATGCAGCGCCGGCGCAATCGAGAACAGCACGCTCGTCACGACCGCCACCAGCAGCGCAAAGGCGAGCACGCGCCCATCCAGATGCGCGGAGTACGGCTCGTTCCCCGGCTCTGCGCTCGTCATCAGCCGCACCAGCACCTGCGCCAGCACCGGCGAAAGCGCCAGCCCCGCCGCCGCTCCCAGCATGCCCAGCACGCCGCCCTCGAGCAGCAGTTGCCGCACGATTCGGCTGCTCTTCGCGCCCAGCGCGTAACGCATCGACATCTCGCGCACCCGCGCCGCCGAACGCAGCAGCAGCAACGTCGCCACATTCAGCGCGCACATCGCCAGCAGCAGCCCCGCCATGCTCAGCAGGATCACCAACGGCGTCTGCAAATCTTCGCGGTTGGGCGAGAAGCCCCGCGAGTCGTCGATCACCGTGATCGACGTCTTATCGACAAACCCCTGCCGGAATTTCTCCGACGCATGCGGATACAACTTGATCTCTTCCGCCCGCAGCCCATGCCAGAGTGGCGTGAGGCTAGCCTGCGCCTGCGCCATCGTCACGCCCGGCTTCAGCCGCGCCACAATCGTCAGCCAAAGGCTCAGGTGGTTATCCAGGCGCGGATGCGACACCGTCCACGGCATCGCAACTTCCACTTCCGTCACCGGCAAAAACATTTCCGGCCGATAGCCGCCGATCGCTGTGCGAAATCCCTCCGGCGCCACGCCCACAATCGCAAACGCATGTCCGTTGATCGCGACGTTCTGCCCGATCACGTTCGGATCGGCGCCGAAATGCGTGCGCCAGTAGTCGTAGCTCAGCACCACCACCGCATTGGCATTCCTCGCCGTCTCATCGGCCGCCGTGAAGAGCCGCCCCGCAAACGGACGCAGCCCCAGCACCTGAAAATAATTCCCGGTCACCAGCTCCACGTCTTCGTCCTGCGCCTGGTTGTGCCAGCTCACACCCACGTTGCCCTTTACCGCCGCCAGCATGCCGCTGAACACCTGGTTCTTGTCGCGCAGATCCTTGTACATCGGATACGAGTAGTAGTTCCCCACGTCCCCGCCGAAGTCGCTCATCGACCCCGAGAAGCTCCCGTGCCAGTCCATGCGCACCAGCTGCTGCGGATCCGCAACAGGCAACACGCGCAGCAGCACCTGATCGAAGAGAGTGAAGATCGCCGTTGTCGCGCCGATCCCCAGCGCCAGGGTGATGATCGCCGTCACCGCAAATCCCGGCGACTTCCTCAGTTGCCGCACCGCATATCGCAAATCACTCAGCATTCGTTCTCTCCGTACAACAGTTCCTGGCTTCGGGCTTCCCGCTTCTCGCTTACCGCCTCTCGCTCACAGTTTCCAGCTAACAGTCCTTCGCCAGACGCTTCTCGCAATCAATCTTTCTCTAAGCGTTTCTTGCCGGGAGTCCTTTGCTAACCGTCTCTTGCTAACAGTCTGTTGCTAAACGCTTCATGCTAATGGTCTCTTGCTGAGAGTCCTTCGCTACTCATTGCGCAGTGCCGCCATCGGCTCCAGATGCGCGGCCCTCCGCGCCGGCAGCCATGCCGCCAGCAGCGCCACTGCCAGCACGCCCAAACCCGCTGCCGTCAGGCTGACCGGATCATGCACCGTGAGCTTGTACACCATCGACGCCATCACCTTCGACCCAAACCACGCCAGCGGCAACCCTACGACAAGTCCCGCCGCCACCAGCACCAGGCTCTCCCGCAGGATCATCCACAGCACGCTGCTTCGCTCCGCGCCCAGCGCCATCCGCACGCCGATCTCGGTCACGCGCCGATTCACACGATAGGCCAGCGTTCCATACAGCCCCACCGCCACCAGCAGCGCCGCCAGCCCGCCAAAGAACCCTCCCAGCCGCGCAAACAGCGCCGGCATCTGATAGGTCTCCGCGAACTCCGCCTGCAAAACGGTGGGATCCTGCAGAGGCGCGTTCGGATCCAGTTCGCGCACGATGCGCCGCACCTCCGGCAGCAGCGCCAGCGGCTCACCCACCGTCCGCACTTCCACATCCATCATTCCGATGGCCCGCGACTGCTGATAGCTGTACCAGGCCATGGGCATCGGCTCCTCATCGACCGACGCGTATTTGTTGTCCTTCACCACGCCCACAATCGTGAACGGATCCTTCGGGCCGCCCAGCGTGTGCCCGATCGGCGACCGCTCCTGCAGATACTGCCGCGCCAGGGTTTCGTTCACCACCGCCACCCGCGTTGCGCCCTGCGTATCCGCCGCCGTGATCCCGCGCCCCGCCAGAATCGGAATCCCCAGAGTCTCGAAGAAGTCCGGTCCCACGTCGTTGCTGCGCAGCATGTTTTTGCCGTTGTCCCACGGATACTCGTGCCCGTCGATCGCCAGGTTGTTGTTGTCCGTCCACGCGGACCCCGGCCGATTCCCCGCCAGCGTCACCGACCGCACGCCCGGCAGCGCGCGCAGCTTCTCCATCAGCTGCGTGTAGAACGCCAGCGTCTGCGCGCGTTCGTTGGGGCCCACCGGATGCGCACCGAACGCCAGTACCTTGTCCGCCGTGATCCCCAAATCGACGTTCTGATAATTCCGCAGCGTCCGGATCAGCAGCCCCGCGGCAAACAGCAGCGCGACGCAAAGCGCCATCTGTGCCGCGATCAGCGCCTTGCCGGTCAGCACGCGGCCGCGGCTCTCGGTCGTCTGCGTGGTGCCGCCTGAGCGCATCGCCTGCAGAACCGGCGCGCCCGTCGCCGCCCGCAGCGGAGCCAGCCCGAACACCAGCGCCGCCACGCTCGCCACCGCCAGCGTGAATCCCAGAACAGTAGCATCCGGCGCCAGGCTCACTTCGATCCCCGACCACACGCCCAGCCAGTGGGTCGCTTCCACGGCAAACACCCAGCCCAGCGCCGCGCCGGCACCCACCAGCACCGCGCTCTCGGTCATGAGTTGCCGGAAAATCGGCCCGCGTCCCGCGCCCAGCGCCATGCGCATGGCAAACTCGCGCTCCCGCGCCGCATTGCGCGCCGCCAGCAGCATCGCGATGTTCACGCACGCGATCAGCAGCACCAGCCCCACCATGCCCATCAGCACGTGCAGTCCATCCTCATACATGGCGGCATACGCGCCCAGGCCACGCGCCGGAATCAGTTCCAGCGTCAGCGGAGGCTCCTTACCCTGCGACGGAGCCGTCTCCAACGCCGCGCGCGCAAACAGCGGATCCACCTTCGCCAGCGCCTGCTTCTGAGTCACTCCCGGCTGCAGACGCACGATCAGCATCAGCGCCCACCAGTTCGGGCTTCCGTAGAGCGTCCGCGACGACGCGGGGACGCCCCAGGCATTCAGTTCCGTTCGGCTCTGCAGCGGCACCCACAGATCGGTGCTGACTCCGCCCGACTCCACGCCCTCAAAGCGCGGCCCGGCGACGCCCACCACCGTCATGGGCACTCCGTTCACATAAATTGCCTGCCCAATCACTTTCGGATCGCGATTGAACCGCCGCGTCCAGTAGCCGTAGCTCAGCACCGCGACCGGCGAGTGCTTGTCCTCATCGGACGGACCGAACCCCTCGCCAGCCGCCATGCCCACGCCCAAACCGGTGAAGAAGTTCCCGCTCACCTCATCGGCCTGCACCTCTTCGGGCGAGTCGCCGAAGCGCAGGGCCGTCCTGGTAAACGAAAGCGGCACAAAACCGATCACATCGGCAAACGCGCTCTTGTCCTCGCGCAGCTTGTTGTATACGTTCACCCCGTAGGTCAGCTCCGCATTGCCCGTATCGCCTACCCCGTTCGGCATGTTCTCGTGGGTCAGATAGAACAGTTGCTGTGGCTGCCGCACCGGCAGCGTGCGCAGCAGAACGGCGTTCATCGTGCTGAAGATCGCCGTGTTCGCCCCGATTCCGAGGGCCAGCGTCAATATCGCGGTCACCGCAAATCCCGGCGACTTTCTTAGTTGGCGAAGGGCATACCGCACGTCTGCCTGCATGGAACCTCCGAACACACTTCCGGTGTACGAGAGAGAACCCGCAGTTCTCCTGCCAAAGCTTTTCCGTTTTTCGCTTTGAAAAAGGAAGACTTACACGCGCGCGGCAACCGCCGCCCTGTCCACAAGCGCGCTCAGCTGTTCACATTCGGACAGTGGCGAGGGCCTCCTGGCCTCCGGCCTGCGGCTGGCTCGCTAGCCCTTCGTCTTCCCCCGCTTCAAATCCTCCATCAGAATGATCGCTTCCGCGATCTCCTTCAGAGGACGCCGCTTCTGCCGGCTCTGTTTTTGCAGCATCAGATACGCGGCCTCTTCGTCGATCCCCAGTTCGCGCTGCAGAATTCCCTTCGCGCGCTCCATCACCTTCCGCGTCTCCAGCTGATCGGTCAGCTGCGACTTCTCGTACTCCATGCGCGCCAGTTCCACTTCCGCTCCCACCAGATACCCGATCATTGTGATCAGCCGAATCTCCCGCTTCGAGTGATGGTGCGCCTCCTTGTGCTGCATGTTGATCGCACCCACCAGCTTCCCCCGGCAAAGAATCGGGACCGCGAGAAACGCCTCAAAGCGATCCTCCGGCAGGCTCGGAAACCGAGCGAATCGTGGATCGGCCCAGGCCTTCGCCGGCAGCGCCACCGTCTGCTTGTGCTCCGCCACCCAGCCCGTCACGCCCTGGCCCATGTCGATCCTCATGCGATCCACGACATCCTCATGTGGATTCTTCGACGCCCGCAGCACCAGCTTTTCCTTCTCCAGCACGTACAGGAAGCACGAGTCGCAGCGCACCGCTGCCGTCACCATCTCGATTACGCGATCCAGCACCTCGTGAAACGGATCGGCTGCCGCCATCCGGCTCCCAATCTCGTGCAGCAGCTCGATGTCGCTGGTCTCTTCGGGCGTACGCGTCGTCTCATTCACAACCTTCGTCTCCATTGGATGCCTCTGCGCGATTTCTCTGTTTCGTTGTTCGCCGCCTGGATCCGGGGCCGCCCAGGTTTTCAGTAGGGTACAGCACCTCCTGAGAAAAGCGAATTACTCCACGGCATTCCCCGCACCACAGTCACCGCTGCTGCCGGGTGCCCCACGCGAGCGTCTCCTGGCTTCAGTCAGTTTGCTGCCCTTTGCATGTGGCTGCGACGCAACCTCAACCGCTAGCCCTGGTCACTGGAATCTGGCCCTACTCCCGGGCGATTCCCATCGCCATCGCCGCGATTCGCTCCGCCGCATCGGGATGCGCCAGCGTCCGCGCCTTGTCCGACATACTCCGCAGCCTCTCCGGCTGCGCCAGCAGCCCAGCCAGCAAAGCAAGCAATTTCTGCGGCGTCAGCTCTGCTTCCGGCAGCAGTTCCGCCGCTCCCGCCTGCGCCATCACTTCGGCGTTCTTCCGCTGATGATCGTCGGCGGCCTGCGGAAATGGAATCAGCACCGCCGGTTTCCCGGCCGCGGCCAGCTCCGCCACCGTCGACGCTCCGCTACGGGCCAGCACCAGATCCGCCGCTGCAAATCGCTGCGGCATGTCATCGAGAAACGCCGCCACCTGCCACCGATCCGGCGGCGCTCCGCTCGCCTGGTACGCGGCCAGCGTCGGCTCCGCATGGCGCGCGCCCGCCTGATGGAGAACGGTCAGCCCCGGAACCGCCGCCAGCAATGCCGCTGCGATCTGCGGCATCGTCGTGTTCAGCACGCGCGCACCCTGGCTGCCGCCAAACACCAGAAGATGCGGCGCAGCTCCCGCTGGCCGTGCTGCGAGACGAAAGAACTCCGCCCGCACCGGAATCCCGGTCACCTGCACATGGCGAAAATACTGCGCCGCCGGCGCAAAGTTCACCGCCGCAGCCTGCACGCGCCTGCCCACCAGCCGATTCGCCAGCCCCGGCACGGCATTGGGCTCGAACGCGAGCGTCGGAATCCGCAGCAGGATCGCCGCGCCCATGGCCGGTCCCGAAGCGTAGCCGCCCACGCCGATCACGACGCTCGGCCGGAACCGCCGGAGCAACGAAACGCACTGCAGCAGCCCGAGGGGCAAATCCAGCAGCGTTCGCAGACGTGTCGCCAGCGACACGTTGTTCAGTTGCCCGACGCGAATCAACTCCAGCGGATAGCCGGCCTGCGGCACCAGCCGCGACTCAAGCCCGCGCGCGGTTCCCACAAAGAGAATCTCCGCCCCATGCCGCGCCTTCAGCTCATCGGCAATCGCCAGCGCGGGAATGATGTGGCCGCCTGTGCCGCCGCCGGCGATGAGAAGTCGCGGCGCGTCAGACACGCGGCGGAACCTCGGCCGACACAATCGCCACCGGCACAGAGAAGAGAATCTTCACTCCGTTTCGATGTGGTTCGACATCCATCGCGTCGTCCTCAAGCGCGCGCTCAAACATCGCGCGAATCCGCGTCTCGTCGCCCTCTCGCGGATACGACCGGCTCAGAAACTCGTCGAGTTCGAGGCCCAGCCGCGTGCGATCGATCTGCGGCTCCGGCAATCCCGCCGCAAGGAACAGACTCGCCATCTCTTCCGGAGGGAGTGCCCGCGTGTGCGAAGGATCGCGTAGCCGCTCCATGGCGTTGAAGGCCTCGTCCTTCCCTGCCCGCGGAGCGCTGTCCGCAACCACCACGCGTCCGCCGGCGCGGCAAACACGGCGCATCTCGCGCAGCACCGGCAGCGGCTCAGGAAAATGATGGAACGCAAACCGGCAGGTCACGATGTCGAACTGCGCATCGGCATAGGCGAGGGCCGTCACATTGCCCTGATCCCAGCTCACGTTGGCGATTCCCTGCGCCGCCTGCGTCTTCCGTGCCTGCTCCAGCATGGCCGGCGTCAGGTCGATGCCGGTCGCGTGGCGAACCAACCTCGCCAGCCCGCACGCCAGGGTTCCTGGCCCGCACGCGACATCGAGCGCGTTGTCCGACGCCGCCGGACGAGCCGCCCTCACGATGCGCTCCAGAATGTCTTCGCTGCGCGCCGTCGGCGACGCCGCAAACTGCGCCGCCTGCCGCGTAAACTGATCGACAATTTCCTCGTTATGCTTCATCGCGGCTGACAACTGAGAACTGACCACTGACAACTGGTCTTCTCACTCCACTTCCTTGGTTACGTTCAGCAGCACGCCGATGAGCACCAGCATAATGAACAGCGACGTCCCTCCATAGGAGACGAAGGGCAGCGTGATGCCCTTGGTGGGCACCAGCGCCAGGACCACGCTGATGTTGAAGAACGCCTGGATGAGGATTGTGGATGTAATCCCGAAGGCGAGGAAGCGCGCAAACGGATCCTGCGACAGAATGGCCGTGCGCATGCCGCGCCATCCGATAAAGACGAACAGCCCGACGACCAGCAGCGCGCCCAGCAAACCCAGTTCCTGCCCAACGGTTGCGAAGATGTAGTCAGTGTGCGGCTCCGGCAGATAGAACAGCTTCGCCGAGCCCTCCATGTAGCCCACGCCCTTCACGCCGCCTGATCCCACAGCAATGAGAGATTGCAGGATGTGGTATCCCTTGCCCAGCGGATCGGAGTCAGGATTCATGAATGCGAGCAGCCGGTCGCGCCGCCATTTCACGCGGAACAGCATGAAATAGAGCACCGGTGTCGCTGCCAGCGCCGCGTACCCCAGATACTTGAAGTTAACCCCGGCCAGCCACAGCATCAGCGCGGTCACCCCGGCGCACACCAGCGCGGTGCCCAGATCCGGCTCTTTCAGGATCAGCGCAATGAAAATGATGCTGGGCAGCGCGGCGGGCAAAATCGTCCTGCGCCAGTCTTCGATCTGCCCCATGCGGTTCTGCAGAAACCATGCGAGAAAGAGCACCAGCGCCGGTTTCGCCAGTTCCGACGGCTGAAACGACATTGGGCCCATGCGAATCCAGCGATGCGTGTTGTGCGAGTCGCGCATGAGGAACGCGGCCAGCAGCAGCATGATCGTGATGCCAACGGCGGGAAACACGACCGTGGGCTTGTTGTACTTCCCGTAGTTCACGCGCATGAGCAGCGTCATGGCCAGGAGACCTACCGCTGCCCAGAGTGCCTGGCGCTCGAGAAAATAGTAGGGCGAGTCGAACCGCTCGCGAGCCATCACCGCCGAGGCGCTGAAGACCATAGCCAGCCCCATCACCACCAGGAACAGGGTGGCGAAATACAGCCATTTGTCGACACCGACTCTCTTCGCCATATCCCTCTAGGTTGCAGCCAGTTCGCTAAGCCCTCGCCTTGCCAGCACCGATTCCTTAAACACGCGCCCCCGATGCTCGTAGTTCTCGAACTGGTCGAAACTCGAGCACGCCGGAGCCAGCAGCACAATTTCTCCCGGCTGCGCCACGGCCGCGGCACGGGCGATCGCCTCTTCCAGCGTGCCTGCGCTCACCACTGGAACCGCGCCCTCGATGTGCGTGTGAATCTTCTCCGCCGCCGCGCCGATGGTATACACCGCCTTGACGCGCTCCTGCAGCAGCGCCCGCATCTGCCGGTAGTCAGAGTTCTTGTCTTTGCCGCCGAGGATCAGGTGGATGCCGCCCGGAAACGCCGCGATCGCCTTCATGGAGGCATCAACGTTGGTTGCCTTGGAGTCGTTGTAGTAGTCGACCCCGTTCAGCGTCGCCACAAACTCCAGCCGATGCTCGACCGCCTGGAACCCCATCACCGCGGTGCGAATCGTCTCCGCATCGACGTCGGCCAGGCGCGCCGCGCACACCGCGGCCAGCACGTTCTCCACGTTGTGCGTGCCCTTCAGCGGAATTTCCGCCACTTGCATCACCCGCTCGGCGCCTCCCTGCTCCGTCGCGCGGAAAAAGATGACACCGTCCTGCACGAACGCGCCCTGGCGGACGATCTTCGTTCGGCTGAACCAAAAGATTCGCGAAACAGACCGCGCCGCGCTGCTCTTCGTCACCTCGTCGTCGGCGTTCAGCACCAGCGCATCCGCCGCCGTCTGCCGCGCGAAAATCTTCTCCTTCGCCGCCTGGTAGTTCTCAAACGTCCGGTGCCGGTCCAGGTGATCCGGCGTGATGTTCAGAATCACCGCGATCTCGGGATGAAACTCATACGTCGTCTCCAACTGAAAGCTCGACACCTCCAGCACCGACCAGCCGTCGTTGCTCGACTCCTGCACCAGCGCGATCACCGGCACCCCGATGTTTCCGCCCACCTGCGTCGGCAGCTTCCCGGCCTTCAGAATCTCGCCGCACAGCGAGGTCGTCGTCGTCTTCCCGTTCGATCCGGTAATCGCCAGCACCTTGCCGCGCAGATAGTGAGCCGCCAGTTCCAGCTCGCCGATAATCGGCAGCCCGAACTTCTCCACCTGCACCAGTTCCGGCGTATCCAGCGGAACGCCCGGGCTCACCACAATCAGGTCCTGCCGCCGGAAGGTCAGCAACCCATGTCCGCCGGCTTCGACCGCGATGCCTTCGTCAATCAGCGCCGGAATATCCTTCGCCAACACCTCAGCGCTGCGCACGTCCGACACCGTCACCTGCGCGCCCTGGCGCCGCAGAAAGATCGCCGCCGCCAGCCCGGACTTGCCCAGGCCGACTACCAGCACTTTTTTCCCTTTAATTTCCATGAAA